>Ga0256406_1005449_pt1 | contig 13607 bp, 13 predicted proteins | sample RumenRJG_03DNA_FD_185986 | JGI IMG/M metagenome (GOLD analysis project Ga0256406, IMG submission 185986) | Bovine rumen microbial communities from Lethbridge, Alberta, Canada - RJG_03 | ecosystem: Host-associated > Mammals > Digestive system > Stomach > Rumen | place: Canada: Alberta | collected...
GCGCGCATGTTGCAGGATGGTCTTCACTCTGTTGAGCGAGGCATTGAGCCGTGCGACGTCGCCCTTACTGCTGTTTTCCGGGAAGCGGAATGAATAGTCGCCGTTGTCGATAGCGTCAAAAAGAAAGCGAACCTTCCCGACATCCTTGCGCTGCCGACGGTAGAGCACAACGCAGCTTACGGCCAAAGCCACAACAGCCACCCCAAGCACAACGACAGCCCAAAGAAGAAAGTCCGGGGAGAAAGCCTGAAACCATAAGGACTCCCAACCGACAGTACTGAAGAACATCGACGCCATGAGAACTACAAACCGTATTTCTTGATTTTGTTGTAGAGTGTCTGCCGCGTTATACCGAGCCGCAGAGCCACCTGCGAGAGATTGCCCTCGCATTCGCGTATGGTCTTCGCAATCATGCGCTCCTCCATTTCGTCCAGCGTCTGCGCTTCCTCCGGCTGCTGATGCCGCAGAGGCTCCCCGTCGATGTAGTCCTCTCCTATCTCCGGACCGTCGCTGAGAATGACGGCCTTCTCCATGGCATGCTGCAGCTCCCGGATGTTGCCATACCAGGGCAGAGAGGCTATCTTGTGCTCTGCCGCCGCTGAGAGCCTGAGGCTCTGCTTGCCATACATACCGGCATAGCGTTCCAGGAAGCGGTTTGCCAGAGGCACGATGTCGGCCCGCCGCTCACGCAGTGGCGGCAGTTCGAGATGAATGGTGTTGATGCGGTAGAGCAGGTCCTCACGAAATTCTCCTTGGCTCACCATCTGCCTCAAGTCACGGTTAGTAGCACAGATGAGCCTGATGTCAATGGGTATGGGCTCGGCGCCTCCCACCCTGACGACGCAGCGCCGCTGCAGAGCCGTGAGGAGCTTGGCCTGCAGGGAGTAGCTCAGATTGCCTATCTCGTCGAGGAAGAGTGTGCCACCTTGGGCGAGCTCCATCTTGCCCGGCTTGTCGGACTTCGCGTCGGTGAAGGCTCCCTTGACATGACCGAAAAGCTCACTCTCGAAGAGCGACTCGCTCACAGCTCCCATATCGATGGGCACCAGCGGACCATCGGCACGCGCAGAGAGACGATGAATCTCTGTGGCAAGCACCTCCTTGCCTGTTCCGTTCTCGCCTGTGATGAGAATATTGGCCTCTGTGGCCGCTACCTTCTCGACCATGATGCGCAGACTCTGCATCTCCGGACTCTCGCCCCAGAACATTCCACTCTTAGCGGGCTTCCCCTTCTGATGGGGCTGAGCCTTGAGGAAGGCATCACGGAGCGTGGCCACCATCTTGTCGTTGTCGAAGGGTTTAACAATAAAGTCGGCCGCGCCCTCCTTGAGCCCGTTCACAGCAAGCTGAATGTCGGCGTAGGCTGTGAAGAGCACAACCTGTGTCTGCGGCCTCTGACGGCGAATCTGGCGGAGCCAGAAGATTCCCTCGTTTCCGTTGTTGATGCCGCTGTGGAAATTCATATCCAGCAGCACCACGTCGGGCTTATCCTCTCGCAGACGCGCCGGGATAGAGTCAGGACTCGGGGTCGTGAGGACTCGCTCGAAGTAGTCTTCCATCAGCAATCTGACGGTAGTGAGGATGTTACGATTGTCGTCGACAATGAGTAATGTGCCTTGTTTCATGTCCGCAAATTTAGCCATTATCAACGAAAAGGACAAATTTAAGTCTGTAAAAATCGGTACGGACGAGAATGCCTGTAGATGGAAAGCTGCTGCCGGATAACCTATGGACTTCTATTGTCAACCTGTCTGGGAATAAGAAGAAAGAAGAGTAAACTAAGTTAGGAATAACAAACAAAACTGTCAACTAAAATCAGCACACAACACAAAAATAACGAAAATAAGATGTCTAACATTTGTTGTCCATTTGGCTAACATTTGTTTGCCATTTGGCTAACATTTGTTGTCCATTTGGCTAACATTTGTTTGACCATCGTTATACAACGCCCCGTCTGAAAATATAATCGTGGTTGAGAGAATCTGTTTTGCACACGGAATGCTCGTATCTCCCAGCGATCCTCTCGTAATCTGTCTCTATTAGCACTTAGTCACCCACAGTGCTCGTTCCTCGCTTGTACGGCTAATACGTGCACGTGCCTCGTAGGGCTACCACCCGTCCAGGGCAGCAAATACGCTCTAAAGTGTTGAAATGGGGCAACATCCGCAGAGAAGTCTTCATAGAGTCGCCGTCAATTGTTCATTCTTGGCCTCCTACGCGCGTACCTATTATATTATATGGAGCCCACAATCATAATGAGGGAGCTGTCAGCCTGTCATTTTGTCAGTCCGCAAAGGTCATTGACTCAGGTCAATCACATCTGTTACAAATCGTCACTTTCTTTGATGTCAGTCAATAAAAAGTAGGCAAAAAGCTGCTTAGTGAGCAAATTGTTTGCGCACACAGCGAAAAGGTATTACCTTTGCATCGTCAATTAGAGAGAAATAGAAACAATAATCCGATAGCCCACTGCCCCCGCAAGGGGTGCAGGAAAGCTTGAGGAAAAGACCGTAAGTTCAACATTTAAAAGAAAGGAAAAATTATGGTAGTATCAATGTTGTTAATGGTTGTAGCCGCTGCAGTTGTTTATTCAGTAGTGAAGACCAATGAAATCATCACGGAGAACAAGTAACAACCTGTTCCCCCTTTTCGGGAAAGAAAACAATTCATTCACTTAATAGCATGGCGGCAGGCTGAAGAAATTCAGTCCGCCGCTATTGTTTTTCAGGGATATTTCTTAACTTTGTAGCCATAAGCAATTCAGCACCACATGAAACAAGTCAAGCCCAAGAAGAACCTTGGCCAACATTTCCTCGTCGACCTGGACATTGCGCGCCGCATCGCCGACACAGTGGATGCCTGCCCCGGACTGCCCATACTGGAGATAGGACCGGGCATGGGTGTGCTCACACAATATCTCGCAGAGAAGCCCAGAGAGCTGAAAGCCGTGGAGATCGACCGCGAGAGCGTGGCCTATCTCAATGAGCACTTTCCGAAACTGCGCGACAACATCCTTGGCGAGGACTTCCTGCGCATGGACTTGAGTACTATTTTCGACGGACGCCCCTTTGTCCTCACCGGCAACTATCCCTACGACATCTCGTCGCAGATATTCTTCAAGATGCTCGACTACCGCACGCTCATCCCATGCTGCACGGGCATGATTCAGCGCGAGGTGGCGCAGCGGCTGGCCTCTCCTCCCGGCAGCAAGGCCTATGGCATACTGTCGGTGATGATTCAAGCTTGGTACAATGTGGAATACCTCTTCACTGTCGACGAGGACGTCTTCAATCCACCTCCCAAGGTGAAAAGCGCCGTCATACGCATGACGCGCAACAACCGCGAGACGCTCGGATGCGACGAGAAGCTCTTCCGCAGCATTGTCAAGGCCACGTTTGGCCAGCGACGGAAGATGCTCAGAGTGAGCCTCCGCCAACTCTTCACGCCCGCCACGATGCCGCCGCCCGACTTCTTCACTCAGGACATCATGACCCGGCGGCCGGAGCAACTCAGCATTGAGGAATTCGTGGAGCTTACAGAATGTGTGAAAAAATTCATGTGAAAACGTTGTACGTCTCGCGAAGATTGCCTAAATTTGTCGAAAGCTTTAAACACAAATAGTATGATTGACGTTAAATCGACATTAAAGAACGCCGAGGAACGCATGCAGATGGCTGCCATGTACCTCGAAGAGTCGCTGGCCCGAATCCGTGCCGGCAGGGCCAATATAGCCATACTTGATTCAGTACGTGTCAACTCTTACGGCGCCAAGGTGCCGCTCAATCAGGTTGCCACCGTCACGCTGCCCGACGCCCGCACCATTGCCATACGGCCCTGGGACCGCAAGACTATCAAGGACATAGAGAAAGGTATCATGGACAGCGATGTGGGCATCACACCGGAAAACAATGGTGAGATTATCCGTCTGGCTCTGCCACAGCCTACCGAAGAACGCCGCCGCGAACTCGTAAAGCAGTGCAACAAGTTAGGTGAAAGAACGAAGGTGGAAGTGCGCAACGCACGTCAGGAAACCAAAGACAAGCTGAAAAAGGCCATCAAGGACGGGCTGTCGGAGGACAGCGAGAAGGATGCCGAGGACGACCTGCAAAAGATTCACGACAAATATATCCGCGAGGTGGACCAGCTTTTGGAAGCCAAGCAGAAGGAGATTATGACCGTCTGACGGAACGACAACCATAAAGCGACGGTGCGGAGTGCCCGAGGCTGGCATTCTCCCGCAGGCACTCCACATCCGTTTATCATTATCACACACATGCATGGACTGGTAATCAAGAACACGGGCAGCTGGTACACAGTGAAGACCGACGACGGAGCCGTCGTGGAATCGAAAGTGAAAGGCAACTTCCGTCTCAAAGGAATCCGCAGCACCAACCCCGTAGCGGTGGGCGACTACGTGGACATTGTCATGAACCCTGAAGGCACCGCCTTCATCACGTCCATCGACGACCGCCGAAACTACATCGTGCGCAAGAGCCAGAACTTGTCGAAACAGAGCCACATCATAGCGGCCAATCTCGACCAGGCTTTCCTGATGGTGACAGTGGCTCACCCCGAGACCTCCACCCAGTTTATCGACCGCTTCCTGGCCACCGCCGAGGCCTACCGCATCCCTGCAACCCTACTCTTCAATAAGACCGACCTGCTCACTCCCGAGGAAAAACACTATCAGGAGATGATGGTGACCCTCTACACCACCATCGGATACCCTTGCCTGCAAATCTCTGCTATTCAAGACACAGCAAGACAAGAGTGCATGCCTCTGCTGACAGGAAAAGTGACTCTCATCAGCGGTAACAGTGGTGTGGGCAAGTCGACCTTCATCAATACCATCCTCCCCGACGCTCATCTGCGCACTGCCGAAATCAGCGATGCCCACGACACAGGCATGCATACCACCACTTTCAGCGGAATGCTGGAGCTGCCCGACGGGGGCTACCTCATCGACACACCGGGTATTAAAGGCTTCGGCTCCTTCGATATGGAACCCGAAGAGATATCAAGTTATTTTAAGGAGATTTTCAAATTCTCGCGCCATTGCCGTTTCAGCAACTGCACGCATACCCACGAGCCAGGCTGCGCCGTACGCAAGGCGGTGGAGGAACACTATATAGCAGAGTCGCGCTACGCCTCTTATCTCTCCATGCTCGAAGATAAGGGTGAGGGCAAGTATCGAGCTGCTTACTAAGGCTTGGGAGTTGTCTAAGAGGCTGCTAACAACCCGCCAAGGTCGCAGCTTCTCCTAAGCGATTCGGCTAAAGGGCACAAGGTTGATGCAAAGGAAAAGCTTCAACCACTTTCGCTTATTGATGTTTCTTCTGTTCGACCCACGAATTTCGCTCCCAGAAGACACCGTTGGCATAGCCCTGTATAGTGTTGTCAGTCTGAGCTTTGACCAGGCGTTTGGCACTCCAGAGACAATATTTCCGATTTATCTCTATCCCGCAGTATTTTCTTCCAAGCTTTTGAGCCACAACGGCAGCCGTACCACTTCCTAAGAACGGATCCAATATTTTGTCGCCCGGCCTGGACGAGGCAAGAATCAGTTTAGCGTACAGTTTCTCAGGTTTCTGCGTGGGATGGTCCGTATTTTCCGCCATCGACCAGAAAGGAACACTTATGTCATCCCAAAAGTTGGAAGGGTAAGTCAGTCTGAACTTTCCCGCCTCCGTCTCTTCCCAGTCCTTTGGCTTGCCGTCCATTTTATAAGGGGCCAAGACCCTGCGCTTCACCATCACCGCGTCCACATCGAAGTAATAGTCTTTAGGATTCTTCACCGCGAACCAGATGTCCTCCATGCTGTTCTTCCAATTGGCTTTAGCTCCACGTCCCTTTTCTCTTTGCCAGGTAATTCTGTTGACAACAGTCAGCCGTTCCTCAATCACGCGCTGCATTGACGCAGTGCACTTCCAGTCGCTGCATATATAGAGGGAACCATTCTTCTTCAGCTTATCACACAACTTATAGAACCAGCTTCTCAAATAGTCTTCATAAGCATCCGACGCCATGGCCGAAAACCTCTTGCCATGAAAATCCTTATCCAGATTGTAAGGTGGGTCGATGATGATCAAATCAAAATACTCGTCCGGGATAAAGTCGAGGCAGTCCAACAAGTCAGCATTGAAAATCCGATTGTCACAATATCCCGCTTTCAGCTCATCCAAGCTGAAAATGAACCGTTCCAAGGAAGGAATCTCTTCGTCAGCAACCGTCAGGGTCCTGTTTCTTTCACCCCTTTGTTTTCTTACTTCTTCCATACTGTTCTTCCGAAGTTGGTTCTTCGCGTCTTCCTGGTCAATGGTCTTGAATACAGCATCTCGCGCATATGATTGAGAGACAGCTGCTCACTATTTATTCACGCTGCCGGTCCTCTCATTCTCCGCAGGTCTCTGTATTGCAAGCCTGTTTTTTGAAAATCGAGAAGTTCACACTGCCATAAGCACGGTGCTCCACGAAGTGAGCATCGGAGGAGAAATCGTTGTGACGGCTGTGCTCAAAAACCAATATGCCTCCGTCCTTGAGTAATCCGTTACCGAAGACCAGCCCCGGCACCTGTGGCAGCTCGGGCAGAGCATAGGGCGGGTCCGCAAAGATGAGGTCGAACTGTTCGTGGCATTTCTTCATGAACCGGAAGGCGTCACCCCGCACGAGCACATGGTTATCAGCACCTATCTTACTGACACACTGGCGGATGAAAGCAGCATGGTCGCGGTCGGCCTCCACGCTGACCACCATGGAACAGCCACGTGAAAGCATCTCCAGCGAAATAGAGCCAGTGCCGGAGAAAAGGTCCAGAGCCTTGGCTCCGTCAAGGTCCAGATAGCCGTTGAGCACATTAAAGATGTTCTCCTTCGCAAAGTCGGTCGTTGGCCTTGCCTTGAACGTATGGGGAATATCAAAGTGTCTTCCCTTATAAATGCCTGTAATGATTCTCAATTTTCAATGTCTTTTTGTTCATGTAATACTACTTCCCTACTCTTCCGTTGCCTGCCTCCGCAAGATAACTGTCATGACTACCGTCAGCTCTTCACGAAACGAGTAATCATGTCGAACGTGATACCCTTGACCTGAGTGATGGGTGCACGCAGAAACTCAGCCCCGGCTCTGATGCGCTGTACATTGACCAGATGACGCCGAAGGAGCTCTGTCAGCGTGTCGCCCTCCGGGACATCGCCCACCAGACAAAGCACGTCGCGACGCGCATCGAAGGAGAGCTGCTTCCACACATAAAGCAGATAGAAGGCCGAGTCGCGCGGACTGGAGGCCTCAAAACGATTATAGAAGCGGAAGCGATTCTGAAGGAAACAGAACACCTCGAGCACCTGCTCGTGGAAGAAAGCATAGAGTTTGCGCCCATTGCCCGCGAAACTGCGCCGATGAAGATAAGTCCACACAGGCAGCATCAGCGGCTCTACACGCAGGTTGCTGAAGTGATCGGCAAGCACCTGATAAAGATCTTTGTTGAAGGCAAATACCGCCACTGTATTGAGGTCAGGCAGTACGGTGTGTGCCAACAGCTCGCTTTCCTTACGCGAGAAAGCGTAGTCATAGAGGGTCATGGTGTCGTCGTCGGCGTACTCCTCCACCGGTAGCATCATGGGCTTGGCATCGGTCATGACGAGTGCACGCTGATATCCACGCTGCAGCAGTACGGAAGTGGTAAAGGCATCGCGAAGATTGGCCGCCGGCGAGATGCTTCCTTTCATGATGTAAGGTTCGAAGAGCAACTGCCCCGGAGCCTTTGTGTCGGCAACGGCGAAAGCCATAGTCCCGCGCGAGATGCGTATGACAAGCCGCTGTTGGATGTTGGTGCTTTGATTATTCCCAGTTTCCTGCATTGTTGTTTGGTGTTGTTATGTCGCCGAACTTTAGGCCGGGGAAAGCCCCGGAGCCCATGGACTCCTGGATGTAGGCAGACACTTTCCGGGCATCGAGACCGCGCAGATAGTCCTTGGCCAAGGCACTGCACTCAACGAGTGGCACGGTGCGCTTGCCGCTCTTACCTATCGCAGTGGCCACCATGAAACGGCGGCCTCCCGACCAGGGAATATACTGCATCGAGTCGGCAATCAACTTTTCGTCCACAAGCATTTGCAGACTCTGGGCATAGGAGCCATGAGTGCGAAGATAGGCTGTCTGTGCTTTGCGGATAGCCTGCAGGCGTGTCTTCACCACTGATTCCCTTTCTAGACACTGATGTCTGAAACGGAGTGGCTGGGCCACACTCAGCACACAGAGCAGGCACAACAACGCTACACAGAGCGCAAGCACACGATTATTCCCGACTTTCATTTGTCCCGGTGGATTATTATTCTTACATTTGCACGCCCTCTTGCTACCGTGGACGTCACGGTTGCAAAAATACAAAAAATCCGCCTTACAGCATGATAAATGACGAAATAATCTTTCAGCTCAGGCGCGAGCTTGGTTTTGAGCCCACGGGTAGCCAGGCCGCGGCCATGTCGACCTTTGCTGACTTTCTCACCGCCCGCTCTCGCCGCCCGGCGATGATTTTGCGCGGAACGGCAGGAAGTGGTAAGACGAGCCTTGCCGCAGCCGTGGTCAGGGCCATGACGGCAATGAAAAGACGCGTGGTGCTCCTGGCTCCCACGGGCAGGGCCGCTAAAGTTTTCGCCCTGAGCAGCGGACACGCTGCCCGCACCATCCACCGTCGCATCTATCGTGAACAGAGTTATCAGGGCCTTGACGGCAACTTCAATCTGGCCAACAACCTGTGGCCGGGGGCTCTCTTCATTGTCGACGAGGCCTCGATGATAAGCAACGAGGGGCGCGAAGGCTCTACCTTCGGCTCCGGTCGACTGCTCGACGACCTCATAAGCTTCGTTTACTCAGCCCAGGACTGTCGCTTGCTCCTCATCGGCGACAGCGCACAGTTGCCTCCTGTCGGTGAGACTGAGTCGCCAGCTCTCTCCGCCGACGTGCTGACAGCTTACGGCCTGCAGGTCTTCGAAGCCGACCTAAACGAGGTGGTCAGACAGGCAGCTGGCAGCGGCATTCTCCACAACGCATCTGTCATCCGTTCGATGATTGACAACGGTGACAACGGCGTGACTCCAAGGTTTCACTTGGGCGGCTACAGTGATATCCGCAGGGTGACCGGCGACGAACTCATTGAGCAATTAGCTTCGAGTTACGCAGAAACAGGCACCGACGGAACCATCGTCATCACCCGAAGCAATAAGCGCGCAAACATCTACAACCAAGGAATTCGCGGCAGAGTACTCGACAGGGAGGAAGCGCTCTCAAGGGGCGACATGGTGATGATCGTGAAGAACAACTATTTCTGGACCGACGAGGAGCGCCGTCAGTGCAAAGCCAACGGCTCTGATGCTTCTCTCGTTCCGCCCTTCCTGGCCAATGGCGACCGCGCGGAGGTGAGGTTTCTGCGCAACAGTCGTGAGCTCTACGGCTTCCACTTTGCCGATGCCACCCTTGCCTTCCCCGATTACGACGGTTACGAAATGGAGACCACCGTGCTCCTTGACACGCTCACTTCCGAAGCCCCTGCGCTTACCCGCGAGCAACAGGAACGGCTTTTTCAGGGTGTTATGGCCGACTACTCCGACCTGCCCCGCAAAGCCGACCGCATGGGTGCACTCAGGGCAGATGCCTATTTCAACGCCCTGCAGATAAAGTACGCTTATGCCGTAACCTGCCATAAAGCCCAAGGCGGACAGTGGCAGGACGTATATATCGACCAAGGCTACATCACGCAGGACATGATGGGAGCCGACTACTACCGGTGGCTCTACACCGCTCTGACAAGGTCGGAAAGTCGCGTGTTCCTCGTCAACTGGCCTGTTCAGGCGGTGGAAGAATAACGCACCTGTCGTTACCTATATATAAACGCACGCACATCATGCAAATCGACACACAATGGATGGCCCGATGGTTCGACATCTACAACCGGACCTACTTCGACGGCAGCCTGCCCGTGCCACGTTTCGGCGTGGGGCGCTCTCGGACACGCCTCGGCACTATGAGCTGCCGAAGGGGCGGCACACTGCTGCATCGCAGGAACTATGACTTCGTCATCCGCCTTTCGAACTTCTATGACCAGGACGAGAAAGACTTTCAGAACGTGCTTCTCCACGAGATGATACACCTTTGGATAGCAGCCTCGCGACTTACCGACACGTCGCCTCACGGCCGTCTCTTTCGCTCCATGGCTACACGAATCAACCGTCTCGGCGGATGGCACATCACGGTTACATCGTCAGCCAAAGGTCTGAAAGTCCACTCGTCCGGCAGCCGGTCTTATCTCGTATTAGTCATGGAGGACCGCACAGGCTCCACGTTCATCACCCGCGTAAGCCCCAACAGCGCCCCCAAACTGGAACGGCTCCTCAGCCACACGAGCTCCGTCGTCAGTCATCAATGGCTGAAGACCACCGACGCGCGCTTCGCCTCGTTTGCGGCCGTACGCACACTACGCGCTTTGAAAGTGAGCCGCGACGACTACGAAGATGTCATCCGAAAGGCGACAGCAGGGTCCAAAGTACTTTGAACATTTGAGACTGCCCCACAAAAAGAAAGCTTCCGCTGGTCAATCACGACCCACGGAAGCCCCAATGTAATATAATTATCGAGAGAGAGATTTACGGTCTCGGATAATCCATCTTCATTTCACATTCATTAGTTAGCCGGAATGAAATAATCATTACCATAGCTAAAATAGCCTGCCGACACACCGTACTCCAGGAAGAGCTCCACCTCGTTCGAAGCGGGATAGTAACGGTTGTAGTCCATATAGGAGTTGTTGTTCTGCCATGTAGCAACATCCCTCACAAAGATGTTGCCATACTTAGAGTGAACCACTCCCGTGTTGTTAAGAGCCACATGCACCTGGTAATACTCATTCCCGTCGTCGTCCTTGTTGGGGCCAGCGTAGAGTGTGAACTTCATACCCACATTGGTCTTAAAAAGGTCCTTGAACTGATAAGTATCAGCCACGTTGGTGCACCTCTGCAGACTCACATTGTCCTTCTTGCCTAAGCCTATCGAGCCCTCCATGGCATAGGAGCCGTCGTCCTGAGGCTGACAATAATAAGTTCCCGTTGCAATGGTCTCCCACTGCAGTCCTGTGAAGCCGAAACTCGAAGCATTCTTGGTGTTTCCATTTACGGCCACGAAGGTGATGACATAGTCACCCGCCATACCCGTAATGGCCACATCCTTCACTGAGCTCGCACCCAAACTGTCCACAAGCGTTCCATTCTCGACAACGTAGTCATTGAACCCGTCGGTGCCGCTTGTAGCGACCACCTTCTTATACGTAGCAGAATCGGTAGCAAGATAGTAGACACTTTTCACGGCGGCATTGGTAGCCACGCGCACGAGCACGTCGTTGTCGGCATTCATGCCGGAGGTGACAGACTCCTGGAAGAGTGTTACCACGGGGCTGCTGTCGTTGCCCGGCTCCGTGCCCTCTTCCTCCTTACAGCTGGTGAAGAGAGCTACCACGGAGAGCACCATGGCCATTCCATAAATATATTTCTTCATATTACTGTTCTCTTTTAAGTTATTCAATCCATAAGACTTACCATTGATACTCCGGCGAATCTGACGTTGGAGCCGAGGGTGCCGGGTTGTTCACGAGAGCCGTGTTGTATTTCTCCGTGTCGATGATGTAGAGATTCATCCAGTCGGGGAAATAACTGCCGTTGGCATTAGCCGTGAGCGAGTTCCAGCGGAAACCTTCTGTATGGTTGGTGTTGGGATAGCTGCGGATGATGCCTTTGTTGAGACGCTTCAGGTCGAAGGTAGCGAATCCCTCGCCCCACAGCTCCACTCGGCGCTGCCACCACACTTCATTGACGAAGGCCGACGTACTGGTGTTGCCGTAAGCCTCGTTGTGCTTGCCGTAGACATACTGCGGGTCGCGGGTCTTGGCAAAGTCGGTGAGGAGCTTTATACCGCGAGCCTCATTCTGTCGTCCTGCTGCCTCAGCCTCGATGAGCTTCATCTCCTCGACGCGCATCAAAGGCACAGACACGGCAAAACCCACATGCTCGTTGGCTCGTCCCTCGTCGCCGCCGGCAGCACGGAACTTCACCGAAAGGCCTCCCACGCCTGAGCCACTATTATCGCCACTCGTAAGAATCTGCGAAGCATAGATGGAGCTGTCGTTGTAAGCATAGGTCTTCAGCGCATTCACAATGGCGTCGCGAGTGGGCAACTCATCAATGGCAAAGTCAACGAACACTTTCTTGCGGCAGTCCGTAGAGGGTATAGTCTCGTAGAGGTGACGGTCAATCTTATTGGCACCGCCATAGTTGGAAGCGTAGCCCATGCCGCTGGTGCTCTCAAGCTGCATCACGGAGCCCCAGCTGGAGTCGCCATCGTTGTCGCGGATGTTGGGATCTTCCTGATTGAACTTCACTGCGAACATCCAGGAGTCGTTGGGCGTGTTGAAACCCGTATCCTTGTTAGTGTACTGGTCGGCCGTCATCACGGTGTAGCCCTGCTGGGCCTTCTTGGCGTACTCCTCGGCCTTAGCCCACTGCTCAGTCTCGAGATAGGCGCGGGCCTTCAGGCCATAGACCACGGAGACATCCATCTGATACTTGTCCGAACGGGTGTAGTTGGCCAGCTCTTTCTCAGCAATATTGAGGTCGTTGAGGATGAAAGCCCACATGCGCTCATTGGTGGCACGGGGATTGTTGTAGGTGGCCTCGTTGCTCGTGCTGTCGGTCACAATAGGTACCGTTACGGCCTCCTTGTTCTGTCCGTAACTCTGCTGGGCATACATACGCGCGATGTCCATGTAGAACATGGCACGGTAGGCACGGCCGAGACCGTCGGCCTGCTTCGCCTCCTCTGTTCTGCCGTCGCGGGTTAACGAAATCAGCGTGTTGCAGTTCTTAATCCAGTTGTAGTAGAGAGTCCACGGCAGCTGGCAGATAGCATAGCCCGGACCGAGTTCAGCACCCACTTCATACCAGGTAGAGAACCAGTTGTTGTTGCCATGCGCAATGAAGTCGCTGCCCATGGCGTCGCGCTCCAGGAAGAAAGCAGTATAGCCGAAGTCGTAGACATAGGTTTCGGTGGGTTGGTAGGCAAACTGTCCTGCCATCGTGGCGTTGAGAGCACTGACGAAGTTGCTGAGAGCTCCGGGCGCGTTGGCCACCTGCTCCTCGGTCACCGTTGAGTTCTGAGGCGAGAATTCCTGCATACAGCCCGTGAGCAGTATGCCGCCGAAAACCGATAACGCAATACTTGAAAATATCTTCTTCATATCTTATGTCTCCTATTGATTAGAATGTTACCTGAATGCCGCCGGACACATTGCGCACAGGCGAATAGACGTTCACATACTCGTTGCGTGCATAGGAATAGCGCGGGTCGAGTCCCTTGCGGGCCGACCAGAAGCAGAGGTTCTCACCGGCCACATAGAAGCGGACGCTGTCTAAAGGAGTCAGCCTGAGCAGGCGCTTGGGCAGTGTGTAGCCGAGCGTGAACGACTGGAAGTTGAGATAGCTGGCGCTAACAAGGAAGCGGTCGGACTCTGATGCTGTGAACTGGTCGCCATACCAGAAACGAGGTATGTTGCTGCTTGTGTTGTTAGG
>Ga0256406_1005450_pt1 | contig 13606 bp, 9 predicted proteins | sample RumenRJG_03DNA_FD_185986 | JGI IMG/M metagenome (GOLD analysis project Ga0256406, IMG submission 185986) | Bovine rumen microbial communities from Lethbridge, Alberta, Canada - RJG_03 | ecosystem: Host-associated > Mammals > Digestive system > Stomach > Rumen | place: Canada: Alberta | collected...
GCCGGTCTTGTGCCGGCCCTAAAATAAGGCCCCAACCGATTAAAAGATGTCGAACATTTTTGTGGGCCGGCACAAGACCGGCCCCTGCATGCGGCAGATTGGCAAGAAGGCAACTATGAGCTTGCGAAACTTGAATAGAATAATTCAAGAATAATGATGACTATGAAGAAATATTATCAGACACCCTCAACGAAAGTGCATTTTGGAGGTCTGGAGATGTCCGGCAGCCTCCTCACTGCCTCACAGGACATTGCCAATCCGTCAGACAAGACGATGGATGCCGGCAATGCCCGCTCTAAGCAGTGGAAATCTGACGACCCGGCAATGATCTGGGAGTAAAATAGTTCTCCCCCTTCCCTGATTGGGGGAGGGGGTGATTATTAAAAACTGCCGTAAGAAAACGGCATTATCATTTTTTTTGCTACCTTTGCCTAATCATGTAGAAGATAACTCTTATGCGAAAACCAATTTTGATTTTAGCCTTTTGCCTGTGCTGCTTCTCTGCAATATCAGCCCAGCATGCTAATTTGCAGAAGATGGACAGCATTCAGCGTAACAAGTATCTTAAGGAAGTTGCCTTCAATATTGCCAAGACTTTTGGCCCGGATTATGTGCCTTTGTTTAAGAACGTGACAATCTCGGGCATTCAGAAATTTAAGTCTGGAAACGGCGAATACATCCGGCCCGAGGAGAAAAAGTATATTGGCAGAGCATACTATAAAGTGACTTTCTTCGAGGACAGTATCAAGAAGTGGTATCAATATCAATATGATCCGGCAAAGCCTGATGACACACCCAAAAAGATAGAACGCGAGACCTATGCCGCCCGTGTGAAAATATGGGCTGACAACGGCGAGCCTTTAAGTGTGGATTATCAGTCAGGCTGGGGATATACTTTCTTGAAGAAAAGCTACTTGGAGCAGACTGGGAAGCAGCCGACAGACAGCAGCGATAAATGCCCTAAAAAAATCACCACAGTCCCGTTGCCTCCAAAGGCAAAGGACGGTGAGCTGATATGCTATTAGACAGGGCTGTTCCTCGATAAGGATGTCCTGTCAATACCGGCGGACGGTGGCCGGCACCAGGCCGGCCACTACACCACGGAATCTCTCAAATCTTCATTGCTTTCTCTTTCATGTTGCTTTGCTGGTCTTGTCAACTGAGTGGTTGGTTATCGTTTATCCATCTCAGCGCTAACAATGTAGTGGCCAGCAGGCATATTGTAGTCATGTTTAGCATAATCGTTCTCCTTTCTGTTTTGTTATCCTAAATAGTTTCTACCTCTTTGTTATCCTGAACAGCTGCTATTCGGCTGTATATCCTGCTTGTCTATTGAATGGTGTCAATGGTTAATACATGTCGAGGCTGTAGCGTTTGCTTTCTCTTTTCTGCTTGCAAAGATAGGCCGAAAAGTAAAAGGTTGTTATCGCAGGCCTCCGCTTTTTATCCGTTTTTAGCTTATTTTTGACTTGCGTCAAGTGTGTGGGCGCAAACAATCATTAAGAAAAGCTAATACGACGGGTCTGTGGCGGCTTCTTCCCCTTGTCCCGCTGGGATTATCCGGCCACGGCTAAAATAGTGGGAAGAAAGTCAGCAAGAATGAAGGCTATATGAGGAAAATTGCTTACTTTTGCAATAATGAAAAACTTTCCATTTATGAAAAACCTATTAGTCAGTTTACTGTCGCTGTTTGCCCTCTGCGCTCCGGCCAGTGCGCAACAGAAACAAAGCAACGTGGCCTATCAGGACCATCAGGTCCGCATCACGCTCATCACCGACGGCGTGGCGCGGCTGGAGTATTCACCCAACGGCAAGTTTGTCGACGACTATTCGCAGGTCGCTGTCAACAGAACCTACGCCCCCGTGGCGTTCAAGCTTAGCCAAGGCGGCAAGAACGTGAAGATCAGCACCAAGGCCATGGTCATCACCTACAAGAAAGGCACGGGTAAGTTCTCGGCCGACAACCTCACCATCGCCTCGGCCAACAAGAAGGCCAAGGGCGCCTTCACCTGGCACCCGGGACTCAAGGACGAGGCCAACCTGAAAGGCACCTACCGCACGCTCGACGGCTACGACGGCGCTCTGAGGGACGGCAAGCCGATGCCCATAGAGGACGGCCTGCTGTCGCGCAGCGGATGGACATTCATCGACGACTCCAAGAGCTACCTCTTCGACCACAGCGACTGGCCGTGGGTGGCCGAGCGCGACACGACGGCGGATGCGCAGGACTGGTACTTCATGGCTTACGGCCACAACTATAAGAAGGCACTGAACGACTACACCGTGTTCTCGGGTAAGGTGCCACTGCCGCCGAAGTTCGCCTTCGGCTACTGGTGGTCGCGCTACTGGAGCTACTCCGACGACGAGATGCGGCAACTGGTGAAGGACTTCCACGACTACGACATCCCCCTGGACGTGCTGGTGGTGGACATGGACTGGCACTACAACCAATCGCCACGCGGCGGCTGGACGGGTTATACGTGGAACCGGTCGCTCTTCCCCTCACCCGAAGGCTTCCTCGGATGGGTGAAGCAGCAGGGACTGAAGGTCACGATGAACCTGCATCCTGCCGACGGCATCAAGACATGGGAGGAGCGCTGGCCGCAGGTGGCGGAATATATGAAGATGGACACCACGCAGCGCAAGGATATTCCTTACGAGGGATCCAACAAGCTGTTTATGAGCGCATTGCTCAACAAGGTGCTGAAGCCTATGGAGCACAACGGCGTCGACTTCTGGTGGCTTGACTGGCAGCAATGGCCCAACGACCGTAAATACAAGAACCTGAGCAATACGTGGTGGATCAACTACGTGTTCTTCAGCAATATGGAGCGCACGCGCAACACGCGGCCTATGCTCTACCACCGCTGGGGCGGACTGGGCAACCACCGCTATCAGATTGGCTTCTCGGGCGATGCCGTCATCTCGTGGAAGTCGCTCGACTTCCAGCCTTATTTCAACTCAACGGCCTCAAATGTGCTTTACAGCTACTGGAGCCACGACATCGGCGGCCACACGAATGCCAACCATATCGATCCGGAGCTGTACACGCGGTGGATGCAGTTCGGTCTTTTCAGCCCCATCCTGCGTACACACTCCACTAAGAACTCCGGTCTGAACAAGGAGCCGTGGGCCTTTACGCATGACTACACCACCGAACTGCGCGACATCATCAAGACGCGTTACGAGCTGGTGCCTTATATCTACACCATGGCGCGCAAGACCTACGACGTCGCGCTGCCGCTCTGCCGCCCCATGTACTACGACTATCCCGAGGCTCAGGAAGCCTATGCGGAGAAGAATGAATATATGTTCGGCGACGACGTGCTGGTGAATCCCATCACGGCGCCGATGACGGACGGACGGGCCGAGAAGAGCGTCTGGCTGCCGTCGGGTAACGACTGGTATGAGGTGACGTCGGGTACGCTGCTCAGTGGCGGTCAGACCGTCAGCCGCAGCTTCCACATCGACGAGATGCCCGTGTATGTCAAGGCTGGCGCCATCATTCCGCTGTATAGCGACACGCTGAAGAATCTCAACGGCAAGAACGACGCGGTGACCTTCGCCGTGTTCCCCTCAAAGGGCGGTTCGGCGCAGGCTACGCTCTATGAGGATGAGGGCAACAACAAGGATTACGCCAATAACTATGCCACGACCGCGCTGTCGGCAAAGCGTGAGGGTCGGACGCAGACCGTGACCATTGCCGGCCGCAAGGGCAGCTACGATGGTATGGCGCAGCGTCGCCACTACCTCGTCAAGCTGGTGTCGTCGACCGTACCCGAGACGGTGAAGGTGAACGGACAAGAGGTGAAATACACCTACGACGGTATGACGCTCTGCACGACCATTGACCTCGGAGCGGTGGACTGCGCACAGCCTACGACCGTCGAGATTACCTATCCCGACGAGCGGCAGTGTGTGGCCGACGGTGAGCTCGGGCAGATGCGCCGCGTGCGTCAGAACGTGTATCAGCTCAAGGTGCGTGACGCCGGTATCGTGCTGACAGACGAACTGGCCAACATGGAGAGTGCCGGACGTACAATCACCTACTGGCCGTCGAAGTTCAATCAGCTCATGGATGCCTTCCGTGCCGGACTTCATGACCTGCCTGCCATCCTTGACAAGCAACAGCTGAGTACCGAGGCCAAGGCTGCTTTCCTCAAGGCGACAGAGTAAAGGAAAGACATAGTAACATAGTAAACAGAAGACATAGTAACATAGTAAATAGAAGACATAGTAACATAGTAAATAGAAGACATAGTAACATAGTAAACATATTATTTATTTTATAGACATAGTAACATAGTAAACAATTTTATAGACATAGTAACATAGTAAACAATTTTATAGACATAGTAACATAGTAAACATAATAGCAACGGGGCGGGGGAACAAGGTTGGTTGTCGTCTTTCAGCAGCAATCATTTATAATGTTACTATGTTACTATGCCTTTTATTAATTACTATGTTATTATGTTACTATATCTTTTTATGTCTTCTGTTTACTATGTTACTATGTCTTTTATTTATTACTATGTTATTATGTTACTATGTCTTTTTATGTCTTCTGTTTACTATGTTACTATGTCTTTTATTTATTACTATGTTATTATGTTACTATATCTTTTTATGTCTTCTGTTTACTATGTTACTATGTCTTTTATTGACGAGTTACTATGTTACTCTGTCCTCATCGTGAGGGAGATGCGGTGACGGCGGCGGTCTACATCGAGCACCTTCACCTGCACATGCTGGTGGAGCTTGACCACATCATTGGGATTCTTGACATAGCGGTCGGCCAACTGCGAGATATGCACCAGGCCGTCCTGATGGACACCGACATCGACGAAGGCGCCGAAGTCGGTGATGTTGGTCACGATGCCCGGAAGCTCCATGCCCGCCACGAGGTCGTCGATGGTATGCACGCGGGGGTCGAACTCGAACGTCTCGGCTTTGCCGCGCGGGTCGAGGCCGGGCTTCTCCAATTCCTTCATGATATCGTTGAGCGTCGGCATGCCCACCGTCTTGGTGACATAGCGGTGGAGGTCGATGCGGCTGCGTGTGGCAGGGTCCTTCATCAGGTCACTCACGCTGCAGCCGCAGTCCTTGGCCATGTGCTCCACCACGGCGTAGCTCTCAGGGTGGACGGCGCTGGCGTCGAGCGGGTTCTTGGCGCCGGGGATGCGCAGGAAGCCGGCGCACTGCGTGAAGGCGGCCGGACCGAGGCGCGGCACTTTCTTCAGCTCCTGGCGCGAGGTGAAGGCGCCATGCTCACGGCGGTAGTCGACGATGTTCTGCGCCAGCGTTGGCCCGAGCCCACTGACGTAGGTCAGCAGGTTCTTCGACGCCGTGTTGACGTTGACGCCGACGGCATTGACGCACAGCTCCACCGTCTGGTCGAGGCTGTGGCGCAGCTTCGTCTGGTCGACGTCGTGCTGATACTGTCCCACGCCGATGCTCTTCGGGTCAATCTTCACCAGTTCAGCCAGCGGATCCATCAGTCGGCGGCCGATGCTCACGGCGCCGCGCACGGTGACATCCTCGTTGGGAAACTCCTCGCGCGCCACCTCCGACGCCGAGTAGATGCTCGCGCCATCCTCGCTCACCACGTAGGTGGGGATGTCGCTGATCTGCCGCAACACGTCGGCGGTCTCCCTCGATCCGGTACCGTTGCCGCAGGCGATGGCTTCCACCTTCCACTGGCGGGCGATGGCAGCATAGGGACCGCCCTTGCCGTCGGGCGCCTTCATATACGGGCAGACGGTGTGGTAGAGCAGGTTGCCCTGCGCGTCGAGCACCACCACCTTGCAGCCGGTGCGGATGCCGGGGTCGACACCCATCACCCGCTTCTGACCCAACGGCGGGGCGAGGAGTAGTTGGCGCAGGTTGGTGCGGAACACCTCGATGGCCTCGTCGTCGGCCTTCTCCTTGCTCAGTGCGGCAAACTCATTCTCTATCGACGGACAGATGAGGCGGCTGTAGCTGTCGGCCACGGCGTCGGCGACGAGCGTCTGGCAGGGTCCCGAGCCGTGGACGTAGTGACGCTTGAGGCGGCTGATGCATTCCTCGTCGTCAACGGTGATGGTGACGCGCAGGAAGCCCTCGGCCTCACCACGGCGCAGCGCCAGCAGCCGGTGCGACGTACAGCGGCGCAGTTCCTCGCTGAAGGCGAAGTAGTCGGCATATTTCTGTGCATCGTCGTCATCTTTCTTCTTCGCCACGACGCGCGACGCGATGACGGCCTCACGGCGGAAGGCCTTGCGCACGGTCTGGCGCGATCCCTCATCCATGCTCACATCCTCGGCGATGATGTCCTGCGCCCCTTTCAGAGCGGCTGCGGCATCGGCGACGTCGTCTTTGACATAACGCTGTGCGGCAGCCTCGGGATGCGGCTCACGCTGCAGCATGATGAGCGTAGCCAGCGGCTCGAGCCCCTGCTCGCGCGCCACCTGCGCACGGGTGCGGCGACGCGGCTTGTAGGGCATGTAGATGTCCTCCAGTTCGGTGGTATCCCAGCACTGCGTGATGCGGTCGCGCAGCGCGTCGGTGAGCTTACCCTGTGCGTCGATGGTCTTGAGGATGGTGTCCTTGCGCTTCTGCAGTTCCTTGAGTTTCTCGTAGAGATCGCTGATGGTCGCCACCTGCACTTCGTTGAGGTTGCCGGTGGCCTCCTTGCGGTAGCGGCTGATAAAAGGTATGGTGCAGCCGGCGTCGAGCAGGTCGAGCGTGGCGTCGACTTGCTCCAGGCGTATGGCCGTCTGGTTGGCAATGATTTTAGCTAATGCATTCATTTATTGGTTCTATATTAATAAGGTACGGAATTATCGTTGGTTGATGAAGCTGCGCGCCCGCTCGATGATGGTGTCGCGTCCGCGGTAGAAATCGTAGGTCGTCATGCCGACGTTCACGTCGGGCGCAATGCCGTCCTCGGTCGACTGCCGGTTGCGGTCGTACATGGGGCAGGCCGAGAAGCGCACGCTCCAGCCATTGGGCAGCTCGGATGAGAACGGCAGTCCGGCCCCGCCCCCCGTGTAGTCGCCGATGATGGTGGCCTGCGGACAGCACTTCATGTATTTCACGAACTCGTTGGCCGCGGAATACACCGAGCGGTTGGTCAGCACGACGACCGGCTTCTGCCATCTGATGCCCTGTGCGGGCTTGAGGCGTTGCTCCTCCATGCCGGAGAAGTCGTTGTGGCCCCGGCCGGTCTTATGGCGCATGTAACCCACGAGCAACTCGTCGTTGGTGAAGCGCGCGGCGAGCGTCTCGGCCGCCGTAATCATGCCGCCGCCATTGCTCCGGAGGTCGATGATGAGACCGCGGCAGGGCTGGAAATAGAGCAGGATGTCGTCGAGGTTGCCCGCTCCGAACGCATTCTGGAATGTGGCGCAGCGCAGGTAACCGATGTTGTCGTCGAGGATGCGGTAGCTCATGCCGCTGGCGATGCGGTAGTCGGTGCCGAGATACTTGCGGGTGAGGGTGTCGCTGAAGTTGGTGGGGTAGTCCTCGTGGAACTGCCAGTAGCGGCCGACGTCGAAGCCGGCGTAGAGGTTGACGTGACCGTCGCGCAACTCGCCGAGCATGTCGCCCATCACTTCAAACTCCTGGCTCTCGGTCATGCCCGCATCGAAGCGACGCGCATAGACCTGATGGATGGAGTCCCAGTTGATGCCCTTCTCCTGGAAGAAGCAGTAGTGCTCGTCCATAATCTTCCACAGTGCCTCGAAGTTGCCCGTCGGCGTGTCGGGGAATTCGTCGGTGTCGACGCAACTGCCGAAGAGCAGCAAGACGAGGAGGCAGGGCGCAAGCAGCGTCGTCAGGCGGCTGCCGTGGCCGGTATGTGGTTTGTGGAGTCTCATAGCATGGATGATATTTGTATAGGGCGTGGCGGCTGTCGTTTACAACCGCCATCCCACGACGATGCCGTGCGAATACTGATGGTATTTGAGGCTGTTGGCGCGCAGCTGGCGGATGTCGCCCATATAGCCGACGGAGAAGGTGGCGCGCCAGAGCCGGAAGTCGAGCAACAGCAACTGATACAGTTGGAAGGCGTTGCCGGGCTGGGTGAAGACGATGTTGTGGTCGTAGTTGCCGCGCGAGAAAATCTCATAATACGATTGCCCGTAGTTGGGCGAGAAAGCGGCGCCGATGAGCGGACTGTAGGCCTCATAGCGCAGGGCGAAGGGACGGCGCCACAGCCGGAAATGCCACACGGCGCCCACGGTGGGGTCGATGGCCAGCGCGAGGCGCGCCTGTGCGGGGTTGTTGGAGTTGCGGGTGTTGTAGAGTCCGCCGAGCGTGGCGTCGACCACACCGCCGGCGCGCAGCCTCAGGCCGCGCAGCGGCCACCAGTTGTAGTGCCAACCGAACTTCAGGTTGTACATGGCCGAGAGCATGGAGTTGTCGTTGCCGCGTGTGTCGGAGCTGGTGATGAACGCCTGATGCATCACGGTGAAACTGACGCGGCTCGAGTCGCGCCGCCGCTCCTTGTTGAAGATGTAGCGCAGCTCGGGACCGGAAGCCTTCTCCTGCGAGATATAGGTATCAAGGATGTTGGTGTGGGAGAGGCCGATGAGATAGTTGCGGGTGGTGCCGCCCACGGCCCTCGCTGAGTCGCCCGCTCCCTGCGCCGCCACCGTTGCCACGCCCGTGAGCAGGAGCAGGGCGGACAGCAGGAAGCGCCGGATGAAGAGGGTAGGGCTATAGCGGAAAAGAATCGCTGATACCATAGGCTGAAGAAATGAAGGTTGAAGGTTATTGGTCGAAGAGGTTGAGCTGTCCCGTCATCTCGTCGATGACCTGCTGCTGGCTTTTGCCGGCATCGGGGTCGAGGTCTTCCTCAGCTCCGCCGCCATTGTCGTTGCCGTCGTCGCCACCATCGCCACCGTTGTCGTCGCCGTCATCGTTGTTGGGCTTCTCGGGCTGGCGCAGCGGCTCCAGCTCCTCCACGCGGTCAATGGTGTAGTTGGCCACGCGCTTGCCCTTGGCTTTGACGCCCTTGACCATGATGAACGAGTCGACATCGATATCCATCGGTGGCCGTACGGCATCAGCGCCGCCGAAGGTGACGCGGATGCGCGGATACACGGTGTCGGTGAGCAGCGCCAGCTTGGTCGCAGGGTTGTCGCCGAGGTAGTTCTGCGGCTTCTTCGAGGCGTCCATGACGAAGCGCTTGATATAGAGGTAGCCGTTGTTGTCGGCATCGAAGAGCAGCGCCGTCCAGACCTTGCCGGGCTGCCATTTCTCGATGATCTTGATGTTGTCCTCGAAGTGGTTGTTGAGGTCGTAGTCGGTGACGTAGAAGTCGCCGTTGTCGAGGACGACGAGGATGCTGTCGCCCTCGTTGAACTCGCCGAGCAACTCTCCGCGGCCCTCGTAGTTGAGGCGGTGGATGTCGGCGTCGAACCACACCTTACGGCCGCCGAGCGTCGACCGGCCGTGGCTCTTGAGCGAGATGCGGTGCACGCTCTTCTTGGTGAGCAGGAGGCCCTTGGCCCCGCGCCCCTTGATGGGTATCTCGGAGAAGTCCTTGAACAGGAAGATGTTCTGCCGCTTCTTCTGTGGGTCGAGGTCGAGCGTCACCTTGATGACCTCAGCCTCACCGTTGGGATTGGCCGTGAAGTAAATCAGACGTGAGCCGGGCTTACCCTGGGTGATGTCGTATTCGCGGTCGCGCGTGATGGAGGTGACATTGAAGCGCTTGATGTAGTACGGTCCCTTGGTGCCGTCGCGATAGACCACGTTGTAGGTGGTGCGGGAGTCGTTGCGCTTGAACACCTGCACCCACTGGATATTCTTGCCCACGAATATCTTGTCGGCCACGCGTATAATCTTGTATTTGCCGTCACGGTAGAAGATGATGATGTCGTCGATGTCGGAGCAGTTGCAGATGAACTCGTCCTTCTTCAGCCCCGTGCCGATGAAGCCGTCCTGACGGTTGATATAGAGCTTTTCGTTGGCTTCCACCACCTTCGTGGCCTCGATGGTGTCGAATGAGCGCACTTCGGTGAGGCGCGGATGATCCTTGCCGTAGGTGTCCTTTAGGTGCTTGAACCATGCAATGGTCACGTCGGTCATGTGGTTGAGGTCGTGCTCGATGCCCTTAATCTCCGACTTGATCTTAACCATGAGCTGGTCGGCTTTCGATTTGTTGTATTTCAGGATGCGCTGCATCTTGATTTCGAGCAGACGGAGGTAGTCGTCCTCGGTGATGTCACGGATGAGCTTCGGCTTAAACGGTGTGAACTGCTTGTCGAGGAAGCGGAGCACAGCCTTCTGATTGGGCGCCTGCTCGAAGTCCTTCTCCTTATACATGCGCTCCTCGATGAAGATGCGCTCCAATGAGGCGAAGAACAGCTGCTCCTCCAGCTCGCCCTTGCGGATGAGCAGCTCCTTGCGCAGCAGACCCATCGTGCGGTCGGTGGAGTGGGTGAGTACCTCGCTGATGGTGAGGAACTTTGGCTTGTCGTCCTCGATGACGCAGCAGTTGGGCGAGATGTTGATCTCGCAGTCGGTGAAGGCGTAGAGCGCGTCGATGGTCTTGTCGGGTGATACGCCTGGTGCGAGCTGTATCTGAATCTCCACCTCGCGGGCGGTCAGGTCGATTACCTTTCTGGCCTTGATTTTACCTTTCTCAATGGCCTTGGTGATAGAGGCCTCAAGCGTGTCGGCCGTCTTGGTGAACGGAACCTCGCGTATGACGAGCGTCTTGGCGTCGAGCTTCTCAATCTTTGCCCTGACACGCACCACGCCGCCGCGCTGCCCGTCGTTGTATTTCGATACGTCGATGGCGCCGCCAGTGGGGAAATCGGGGTAGAGATGAAACTCCTCGCCCTTGAGGTAGTGGATGGCCGCGTCGCAGATTTCGTTGAAGTTATGAGGCAGCACCTTCGACGACAGTCCCACGGCAATGCCGTCGGTGCCCTGTGCCAGCAGCAACGGGAACTTGGCGGGCAGGGTGATAGGCTCCTTGTTGCGGCCGTCGTAGGACATCTGCCAGTCGGTGATCTTAGGATTGAACAAGGTCTCGAGGGCAAACTTCGACAGTTTGGCCTCGATATATCGTGGCGCTGCGGCGCCGGCATCAGTCAGTATGTTGCCCCAGTTGCCCTGGGTGTCGATGAGCAGATTCTTCTGTCCGAGTTGCACCAGTGCGCCGTAGATGGAGGCGTCGCCGTGGGGGTGAAACTTCATGGTCTCGCCCACGATGTTGGCCACCTTGTTGTAGCGGCCGTCGTCCATGCGTTTCATCGTGTGCAGAATGCGGCGCTGCACGGGCTTCAGTCCGTCCTCGATGCTCGGCACCGCACGCTCCAGGATGACGTACGACGCATAGTCGAGAAACCAGTTCTTGTACATGCCCGACAGATGGTGCACAGCCGAGGCGTCGAAGCGGTCGGCCGGCTTATAGTCGGAGTGCTCGTCCTCGGTGAGCTCGTCGTCAGCATTCTCGACGTCCTCCCCTTCGTTGGTCTCGGTTCCGGCGTCGGATCCTTCGTCGGAATCGGTGTCAGCAGACGCTTCCTCAGTGGGCGTAGCCGCTTTGGACTCGTCTTCAGGAGTGTTGTCGGCAGGGTTGTCGAGTGGTGTATTATTGGTTTCTTGCTCGTTGTCTTTTGTCTTCTCGTCGTCCATATAGTAGTATAATGTTGGCTGTTTTCGTGCAAAGGTAAAAATAAAAAGCGAGAAAGGTGTGAAAAAAGGATGGTTTTTAGTTGCCCGTTTTGATATTTAATTCATACCTTTGCATCGCAAAAAGACAATTTATCAAAGCAATTATGAGCAAAATTATTCGTCCGGAGCATTACAAGTCACTGCTTGACAAACATCAGACCGAGCAGGGCATCAAATTGATTAAGGAATTCTTTCAGCAGAATTTAGCCACCGAACTGCGGTTGACGCGCGTCACGGCACCGTTGTTTGTGTTGAAAGGCCTCGGCATCAACGACGACCTCAACGGTGTGGAGCGACCCGTGACATTCCCCATCAAGGACCTGGGTGACGCCAAGGCCGAGGTGGTGCACTCGCTGGCCAAATGGAAGCGCCTCACGCTGGCCGAGTACCACATCGAACCGGGCTACGGCATCTATACCGACATGAACGCTATACGCGCCGACGAGGAACTGGACAACCTCCACTCGCTCTATGTCGACCAGTGGGACTGGGAGGCTGTCATCACCCCCGAACAGCGTAAGATCGCCTTCCTCGAGGATGTGGTGCGCCGCATCTATGCTGCCATCCGCCGTACGGAATACCTCACTTATGAATCGTTCCCCCAGATCAAACCTTGTCTGCCTGAGGAAATTCACTTCATCCATGCGCAGGATCTGCTCGACCTCTACCCCGACAAGACGCCGAAGGAGCGCGAGGACGCCATCTGCCGCAAGTATGGCGCTGTGTTTGTAGAAGGCATTGGCGGTAAGCTCTCCGACGGAAAGAAACACGACGGCCGCGCCCCCGACTACGACGACTGGTCGACAATTGCCGAGAACGGCAAGCAGGGTCTCAACGGCGATATCCTGGTGTGGTATCCCACGCTCAACCGGGCCTTCGAACTGAGTTCGATGGGTATCCGCGTCGATAAGGAGAGTCTGCTGCGCCAGCTCAAGATCGAGGGGAAGGAAGACCGCGAGAAACTCTACTTCCACCAGCAGTTGCTCAACGGCAAACTGCCGCTCAGCATCGGTGGCGGTATCGGTCAGAGTCGCCTCTGCATGCTGATGCTGCGTAAGGCCCATATCGGCGAGATTCAGGCCAGCATCTGGCCCGACGACATGCGCCGTGAGTGTCACGAGTTGGGCATGGAACTCATCTGAGAAGTCCTGAGGTCCAGTCATATGAAGAAGTTCTGAAGTTCAGAAGTCCGGAAGTCCAGTCATATGCAGAAGTCCGGAAGTTTGGGCGCACCCGATAAACCCTGTGGATGCGTCTGTACCGGGCCAACTGTACATGGTTTGCTGTCGCAACTTATTTCTCACGCCGATTACGCCGATTTTGGGGATGCAGCACCTGTGGTGTCTGTGTGAAATCCAGGCGCACCCGACAAACCCTGTGGAGATGTACGCCACCGGTGACAGTGTAGTGGCCGGCCTGGTGCCGGCCACCAGCCGCCGGTGTTGCGGACTTATCTCCATCTGCGAGATCTGCGTAAGCGCATCCGCCTTTTTTAGCTCACGCAGATCTCGCTGACAGCGCATAGGATGCCATCAATGAAATCCGCGTTATCCGCGTGAGAAACTTACTGCGCTTACGCTAATCGCGCTGATGTGTGGGAAAAATGCCATACCAAGGGTTGGTGGCCGGCACCAGGCCGGCCACTACACTGCTACCAAGGTTGCATACCTCCACGGACTTTATCCGCTGCGCCGCGATTCGTGTTAAAACAAGAATTCGGCTTTGCTTGTTGCTTTGTTTCTTCTTTAACACGAATCATCATTAATTGCCCATGAATTTGTCATGAATGATATTTCTTATTTCTTCCCATAATTTCACCCCAATTGCTTATTTTAACGCTCACCTCTTGTGCTTTTTAAATAAAATGCCGTAACTTTGCACTTATCGTATATTATAACACAATAAGCTTTTAAGAGAAATGGCAGAAGATGTA
>Ga0256406_1005451_pt1 | contig 13605 bp, 6 predicted proteins | sample RumenRJG_03DNA_FD_185986 | JGI IMG/M metagenome (GOLD analysis project Ga0256406, IMG submission 185986) | Bovine rumen microbial communities from Lethbridge, Alberta, Canada - RJG_03 | ecosystem: Host-associated > Mammals > Digestive system > Stomach > Rumen | place: Canada: Alberta | collected...
TCGAATGTCGATAGTTTCTTTGCCATGCTGCAAAGGTAACATAGTTTCCCGACATCAGCAACGCTGTTTCACTATATTTTAGTTAGGCGAGTGCAGGGACATCCACGGAAAAATCCCCCTGCGCCCTTTTTCAGCAGCCTCCTCTTGTGGCCGCCCTAAGGGCCCGGTGTGTCGGGCAATTGGGTGATTGTGTTGGAATTGCGTGGCACTTAGGGCGGCCATAAAGGCCGCACCCTACGGTGGACATTTGCCGGGCCGCCCCCTTCGGGGACGTCGCTAATCAATTGCGGGGACATAGCTCCATTGGGAGCTAAAGTCTGTACGTGACTATTTTCCAAAAACTTATTCTCGATTCAGGGTGACGCATTGACGAAGTCAGGAAATATTGGTAGATATTTTCCTATAAAAAAAATCCTTGTCTTTGTCCTGGTCTTGCTTTATTTTCCTATCTTTGCAATACAATCAAACCTTAACACTATGCGACTTATTATTGAACCCGATTATAACGCCCTGTCACGTTGGGCGGCCCGGCACGTAATCCAGGCAATCAACCAGCACCAGGCCACAGCGCACCGGCCCTTTGTACTGGGCCTGCCCACCGGTTCCACACCCCTTGGCATGTACCAGCTGCTGGCCCAGGCATGCCACGAGGGGCGAGTGTCGTTCCGCAACGTCATCACGTTCAACATGGACGAATACGTGGGTCTGCCCGAGGAGCACCCGCAGAGCTACCACAGTTTTATGCAGCACAACTTCTTTTCGCTCATCGACGCCCCAACTGCCAGTCACCATCTGCTCAACGGCAACGCACCCGACCTCGACGCCGAGTGCCGGCACTACGAGGAGCTCATCCGGGCAGCCGGCGGCATCGACCTGTTTATTGGCGGAGTGGGGGCCGACGGGCACATAGCCTTCAACGAACCCTTCTCGTCGCTCACCTCGCGCACTCGTGTAAAAACGCTCACCACCGACACGTTGCGTGCCAACTCGCGCTTCTTTAACGGCGATGCCACCCGGGTGCCGCGCCAGGCACTCACCGTGGGCGTGGGCACCGTGATGGATGCCCGCGAGGTAATGGTGCTGGTTAGCGGCTACGCCAAGGCGCGCGCCCTGCAACAGGCTGTGGAGGGCGGCGTGAGCCAGCAGTGCACCCTCAGCGCCATGCAGCTGCACCGCCACGCCATCATCGTGACCGACGAGGCTGCTACCGACGAGTTGCGCGTGGGCACCTGCCGCTACTTCAAGGACATTGAGCGGCACAACTTGTAGAACCTTTCAAACCCAATCATGCCATGTTACACCTTAACCTGTCATCGCAAATCGTACTGAACAAGATACCCGAGAAGTTCTACCGCGCCACCGAGGGGGTAGAGTACTCGCAAATCACGCGCATGGAGAAAATCCACACGCTCATCTATCCCAAGGCCGAGGAGGGCGCCCGCTACATCGCCTCGCAGATAGTAGCCACCATCAACCAGCGCAACAGCGAGGGCCACACTTGCGTGCTCGCCCTCGGCACTGGACTTACGCTCACGCCCGTCTACGCCGCACTCGTCAACCTTTACAACCAGGGCAAGGTAAGCTTTGCCCGCACCGTGGTGTGCAACGCCTACGAGTACTTCCCGCTCAAGCCGGGCAGCGCGCACAGCAGTATTGCCCAGCTGCGCAAGGTGTTGCTCAGCAAGGTGGATGTGCCTGAGCAAAATGTGCTCACACCCGACGCCACCGTGCCGCAGAGCCAGGTGCAGCAGCTCTGCCGCGACTACATAGGGCGCCTCAACTCGCTCGACGGCATCGATGTGGCACTGCTCGGCATCGGCCGCATGGGCAACATTGCCACCAACGAACCCGGCAGCATGATAACCTCTACCGCCCGACTCATGCTGCTCGACCCCACCGCACGTGAGGAGATGACCAAGAGCTTCGGTTCGCAGGAGCCCGTGCCGCCCTGCGCCATCACCCTGGGCGTGGCCGACTTGCTCAAGGCGCGCACCGTGTACCTTGTGGCATGGGGCGATGCCAAGGCGGGCATCATTCAGCAAACGGTGGAGGAGCACGCCACCGATGCCATTCCCGCCAGTTTCCTGCAAACGCACAACAACGCCCACGTGGTGGTCGACCTGCCCGCGGCGGCCCGGCTCACCCGCATTGTGCACCCCTGGCTCGTAAGCAGTTGCCACTGGACCGACAAGCTCACGCGTGCCGCTCTGGTGTGGCTCTGTCGCAAACTTCACAAGCCCATACTGAAGCTCACCAACAAGGATTACAACGAGAACCACCTCTCTGAGCTGCTGGCACTCTACGGCTCGGCCTACAATGCCAACATCAAGATATTCAACGACCTGCAGCACACCATCACCGGCTGGCCCGGCGGCAAACCCGGTGCCGATGACAGCAACCGCCCCGAGCGGGCACTGCCTTACCCCAAGCGCGTGGTGGTGTTCTCGCCTCACCCCGACGACGACGTGATATCGATGGGTGGTACGCTGCGCCGCCTGGTTCAGCAGGGACACGAGGTACACGTGGCCTACGAAACATCGGGCAACATTGCCGTGAGCGACAGCGAGCTGATGCGCTACATGCACTTTCTCAACGGTTTCAACCAACTCTTCCTCGACAACTCGAGTCAGGACATCAGCAGCACTTACCGCAAGATAAAAAACTTCCTGGCGCAGAAGCAGGAGGGCGAACCCGACACCCGTGCGGTGCTCACGCTGAAGGCACTCATACGCCGCGGCGAGGCCCGCATGGCATGCGCCTACAACCAGCTGCCCTCGTCGCAGGTACACTTCCTCGACCTGCCGTTCTACGAGAGCGGCAGGGTGGAGAAGCTTCCCATGACCGGGCGCGACGTCGACATAGTGCGCCAGCTGTTGCAGCAGATAAAGCCCCATCAGATATTCGTGGCAGGCGACCTGGCCGACCCGCACGACACCCACCGCAAGTGCACCGATGCCGTGCTGGCTGCCATCGACCTGGAACGCCAGGCCGGCGCCGAATGGCTTAACCACTGCCGTGTGTGGATGTACCGCGGCGCCTGGTCGGAGTGGGAGATAGAGAACATCGAAATGTGCGTGCCCATGTCGCCCGAGGAGTTGCGCGCCAAGCGCAACGCCATATTGAAGCACTGCTCGCAGATGGAGGGCGCCCCCTATCTTGGCAACGACGAACGCCTGTTCTGGCAGCGGGCCGAGGACCGCAACCACGCCACTGCCCAAATCTACGACGAACTCGGCCTTGCCTGTTACGAGGCCATGGAGGCGTTCGTGGAGTATAAGCTGTGAATGGGCATTCATCCAATGTTTGGTTTAATTAGTCGAGAACATTGCCACCGTAGGGTGCGGCCCTTGTGGCCGCCCTAAGTGGCACGTAATTCCAAACCATTCAACCAATTGCCCGACACACCGGGTCTGACAATTGTGGAGGACCGGTCCACCGTAGGGTGCGGCCTTTATGGCCGCCCTAAGTGGCACGTAATTCCAACCCAATTACCATGTTGCAGGCCACACCGGGCCCTTAGGGCGGCCATAAAGGCCGCCCCTACAGTGGACATGTCCCCGCAATTGATTAGCGACGCCCCCTTCGGGGACGGTCCGACAAATGTCCACCGTAGGGTGCGGCCCTTGTGGCCGCCCTAGGGGTCACGTAATTCCAACCCAATCACCCAATTGCCCGACACACCGGTGCCTTTGGCCGCCCTAAGTGCCACGCAATTCCAACCCAATCACCCAATTGCCAGACACACCGGTCCCTTAGGGCGGCCATAAAGGCCGCCCCTACGGTGGATGCGTTCTCGACATTTTCAACTGTTAATCATTTTTCACCAGCCTTGCACACGTTGCTCATTTCTCCCATAAAAATGTTCTCTTTGTCATATATTTATATTATCTTTGCACGACGGATAAATATTTGCGGTAAATGAGAATTAAAACCTTTGTGAGCTACTACCTGTTCTGGGTTCTGGCTTTCGTTCTGCAGAAACCGCTGTTCATGGCTTGCTACGGCAAGCTGATGGGCGGGGGCGGACCCATGGACTGGCTGCGCGTGATGTGGCACGGACTGCCACTCGACCTTGCCATGGCAGGCTACCTTACCATTGTGCCCGCACTGCTGCTCATTGTGAGCTGCTTCTGGATGAAGCCCGTGCTGCGTAGCATCTACCAGGTTTACAACATCGTGGTGTCGGCAGTGGTGGCGCTCACCCTCGTGGTGAATCTGGCACTTTACAACTTCTGGGGCTTTCCGCTCGACTCCACCCCCTTGTTCTACTTCTTCTCGTCGCCCAGGCTCGCCCTGGCCAGTGTGAGCTGGTGGATGGTGCTGCTTGGTGTGGTGCTCGTGGTAATGATGGCACTTGTGCTCTACTTCTGCACCGAACACCTGCCTATGCCCCGCTACCGCTGTCTGCAATGGTGGAAACCCGTGGCACTGGTGCTGCTCACGGCACTGCTGTTTCTACCCATTCGTGGTGGCGTAACCGTGTCGACCACCAACAGCGGCGAGGTGTACTTCTCCAAGAACCAGCACCTTAACCATGCCGCTGTGAACCCGCTGTTCCGACTCATTGAGTCGCTCACCAAAACATCCAACTTTGGCAAACAGTACCGCTTTATGAGCGATGCCACGGTAAACCGCCTGGTAAAGCCCCTGCTGTGCACTCAGAGCTACAGCACCCGGTTGCTCATCACCAACCGTCATCCGCAGGATGTTTACATTATTATACTTGAGAGCTTTTCGTGGCTGCTCATGCAGAACACGCCCGCCACGCCCAACCTTAAAAAGCTTGCCGCCGAGGGGGTGCTCTTCGATAACTTCTATGCCAACAGCTTCCGCACCGACCGCGGCGTGCTCTCGGTGCTGAGCGGCTATCCTGCGCAGCCCACCATGAGCTTGATGCGCTATCCCGACAAAACCGGACACTTGCCGAGCATTGCCCGACAGATGAACGAGGCGGGCTATGCGCTGAAGTATTTCTACGGCGGCGACATCGACTTCTGCAACCAGCGCTCCTACCTGGTGGCGCAGGGCTTCGAGCAGATAGTGAGCGACAAGAGCTTCCCCGTGAGCCAGAGGCTCAGCAAGTGGGGTGTGCACGATGAGTTTGTGTTCCGCCGTGTGGAGAGCGAGCTCAAAAACCAGCAACACGCCATGCTGCGCGTTATACAAACGTCGAGCTCACACGAGCCTTTCGAGGTGCCAAGGCAGCTGCTGCCCGCTAAGTATGGCAAAGCGCTCAACGCCTTTGCCTATGCCGACCACTGCCTGGGCGACTTCGTAAACTATCTTAAACAGCATGACAGGTGGAAGAACGCACTGCTCGTTATCGTGCCCGACCACCTGGGCGCATGGCCCGAAGGCATCGACAACCTAACGTTGCCGCGCTTCCACGTGCCCCTGATATTCGCCGGCGGTGTGGTTGAGCAACCGCGCACCATTCATACCCTTGGGTCACAGCAGGACATAGCCGCCACGCTGCTTGCCCAGCTCGGCATCGACCACAGTCCGCTTACCTTCAGCAAGGACATGATGAACCCCAAGGCGCCCCACTTTGCCTTCTTCAGCATTCCCGATGCCATGGGCATGGTTACACCGGGCGGTGCCGTGATTTACGACAACGAGACCCGCCGCCCCGCCTTAGCCGTGGGCCGCGATGCCCGCAAGAACGAAGCGCGCGCCAAAGCCTACCTGCAATATCTTTATAACGACATAGCCAAACGATGATAACCCAGATATTAACCGCAGAACAGATACCCTGGCTGTTGCAGCTCGACAACGAGATACTGCTTGCCGTGAACCGTCTGCATTCGCCTTACTTCGACACCTTCATGATGATGGTTAGCAACAAGTGGATATGGCTGCCCATGTATGTGGCACTGCTCTATATGGTGTGGCGCGTGTTCAGCAAGCGCATGGCACTGCTCTACCTGCTTGCCGTGGTGTTGCTCGTCACCCTGAGCGACCAGCTCAGCGCTGCCCTCATAAAACCGCTGGTTGAGCGGCTGCGCCCTGCCTGTCTGCTGAATCCCATCCATCCGCTGGTGCACATAGTGGATGGTTACCGCGGGGGCCGCTTCGGATTCCCTTCATCGCACTCGGCCAACTGCTGGGCAGTAACCTTCTTCATCTACTTCACCTTCCGCAACCGCTATCAGCTGGGGTTCATGTCGCTGTGGTCGCTGCTGGTGTGCTACTCGCGCATGTACCTGGGCGTGCACTATTTAGGCGACCTGCTCGGCGGCTTCGTGCTCGGCACGCTGGTGGCAGCCGTGGTTTATGCCGCATTGAAGCATGTGTGGCCCTGGCACTTCGACCTGCCGCAGCGCTACGTGCTCAAGTTCCATGTGCTGCTGGTGCCGGGTGTGGTGGGCGTGTTCACCCTGATGTGCATCGCCATTGCCTCGGCCTACATTCGATTGTAACCCCCAAAACTTTACCTTTGCCATGCAAATAGAACCCATAGCCCTGTTCAAATCGCCCTTCGGCAGCAAGTTTGGCATTCCGAAGCAGAGCAACCTGGTGCCTGCACTCGAGGGCCGCATTGTGATGCTGCCCCGCTGGCGCAATGCCGACGCGCTGCGTGGCATCGAGGACTTCAGCTACCTGTGGCTGGTGTGGGGCTTCTCGGCCAACAAGCATGCCGCCACAAGCGTGATGGTGCGACCGCCCCTGCTCGGTGGCAACCAGAAGATGGGCGTGTTTGCCACACGCAGTCCGTTCCGGCCGAACCCCATCGGACTCTCGTCGGTTCGACTGCTTGGCGTTGACTGGGATACCCCCGACGGACCCGTGCTGCGGGTGGGTGGTGCCGACCTGATGGACTCTACGCCCATTTACGACATCAAGCCCTATGTAACCTATGCCGACTGTCACCCCGAGGCACGCAGCGGCTTCGTCGATGAGCACCCCATCGACCGCTATAACGTGGAGATAGCGCCTCAGGTGATGCCGCAGCTCACGCCCCACGATGCCGAAGTGCTGCAGCAGGTGCTCAGTCTTGACCCGCGCCCCCACTACAAAGCTCCTTCCACCCGCGTATACGGCATGCCCTACAAGCACTTCGACGTGAAGTTCACCGTTGAGGGCCACACCGTTAAGGTTATCGGGCTTAGCCTCACCCAGCCAGGCTTGAAAAGCCCATAATGCCCACATCGCCCATAAATGCCCACATCGCCTATAATGCCCATATCGCCCATAAAAGCCCATAAAAGCCCATTAAGCCCATTAACAAAAACCAATACAACAATGAAATCTAAATTTATCGCCCTGGCCTGCCTTATGCTACCTTTGGCCGCCCGGGCACAAATCACAATGAACATCGATGCCACTCAGCGCGGACCCGAGCTGAGTCCTTATCAGTATGGTCTCTTCTTCGAGGAGATTAACAATGCCGGCGACGGCGGACTCTATGCCGAACTGGTGCACAACCGCTCGTTCGAGGACAACAGTCGCAACCCCGACCACTGGTGGGCACTTAACGGCGCTTCCATGGCACTGGTTACCAACAACCTGCTTAACAGCGCACAGCAGCATGCCCTACGCATCAGCACCACCTCGGCCTCGGCCAGCAGCTGGCAGGGAGTTTACAACGAGGGCTACTGGGGCATGGACATCCGCAAGGACTCCACCTACACACTCTCGTTCTGGGCCAAGGGCTCCAACGCCGGCTACACCGGTAAGCTCAGGGCCCAGTTGCAAAGTGCCGACGGCTCCAAGGTGCTGGCTTCAGCCAACATTGAGGGCACCGTGAGCACCAGTGAGTGGACGCGCCTTACCGTAACCCTGCGCGCCACCGCCACGGGCAACGGCCGCCTGGCACTGCTCACCAGCAACAACGGCAAACTGTATGTTGATGTGGTGTCGCTCTTCCCCTACACCTGGAAAGGGCGCCCTAACGGTTTGCGACCCCAACTGGCACAGCTGCTGGCCGATACGCACCCTAAGTTTCTGCGTTTCCCCGGCGGCTGCTTCGTAGAGGGCTACAGCAACTTAGGCAATGCCTTTCAGTGGAAGAATACCATCGGACCGATTGAGCAGCGGCCCGGTCACAACGGTCACTGGGGCTACCACGTAACCGACGGTCTGGGCTTCGACGAGTTCCTGCAACTGTGCAATGACCTTGGCGCGGCTCCGCTCTTCGTGGTCAACGTGGGTCTAGGCCACGGCTACACCATACCGCTCGAGCAAACCGACACCCTGGTGCAGAACGCGCTCGATGCCATAGAGTATGCTAACGGCGACTCAACCACCTACTGGGGCGCCCGCCGCATTGCCAACGGCCACAAGCAGCCCTACAACCTCAAGTTCATCGAGATTGGCAACGAGAACTACCAGGCCGACGCCTCGCTGCAAAGTCAGGATTATGCCGAGCGCTACTACAAGTTCTACAAGGCTATAAAGCAGCGCTATCCCGACATCATCACCATTGGCAATGTTGAGGCCTGGGGCACCGACAACCCCAGCTGGCGCAACCCTTACCCCGTTGAGGTGATGGATGAGCACTACTACCGCAGCTATGCCTGGATGCGCGCCAACTACAACAAGTACGACAACTACGACCGCAACACCTGGGTGTACAACGGCGAGTATGCTGCCAACGAGGGCGGCACCTACGGCCAGTACGGCAACATGAACAGCGCACTGGGCGAGGCTGTGTACATGCTCGGCATGGAGCGCAACAGCGACGTGGCGCGCATGGCAAGTTTTGCGCCCATCTTCATCAACGCCAACAACAACAACTGGGCCTACGACATGATTCACTTCAACGCCAGCTCCACCTTCTGCACCCCGAGCTACTACGTGCAGAAGATGCTGGGGCAGAATGCCGCGGGCCAGAACCTGAAGTGGACCGAGACGGGCAACTCAACCATCGCCTCGCAGAACCGCATGGCGCTGGGCTCATGGAACACGCAGGTATCTTACGACGACGTGCAGCTCACCGACTCAGCGGGCAACAGCATCATGAGCGACGACTTCAGCACTACAGCCAGCTGGACCGACGGCAACGGCTCGTGGAACACCGACGGCCAGACCAAGAACCAGACTGCCCAGGGCACACCCTGCCTCACCGTGAGCAACGCAGCCTGCAACACCGACAACTACACACTGCGCCTCAGGGCACGCAAGAACGGCGGCAGCGAGGGCTTCCTCATTGCCTTTAAATATGCCAACACCGACAACTTGGCCTGGTGGAACATTGGCGGCTGGGGCAACACGCAGCACGCCATCGAGAACTGTGTCGACGGCACCAAGAGCACCATCGCCGCTGCTGCTGGCAGCGTTGAAACGGGGCGCTGGTACAACATCACCATCAAGGTGGCGGGGCAGCATGTGCAGTGCTGGCTCGACAACACCCTGGTGCACGATGCCACACTGCCCGCAAGCAGCAACCGCGCCGTGTACCAGAGTGTGCAGCTCAACGCCGACACGCTGGTGCTCAAGGTGGTGAACCCTTACGACACCGCCCGAACCATCCACTTGAATCTTAAAAACATGAAGGCCACCGGTGGACTGGTGCTGCGCTATGCGGCCACTGCCGGCACCGACGAGAACACCATGGAGCAGCCCGGCAACGTGCTGCCGTCGGCTCCCCAACAGCTCAGCAATACCGACAGCGTGGTGGTGCCGCCCTTCTCGCTCAACATCTTCAAGCTGAACGTGAGGCAGGTGGCTGATGAGGTGAAACCCGACCTGAGCGACTACACCCGCGAGGACTCTGCCAAAACGGGCTACCTGTACGCCCACATGAACGAGGGTGAATACACGGCCTACGCCCTGAGCCGCAACGGACAGTACTGGCACGACCTGCTTAACGGTGCCGAGGTCTTCAGCACCAAAAAGCATACCACCACTGGCGGCATGCGCGACGCTTACATCACACGCATGCACAACGGCGGTTTTATGCTCGCCGGCACCGACATGCGCTCGGCGCTGGGCTGGACCAGCAACCACATTATGGACCTGATGCTGTCGCCCGACCTGGTGCACTGGACCAAAGAGGTGAAGATTGACCTGGAGAGCAGCGAGAACCTCAAGGCGCTCGGACTCGACAATGCCGACCAGCTCACGGCTGCATGGGCTCCGCAGGTTATCTACGACCCTGAGTCGGGCCACTACATGGTGTACTACTCGGTGGGCAAGACCGACCGCCACCGCATATACTACCAGCTCGTGGACGACAGCCTGAACGTGCTCACCAAACCGCGCCTGCTGTTCGACCCGGGCTACGACGTGATTGATGCCGACATTACCTGGAATGCCGTAGACAAAAAGTATATTATGATTTACAAGCACGAGGGCGTGTTCGACTTGCTGCAGGCACGTGCCAACCACCTGGTGCCCGCCGCCGGCGAGAACCAGGGCACCTGCCAGTGGACCATTCAGACCGACTTCAAGGTGCGCGACGGCGGGCAGGCCATCGAGGCGCCGAGCCTCTACCGGCCCATCGGCAGCACCAACTGGCACCTGGGCTACATGAACTACTCGGGCGCAGGCCACGGCTACAAGTTCCGCCGGCTCGACGAGCACAGCTTGAACCCATCGGATGCTTTGTACATCCAGGGCACGGTGAGTGCGCAGCACGGCTCGTTCGTGAAGCTCACCGAAGAGGAATACCAGATGCTGGAGCACTTCGACAGCGTGCAAACCCTGCTGCCCACCGCCCGCCAGTACTACGAGCAGACGCACAGCGATGCCATTGCCCGCATCATAGCCGAGGCTGAGGCCGCCCTTGACAGCAGCACCACCTTCAGCGCCAACGCCGAGGCCATGGCAAGGGCTGCTGCCCACCTGCACGACATGCAGACCATCTACCGCAACACGCTGCTCGACGAGGTACGTCAGGGCAACCCTGCCAACCTTACGCCACTCATCGTGAACGCCGGCTTCAGCGAGCGCGGCAAGGGCTGGACCACCAGCACCGCCTTTACCCAGGCCAACGGCTATGTGGCCGAGTTCTGGAACACCGCCTTCCGCATGCAGCAAACCATCGACTCGGTGCCCGACGGCTACTACGAGGTGGGCGTGCAGAGCTTCTACCGTGAGGGCAGCATCGACAACGCCGTGAACCTCTACCGCAACGGCAGGGAGACTCACCCCGCCATGCTGTTTGCCAACGACGATGCCACGCCCGTGATGAGCCTTTACGCCGTGGACAGCGTGTACACCCTGTCGCCCTACAACTTCCCCGACAACGTAACCACAGCCAACGCTGCCTTCAACGAGCACGGCATGTACCACAACACACTGGTGGCGCACGTAACCGGCGGCAGCATCACTTTTGGCTTGTATAAAGATGCAACGGTTAACAGCGACTGGTGCTGCTTCGACAACTTTACGCTGAAGTACCTCGGTCGCACCCTCGGCATCAGCGGCGTGCACGGCAGCAACGCAGTCTCCACCCGTATGTACGATTTGCAGGGCCGGCAGGTAACCACCCGTCTGCCTCACCAAATTGTGATACAGCAAGGCCGCAAAAGTATGTAATTATTCGCTGAAAAGTATGTAATTATTCGCTGAAAAGTATGTAATTATTCATCGCATCCCACCCGGTTCAAATCAGGTGGGATGCCGTGTTTATGGCCAGTTTACAGAGATAAAATCACTCTTTGCATGCTTTGGCAATCGTACCAAAGCCAGGTACTGTGAGTACCAGAGCGTGATACTGTGAGTATCAGAGCGTGATATCGTGAGTATCAGAGCGTGATACCGTGAGTATCAGAGCGTGATACCGTGAGTACCCAAGTTGTTTCAAGGCGTGGTACTGAGAACATGTCCACCGTAGGGTGCGGCCCTTGTGGCCGCCCTAAGTTGCACGTAATTCCAACCCAATTACCCAATTGCCCGACACACCGGGTCTGACAATTGCGGAGGACCGGTCCACCGTAGGGTGCGGCCCTTGTGGCCGCCCTAAGTTGCACGTAATTCCAACCCAATCACCCAATTGCCCGACAAACCGGGTCTGACAATTGCGGAGGACCGGTCCACCGTAGGGTGCGGCCTTTATGGCCGCCCTAAGTGGCACGTAATTCCATCCCAATTACCATATTGCAGGCCAAACCGGGCCCTTAGGGCGGCCACGCAATTCCAACCCAATCACCCAATTGCCCGACAAACCGGGTCCTTAGGGCGGCCACGTAATTCCAACCCAATCACCCAATTGCCCGACACACCGGGCCCCTAGGGCGGCCATAAAGGCCGCCCCTACAGTGGACGCGTTAATTTCAACCAAATGTGGACATGTCCCCGCAATTGATTAGCGACGTCCCCGAAGGGGGCGAACATGGTTAGCCCCATGTCGGAGCGTAGCGTAGACATGGGGTATCAATACCCCCGTGATTAATGCGTCCTCGAAGAGGGCGAACCTGTATACCCACTTGCGCCCCACGTTGCCACGTGGGGTTAACCAGGTTCGCCCTCTTCGAGGACGTTTGAATCTGTGTTGTTGTTTTAACCCCAGGTTTCGGCTTCGCCTCGACCTGGGGCTAACCATGTTCGCCCCCTTCGGGGACGGCTGGGCAAATGTCCACCGTAGGGTGCGGCCTTTATGGCCGCCCTAAGGGTCACGTAATTCCAACCCAATCACCCAATTGCCCGACAAACCGGGCCCTTAGGGCGGCCATAAAGGCCGCACCCTACGGTGGACACGGCCCTCACAATTAGGCAGCGACAGCCCCGGAGGGGCTGAACAATACAGAAGATAAGCTTCGCCATTCTTTGCAAACTCGTTTTTTTGTTATATCTTTGCGCTTGTAAAGTAATGATATATGAATGAGAAAAGACAGTCCGGTATCTGTACGCTTCTGCTTGCGTCGCTTTTGATCGTGATGCTGGTTGGATGCCGACGAGAGGAGCGCACGGCTCAGCCCCAGCGCTCCGTCTATTGCTGGCAGACGACATTCGCTCCCAACGACTCAACCGTTGCGGCCTTCATCCGTCACCAACGCATCACACATATCTATCTGCGATATTTCGACGTGGTGATGACCCAAGGCACACCCATGCCCAACGCCAGTGTCAATGTGGTGGGGCGCGTACCCAAAGGAGTGACAGTGACACCGGTGGTCTACATCACCAACGACTGCATGAAGGCAATCGGACAAAACCATACTGAGGCTACGGACTTGGCCAACAAAATCCTTAGGCGCGTCGGACAGATGACAAGCACTCTGCAACTCGGACCGGTCAGCGAACTGCAGATCGACTGCGACTGGACCGTCACTACACGACGCACCTACTTCGATTTTCTCTCTGTCCTGCGTGACTTGGCACACGAGCAACACTTGCAGCTGTCGACCACCATCCGCTTTCATCAGCTCACACAACCCGTACCGCCTGCCGACCGCGGCGTGCTGATGGCATATAACACCGGCGACGTGCGCGACATCAGCAACCGCTACCCCATACTGAACATTGCCGACGTGAAGCCCTACCTGCGGCATCTCGCCACCTACCGCCTGCCCTTATCCACCGCCTACCCCATCTTCTCCTGGCGTGTGCTCTTCCGTGGCGGCCACTTCGTCGGCATTCTCCACAGCGACGACGACTATCCGATACTTCCGGGCGACAAGATCGTCCGCCGCGCTGCCGATGCCAGACACATCCTCGAAG
>Ga0256406_1005452_pt1 | contig 13605 bp, 13 predicted proteins | sample RumenRJG_03DNA_FD_185986 | JGI IMG/M metagenome (GOLD analysis project Ga0256406, IMG submission 185986) | Bovine rumen microbial communities from Lethbridge, Alberta, Canada - RJG_03 | ecosystem: Host-associated > Mammals > Digestive system > Stomach > Rumen | place: Canada: Alberta | collected...
AAAGAAATCTCATATGAGATTTCTTTTAATTAATCGATTGTTACAGTTTGTTTTGTTTCAATTGATTTTTGTTCTTTAGATGGCATTACAATGTTCAGGATACCATTTTCAAATTTAGCCTTAACATCTTCAGCTTTAATATTTTCACCAATATAGAAGCTTCTTGAGCAAGATCCAAATCGTCTTTCTGATCTAATTAGATTGCCTTTAGCATCTTTTTCTTCATTGCTTACATTATGGCTAGCTTTGATATTTAAGTATCCATCAACAATATCCATTACTACATCCTCTTTATTGTAACCAGGTAATTCAATATCTAAGTTATAATAACCGTCTTTTTCAAAGACATCAGTTCTCATCAAGTTGTCTGAATATACAGGTCCTTTAGGGAAGAAATCCTCAAACATATCATCTAAAGTTCTAGGGAAATATTTCATTTTAATTACCTCCTTAAGGTCTTTTACCTTACACCTATATAATACAACTATTATTAGCAATGTCAAGTATAGAGTGCTAGTTTTTGTGATAAAAGAGTGCTAATTGTTATTTATTTCCCTAATTGTATCCTTTTTAATAGATTCTCTTCTTTTAGATTTGCTCTTTTTAGTAGGCACAACCTTATTTACTGGAATAGGCTCTCCTCTTTTAGCCTTATTTATTTCTTTTCTTTTTTTCTTATTATTTTTACCAGGATTTTTAAGTTGTTTAAGTTGCTCCTTCTCAATTAATTTATTAATATTTTTCATATTTTAATATTACACCACAATAGGCAACAAAAAATTTTGAAAAAAGTTGAAACTATTTTCTCAGATCTAATATCTATAGGTGAAAAGGGAGGGTATAGATATGTTAAATATAAATGATTTTTCGCAAATTAATTTTATGAATAAAAAGGGATTATTAGAAATAGCTGGTGAAGTTATTGATAATATTAACAATAGATTTAATCAAAATATCTCTAAAGAAATAAATATCATATTCTCTGATTATAGAAAGACAAAACATTCTAAAGGAAGTAGTACCATTATGGATTTATTAAACGCTTTACGCTCTTTAGCTGGTAATTTAAGAGAATTAGAAAATCCATTATTTGATGAGTACGCTGATATGATTGAAAGATTATTTAGAAGATCTAATGATAATAAATTAGATAACACCGATGAAATTAATAAAGTAAAAGATATATTAGATGAACTAGATAATTATGATTTACCTGAATATATTAAAAGAATAATTATTAAAGTAAGAAATATACTTTCTAATTTATCATTTAAGTATTTAATACTTGGCGAATTCTATAAACCAAATACAATTATTATTTATCACAACAACATTGATAATAATGTGTTTGAAATACAATTAATGGATGTTATGATACATGAAACATTTCATTATTGTCATTACAAAATGCTTAATGATAAAAAGTGGGACATGTATTCAAGGGTATATCCTAATCAAGTTAATTATGCTGAAGTGATGATAGAATCACTAGCTACATATTATGAATTAGATAGATTAGATTATTATGAAAATAATCTATTACTTAATAATACATGTAAATTAAATATCAATGAAGTTAGAAATAGGATACTAGATAAATTCAACTATAAGATTTCTAATTTTTCATATGCTGGGGCAAAGCTAATTAGTAGTGTTAATCACTTTGAAAAATTAGTGACATATAAGTCTTGGTCTGGTGCCATTACTAAGTTATTAAACAAAAATTATCCAGCTATAACAAACTATTCAAAACATAAAAATGACATTATTGATATTTTGAATAAAATTTAATGAAACTTTTTTGTTATTTCTGATATCTATTAGTGAAACTAGGAGGTAATTAATATGAGTAATAAATCTTTTTGGTCTTTATTTGGTTATAATTCAAATGGTCTAACTAGTGCATCAGCGTTAGTTAAAAAACTTCCAGATGATGTAAGAGTATATCCTGAAAACAATAGAATATATATTAACAGCAATGCTGAAATATATTATCAGATAGACAATAATAGTTATCTTAAATTTGATAAAGATAATTATATGATTCATAAACATGAAAATAGAAAAAGAAAAGGTCAAACTTATCGCATTCATTTACCTGAGGGTACTTATGCAATACATAGAATCCTAGTAGATTGTTTCTTGTTAAAAGAAAATGATAAACCTTATTTACGTGCTAAAGATGATAATTATTTAAATTTAGATTTAAATAATTATGAATATTATGGTGAAAGATATGAATATATTGAAAGCGTATGTCCTGTTTGTGGAAACAAATATACACATAATAAATCTTTATATTCATTTGATAAATGTCCTGCTTGCGTTAGAAAAGAAAGAAAAGAAGAAGTGTTTGATAAGAAACATCCAATCAAAGATTGGCGTTTATATTTAATGTCTATATTAATAGATAAAAATGAATATGAAACACTTGATATGTATAACTTAGGTTATTTCAATTTAGACGAACTTGAAGACATCATCTATGAAGAAGCAGATGGATTTGCGAAAAATGGCAGATTTATTATTGAAGGTATTGGCAATAGAAGAACCCTTCAAGCTATAGGCGATGATTTAGCTATTACTAGAGAAAGAGTAAGACAAATAAAGGATAAATGTTTATTTAAATTAAGAAATTCTAAATATTTAATTCGTTATTATGTATAAATATGATCAACTAAAAAGGAGGCTTTTATTATGGAAAAAACAAATTATGAATTAACTAGTAAATTTGGATTTAGACTTATTAGTAATTGGGAAGCTCTTGGTTTTTGTTTGGACGTTGTAAAAGTAAACCAGGGGGTTGCTGTAATGGTACAGATTAATGAAGAAGAATATATAACAGTTGGAATGCATCAAAGTATTTTTAAAATTGATGAATTCATTAATTGGTATAACAATCAGGATAGTAATCCTGTAGTTTATTTTAAGGGTGAAATGGTTGATGGAGCTTTATTAGCTACTTCAATAGAAGTAAGTAAGCAAGAACAAATATCAAAACATTATGCTTAATTAAAAGGAGGAATAATATGGAACAATTCATGAGTAATACAATTAATTTAAAGAAATTATATATTGGTGCATATTTATTTCCTTTAATGAAAATTGATTATATCATCGATGTCGAAAGTGATGAATATAAATTATGCTTAGATGCATTAAATAATAAAGGTATAATTCCGATATTTAAAAATAGAGAAGCAAAAGTAGGTTTAATTTGTAAGGTAAATAGCCTTATACAGTTAAGACCAGAGATAGTATATGAAAAACAAAGATATATTTTACGTAGAACTAGAGGTAAAAAGAGATTATCTTATCAAGATAATTTTTCTCATGAACAATTAAATAACAATACGATGGCAGATCGTTATATTGCAAGTATCACAGTAATTGATTGGGTACTTGCGACAAAAACAATAAATCAGTTGGACGATACTGTTTTAAATTTAGCTTATTCAACATTAAATAATTATGTAAATAAAAAAGCAGAAGATGTTGTGCATAATATTGGTTTGGATTATAGACAGATGAATCAATTAATTAAGATGTTGGATGTTAATCTTGATTGTATTAGTATCGATGATACAGCAAGTGTATTATCAAAAATAAATAATGAACTAGCATGGCTATGTCATGACAAGATATTAGAATATGAAACATTAATAAATTGTCGTAATAATAGCGATGATTATATGGAATATATTGAAGATAAATTAGTTAAAAGAAAAAATAATCGTCACTTTAATACCCAAGAAGAAGCTATTCGTTATATTTTAGATAATGATTATCCTGATGAAATAAAAGAGATAGTGAGCGTTGAAAATAGTAGTGATTCTAGTAATAAATTATTACCTTGGTTAAGAACAATAATTAATTATCCATTTAATAACATCAACAAAGAAGAAGATGACATCAAGAAGTTTAAAGAAATTCTAGATAATAGTCATTATGGTATGGATAAAGTTAAAGAAAGAATTGTTGAAAGCGTGATTGTTAAAAAGAGAACTGATGGTAATAATTCGCCGATTCTTTGTTTGGTTGGATCTCCTGGTGTAGGAAAGACTTCAATTGTTAAAGCTGTAGCTAAAGCACTTGGTGTTCCTTTTGAAAAAATATCAATGTCAGGAGCCAATGATGTAAGGGTATTAAAAGGTTTCCATAAAGGATATGTAGGTTCTTCATTAGGTTGGTTTGGAAAATGTATCTATAGAGCGGGCTGTATCAATCCAGTAATATTAATTGACGAAATTGAAAAATCTGCTGAAAGAGCAAGCGAAGGAAATCCAGTTGATGTCTTATTAGAAGCTCTTGATCCAAGTCAGAATAATAATTTTATTGATGAGTATTTAGGAATTGGAATTGATTTATCAAGAGTTACATTTATATGTACTGCTAATTATCCCGAAAAGATTTCTGCCGCTTTAAAAGATAGGATGGAAATGATTTATCTTCCTGATTATAATCTTGAAGAAAGAAAAACTATATTTGAAAAATACGTTTTACCAAGCAAAATGGAAAAACATAATCTTAATAAAGATGAATTATTTTTAGAACAAAAAACAATTGATTATATTATTGAAAATTATTCAGTAGACGGTGGTATCAGGTCTTTAGAAAAATGTGCCGATACCATTTGTCGTAAAGCTTGCGCAATATTACAAGAAGGCGAGAAAGAGGTACTCATTGATATTGATAAAACCAAAGAATATCTAGGTGATGGTATAAGTAGCATTATTGAACTACAAGACACCAAAGCTCAAATTGGTGTAGCAAATGCTATAGCAGTAAATGGTTTAAAACAAGGTTGCATTCATAAGATAGAATGTGTTTATACCAAAGGTAATGGTCAATTAAAAATCAGTGGCAATCTATCTACTATGACAAAAGAAAGTTGTGAAATAGCTTTAGAATATGTAAAGTGGAAGGCTAATGATTTTGGAATTGATGAAAACTTCTTTTTAAATCATGACATTCATGTGCATTTTACTAAAAGCGCTATTCCAAAAGATGGTAATAGTGCTGGTGTTGCTTTTGTGACCGCTATAATCTCAGCAATTAAAAATCAAAAGACCATCGATGATATTTCTTTAACAGGCGAAATATCATTAAGAGGAAATGTATCATCAATAGGCGGATTAAAAGAAAAAATAACAGGCGCAAAACAAAACGGTATTAAGAAATTCTTCTATCCAGCAAGCAATCAAAAAGAAATAGATAAATTAGATAAGGATATCATAGATAATATAAAACTGATATCTGTAGATAATTATGAACAAATCTATAATGTTATATTTTCTTAATTGATTGACTTATATATATCACTAGCTTCTTGATAGTAGCTTGTAATATCTTTTTTAATTTCCTCAGGAGATACAATAATTGCATCTTTTCCTAAACGAATAAAATAATTTTTGATTTTAAAAGAATTATCTTTGAAATAATATAAACGATCATAATCTTTTAATGTTTTATTAATTTTATTTATTTCTTTTATTACTTTTTTATCTAGAGTAGATATATCTTTAATTTCTACTCCAGTTGGTCTAAGCGTAGTTATATTTCTATATTTGTTATAACCATTATGGTTAAATAAAACATAGACGTCATATTCTAATTCTTCGATCATGTCTTTTTGTTTTTTACGAATATCTAATTTATTTTTTATTTCATTTTTAATTGAATATTTTTGTTCATCAAAAATAATATTACTTATGTTACTAATTTTACGAGTTATGATTCTTTTTTCTTCAGGAATAGTATTTCCACTATTATCAACACCATCAGAATAAGCTATTAAGTAATTTGTTTTCTTTTCTTTATTTGTTACTAAAGCATATGGACAACATCCAATTTTATATTTACCACCATATCCATCAAATTTAAAACTAATATGTTTCTTATTATTTATAGCGCTTGTTAATTGATCATAGATATCTTTAAAGATAATCTCTTCACGTTTACATTGAGCAAGTGAACAGTATTCTTGTAATAGATTACGAAAATAAGCTGATGGATTTATTTCGTTGTGTTTTAATAAAAAATCAGATATCTTATTTAATTCATTCATTAAAGCAATATTTTTTCTTTGAGGTCGATAGGCAATCGTTATATCTTTAATCTGACTATCTTTGTTATCGACACTATTAATACTATTTAATAATTTAGTGATAAGTAGATCATAATCAACTTTCTTATTATCTATTACTTCTTTTAAAGTATTTTTATATGCTTCTAATTTATGATCATAATATTTACGATATTTATCACTATAATTAACTATTATTTTAGTTATAAAGTCATTTTTATTTAGTTCACCATTTTTCTTTCTGGAAACATTAAAAATATCCATATCATATAGCAATATGTCATATACATCTTCGGTAATATAAATATTTATTCGATCGACATAATCAAAATCAAAATAACTATTACTCATGTTTTTAGTATATCATTAAAATTTTTGAAACTTTTTTGTTGCTTCTTATATCTATTAGTGTAAGGATAAACGTTTACTTATCCTAAGGGGGACATATGAAGGAACTTAAATTAGAATTCAACACTATTCCGCTAGGAAGAAAAAATGAAAGAAGAAACATTTCAGATGAGCTTGCTGATCTGTTAGAAGAGAAATATTTATGTCTAGAAATATTAAAAAGAATTTCAAATAGAAAGGATGATTATTATGACAATTATGAATTAGTACCCGTTATCAAAAACAAGACAGTTGATTTTATGATGTTTCAAAAAGATATTTATAACATAAATGATCAAAATATTGAAAAGGCAATCCAGTTGATTGAAAAACATATTATTGATTAAAACAATTATTTAAAAAACAGGAGGAAACTTATGAAAAACATTTCTAAACTATTCGTTATCTTAATTAATGCTTTAATGCTTATTAATTTATTTACATTTAATAATGTAGATGCTGCTACCGTATATGAAACTGATGTAAATTCTCCATCGAAAGGAAACTCTTTAGTGCTTGTTGAGGGTAGTTTTGAAAATGATTCTGTATCTTCTGTTTTAAAAAGAATCAATGATATTCGTTATGAAGCTTGTAAAGAAGGAATAGTAATTCCTGATTATAAAAAGTTAACACTAGCAGACTATAAGCCTTTAAAATGGTCTTCGCTATTAGAAGAATATACAAGAATAAGAGCGGCAGAAATCTCTTTATCTTTTTCCCATACTAGAGTAAATGGTAATAGATGTTTTGACCATGATTATGGTTTTAGTAAAAACAGAGCCGCTGAAAATATTGCCTATAATTTTTCTGGGACAATGAAAGCTATTGAACAATACTATGATGAAAAATATGATTTAATTCATAATACTGGAAAACAAACAGGACATTACATTAATCTAATTAATCCTAGATTAACTCATATCGCTGTAACAACATTTAAAGTTAAAGGTAGTTCTAGATATTATAGTGCAATGCAATTGGTTGCTGCAGGAAATCTAAAAGAAAATAAAGCAAATTATTTTTCTACTGCATTTCAAAAAGTAGAAGTAAAAAATAGCATGATCAATGAAATAAACATCATTGGAAATAATAATGTCGATGTTAATAAAAGTATTAAATTAAATTTAACAGGCAACTTTATAAACTATAATGAAAAAACACCATTTAGTTTTGTTAGTAATGCAACATGGAAAAGTTCTGATAATAATAGAGCTGTTGTAACAAACGGTACTGTTACCGGCAAGAAGGCAGGTAGTGTTAATATTACAGCTTCTGTTGCAGGAAAAAGTAAAACATTTAAAGTTAATGTTAAAGGTCAGGCTAGTAATATTGCTGTAACATCTATTTCTTTAAATAAATCTTCTTTAACATTAGAAGTTAATAAATCAGAAACACTAAAAGTTAGTATAAATCCAAGCAATGCTACTAATAAGAACGTTACTTATTCTTCAAGCAATACATCAATAGCTACCGTTGATAATAATGGTAAAGTAACTGCTAAAAAAGCAGGTACTGCAACAATTACAGTAAAGACAAATAATGGAAAGAGTGCAACTTGTAAGGTTACTGTTAATGCTTCTAATGTCGCTGTTACAAGTATCTCTTTGAATAAGATGTCTTTAACATTAAATGTAGGTAATACTGCTAGTTTAGCAGCAACAATTAATCCTACAAATGCATCAAATAAAACTATAACTTATTCATCAAGCAATAATGCAATTGTTACTGTGGACTCTACAGGCAAGATTACTGCTAAGAAAGTAGGTAGTGCAACAATAACTGCTAAAACTACTAATGGAAAAACAGCTACTTGTTATGTAACTGTTAAGGCCGTTGAAGTAGCTGTAACAAGTATTTCTTTAAATAAAACATCTTTAACAATAAAAGTTGGTGCTTCAGAATCATTAAGAACCACAATCTATCCTACTAATGCTACTAACAAAAATGTAACTTGGACATCAAGTAATTCTAGAGTTGCTACAGTTGATAATAATGGTAAAGTAACAGCAAAAATGATAGGTAGTACAACTATTACTGCTAAATCTAATAATGGTAAGACTATAAATTGTTTAGTAAAAGTTAATCCATCAAATGTAAAAGTTACAAGCGTTACTTTAAGTAAGAAGTCATTATCATTGACTGTTGGTGATAATGCAACATTAACTGCAAGTGTATATCCTAGTGATGCAGCTAATAAACTTGTTATGTATAGTTCAAATAATACTTCTGTAGCAACAGTAAATGCTGATGGTAAGATTACTGCTTATAGAGCAGGTACAGCTACAATTACAGGTAAAACATTTGATGGTGTTTATGATACATGCACAGTAACTGTAAGAAGCAAAACTAATGGAGTTAAATATATTACATTACAATATCCTAAACTTGTTATTAGTAAGGGATCTGTTGCAACTGTTAAAGCAACAACTAATTTAACTAATCCAAATCTTACCTGGTCAACAAGTAATAGTAGAGTTGCTACAGTTGATAATAATGGTAAAGTAACAGGAGTTGCTTATGGTACTTGTACATTAATTGTAAAGGCTGATAATGGAGTAACTGCTACATTACCAATATATATAAATGAATATAATAAGATAGCATATGGCGTTAAAGTCACAAAAGGTACTAATAGATTACAACTAAATGATAAATTTAAATTTGAAGCAGTATTGTATCCAACAAATAGACAACAAGTATTTAACTGGAAATCTTCTGATCCTTCAGTAGCTACTATAGATTCTAATGGAAATGTAATAACTAAAAAAGTTGGTGTAACTTATATCAGTGTTAGTGATGGGGGCCAAAGTGTTTCTTATGAATTAATAGTTTATGATAAACAGATAATTAATCCTAGTTCAGTATCCTTAGATAAAAAATATATAAGCATGAATGTAAATGGTATTTCTAAATTAAATGCCACAGTGTATCCATATAATACTACTGTTAAAAATGTCTCTTATACATCAAGTAATCCTTCAATAGTTCAGGTAAATAGCGACGGTACATTAATAGCTAAAAGTAAAGGACAGGCTACTATTACTGTTAAAACTAAGATAGGTTTATATAAAGATGTGTGTACAGTTGTTGTTAAATAGGCATAAAATATAGGTTATTTTAAGATAAAAATATGAAAAAGAACACTAAATGTGTTCTTTTAAATTGATATTAAATTAATTATAACCTTTAAAATAGGTATTTCAATTGTATATTTGTGTTCATTAATTAATGTATTTCTATTAATTTTAATAAACATTAAATGAAGACATAATAAACATGTAATCACCCGAAGGGTAGAAGGAGAAATACATGACAAGCTTAACAAATATCAAGGAAATGGATTATTCTCAATTAATTAAGTCTGCTGATAATGACTTAAAATTAAAGGAAGCTTTCGATGTTGTAATATCAAACAACTGTGATTTTTCAAAACCAGAAGTAAATGAAGCGGTCAGTTTCATGTACGCTTTCACTTGGAATTTGATTGCTCGTCTTGAAAGTAGTCAAAGAATCAAACTTAATATTAATGATTACAAAGATCATCTTATTGAGGATGGCTTCCAAAATGCTTGGCTTAAGTTGATTGAGCTTTTCAAGAAAAATAATTTCCGTAGCCATTTCGGAATTGTTAAGTGGATTGCTACATTCACTCAAAACTACATCTATACATGGTATCCAAAATACGGAAACAATGTTAAGACTGGTTTCTACGATAGAGTGTATACTCTTGAAACTTCTTCTTTTTCTTCAAATGAAGAGGGTGATATTGTTATCGACCCAGCTCAGGGCAAGAATGCTAATGACAGGTTATTTTCTAATTGCAGCAGCGATAATCCTGAAGATTATCATCATGCTCAGTTTCTTAATGAGTCAATTAATGCTGTTCTTGCCAGCCCTAAACTTAATAAGATTGATAAAACAATCTTAAAGCTTTACTTTTTCGGTAGCAAGGAAGTAAATGGTAAACTTAAACAGTTAACTTTTGATGATGTTGCTGAAAGACTCAGCATGAATAAGCAGACTGTTAAAACTAACTACTACAGAGCCATGGACAAATGTGCTAGCGTTTGTAAAGCCATGGGCTTAGACTCCTCAATGCTTACTAGATGCTATTATTAATAGCTTTTGATATTTCTCCCTTCTTTTTAAGGCACCTTTATGGTGCCTTATTTTTTTAGTTTTTTGACTAAACAAAGAAAAATAAATTTATAAATTCAAAATAATTGATATAATCATTAATGGTATGAAAAAACATTTAGCAAACCTAATTACTATCACCAGAATAATAGGCACATTATGCCTAATTCCTTTTGATGTTTATTCTAATACATTTATTATTATCTATTTATATTGTGGTTTATCTGACGTTTTAGATGGTTTTGTTGCTAGAAAGTTAAATATCATCAGTCAGACTGGTTCTAAGTTAGATTCATTATCTGATTTACTATATTATTCAGTAATGATGAGTAAAGTATGGAGTTATTTGGAATTATATCTTCCTAAATATATATGGATATTAATATATTTAATATTATTCTTTAGATTAATGTCTTATTTATTTGTATTAATCAGAGATAAACAATTAAGTAGTAGACATACAAAGCTAAACAAACTTACAGGGTTTTTAATGTTCCTGTTGCCACTAGTTGTAGGTAGTCCTTATCTAATTCATTATAGTTATTTAGTATTAGCTATTGCTTATATATCAGAATATGATGAAATAATGTATATTATCAAAAATGAAAATTCTAATAATAGATTTTGGAAGTAGATTTACTAATAATGTAATTGAAGCAATTGCAAAACTTCATATGGAATATGATTGTTTTGATTATAATATTAGTATTGAAATAATTAAGGAATATGATGGAATAATTTTAACTGGTAGTTATGACACCATTTATGATGGTGGTAGAGTTGCCGATAAAGAATTATTGAATTTAGGTATTCCCGTTTTAGGAATATGTTATGGACATCAATTTGTGCATCATATGTTAGGTGGTAAAGTCGTTAGAGCTAAATATCCGGAAGATGGTATCTTTGAAATTGAAACAGACGAGTCAAAAATATTTAAAGATTTACCAAGAAAACATAAAGTCGAAATGCATCATAATGATGAAGTAATTGAATTAGCTGATAATTTTAAATGTATTGCTAGAACTGAAAATTGTTTGATTGCAGCTAGTGAAAATCCAGATAAAAATATATATACTGTCCAATATCATCCTGAAGCTAATGGAAATGATTATGGTATAGAAGTATTTAAGAATTTTATTGATATAGTTTATGAAGAAAAGAAGAAGATTAAAAAAGAAAGTTAAAAGAATATTACTATTAGCAGCTTTAATGATAGCTACATTAGTATTTTTTATTGTACTTATTAGTACTTTTAATTCAATGAGTAAAAAAGGATCTAGATATAAGAATGAAGCATGTGTATTCTATTATCCTAATAACCAGCATATTAAAGAATATGGTATTGAATTATGTAAGAATGGCGAAGATAAAAAATATGAATATGAAATCACTGAATATCAGAATTACAATGTTGTAAGTTATGAAACTGGAAAAAAATTCTATCTTGATAAAAAGAATAAGGATTTAAAAATTAATTTAACTGATAGATATGATATTCTAACAAATGCTTTAAGATATCAGATGAAGAAAGATAATATTGATATTGCTTATACTAGTGATTTTATAAATGAAACTAATGAAGAAAATATTAAAAATAAAAAAATTAATTTAAGTGTTATTGGTGATCAGATTAATATTTATTTTAATGATTATGATTATAATTTATTAATTCCTATTGAAGAAGGACAAGAATTAATTGATTTAGATTTAGCTAATAAAAAAACTTATGAATTTAAATATTATGTTAATCCAAATCGTAAGATGATTGCGATTACTTATGATGATGGTCCTTTTATAAAAATAGAAGAAGAAATATATAGGATCATGAAAGAATATGATGCTAGATGTACCTTTTATTATGTAGGAAATAGAATCAGCGAAGAACATATGAAGCATATTGCTGATGGAGCAAAACTAGGTTTAGAATATGGCTCTCATTCTTATGATCATACTGATTTAGCTACTTTATCTGTAAATGATGCTAAGGAAAATGTTATGCGCACGGTAAATGAAGTATATGCGGGTAGTGGCTATCAAATGAAAACATATCGACCACCATATGGTTCTAGAAATTGGGATTTAGAACCAGTGATTGGATTAGATACTGTATTATGGAATATTGATTCACTTGATTGGAATAATCGCGATAGTGATCTTATATATAATCAGGTAATGAATAATTTAAAAGATAAAGGAATTATCTTAATGCATTCTTTATATGATAGTTCTCTAGAAGCTACTAGAAGAATAGTACCCGCTTTAATAGATCAAGGTTATCAAATCGTAACAGTATCTGAATTATTAGCAAATAGATAATTATTCACTTCTTAAAGCAATAACAGGATCTTGTTTTGCAGCTTTTTTAGCAGGAATAAAGCCAGCAATAATAGTTAAAATAATAGCAATTATAACTAACGCTATAGCGGCAGGTAGAGGTAATACAGCATTAACATTATAATTATCAGTTATTTCATGTATTATCTTATTGATTATTGGAATAGCAAGTAATGTAAAACCAACTCCTATTGTTCCTGATAATAAACCAATTATAAATGTCTCAGCAGAAAAGATTGATGAGACATTTCTTTTTGAAGCACCCATTGCTCTTAGGATACCAATCTCTTTTGTTCTTTCTAACACTGATATTAATGTAATAACAGCAATCATAATTGATGATACTACTAATGATATTGATACAAAGGCAATTAATACATAAGTAACAACATCAACAATCGTTTTAACTGAATTCATTAATAATCCAGTAATATCGGTATATCTAACTTTTGTATCTTCATCAACACTTTGATTATATTTGTTTAAAAATGATAAGAAATTATCTTTACCTTCAAAATTATCAAAATAGAAACTAATAGATGTAGGATCATCTAAATCCTGATAGCCTAACATTAATAAATTCTGTTTATAATTCTTATCTTCAGTTTTAGACATCATTGTTTCCATTAGTCTTTGTAGTTCTTCTTCAGACATATTGAAAT
>Ga0256406_1005453_pt1 | contig 13604 bp, 10 predicted proteins | sample RumenRJG_03DNA_FD_185986 | JGI IMG/M metagenome (GOLD analysis project Ga0256406, IMG submission 185986) | Bovine rumen microbial communities from Lethbridge, Alberta, Canada - RJG_03 | ecosystem: Host-associated > Mammals > Digestive system > Stomach > Rumen | place: Canada: Alberta | collected...
AAATATCTTTCAGAAATCGAGTGATCTGCTGTCCAGCAGGAAATCATAAACGCTCATCATCAGGATCCCGTCCTCTGTATAAAAAGGCGCGGGCGTATCGGACGTTATCACGATTTTCTTGAAAGAGTCGCTGATCTTCAGGAACGGCCTGATTTCCTGCTTTGTTTTTTCCGGTGTCTCTAAAAGATACGCCGACTGGATATAATATTTTTTGGAGGCTTTTGTGCAGATAAAGTCCACTTCAAGCTGTTTTTTTACAGGCTTCCTGTTTTTATCCTGCTCGGTGATGCTTAGATTGCCCACATCGACCTTGAAGCCGCGGATCCGGAGCTCATTGTAAATGATGTTTTCCATGGAATGGGTGACTTCTGTCTGTCGGTAACCGATTCTGGCGTTGCGGAGTCCCAGGTCGGTGAAGTAATACTTCTGCGGCGTGCCGATATAGGACTTACCTCTGATATCGAAACGCTTTGCCTCCCCGATCAGAAATGAATCCTCCAGATATCCGATGTACTTGATGATGGTTGTTGCCGTGATTTTTGACTTGTTCACCGAGTGAAAAGTATTGCAGAGCTTGTTCGGGTTTGTCAGAGATCCGACAGAAGAGGACAGAATATCAAGCAGGGTTCCCATTTCACCGACATTGCGCAGCTTATTCCTGATCCTGATATCACGGATATAGGTTTCCGTAAAAAGACTGTCAAGCAGCGCCATTTTCTGTTCCGGAGTTTGAGCCAGAACAACAATGGGAATACCGCCGTAGGTCATGTATTCCCTGAAGCCGTCATAATAATGACCCTTGTAAACCGTCATGAATTCCGCAAAGGAGAGCGGGTACATATGCACCTCATCGCCTCTGCCGCCGAATTCCGTAGCGATGTCCCTGGAGAGAAACCTTGCATTGCTGCCCGTTACATATACATCGCAGTTTTTCTTAGCGGCAAGCCCGTTCAGGACGCTTACAAATTCCTGCATCAGCTGGACCTCGTCGAGCAGAATGTAATACTGTCCGTCATCTTTAAGCTGTTTCTGTACCCATGGGTAGAAAACTTTCGGATTGCGGTATTCCAGATTTTCAAAGAGATCAAATGACATTTCAATAATATGATCCTGGGGAACACCTTCATTTATCAGATGGTTTTTGAACAGAGTCCCGAGCAGGTAGGATTTTCCGCAGCGGCGCAGTCCCGTGACAACCTTAATCAGGCCGTTATTTCTGCGTACTAAAAGCTTTTCAAGGTAATTGTCCCGCTTGATTTCTGTATCCATAAGCTGCCTCTAAAAGATATTTTGGTACAGTATGGCCATTTATTTCTTCTACTATAACGCATCTATTTAAAGTTTTCCGGTCATCTGGAAGATATTCAGGGAATATGATCCCGAAATATCTTTTAGTGCTGACTCAATCTGCTGTGATCTTTATCATCAGTTCCCTGATCGGCTCTGCTTGATGGCCGGTATTAATGGAGAAGATATATGGGAAAATGATTCTGACTGCTTAGGCGGGATGGCGGCGGAAGGCCGCGGCGCTCCTTAAAGAGCTCTCAGCGGAACAATGGTGTAAGGCACAGGATCCGGTGACAGTGCGCCGCCCCCGCCGTTGCTTGTTGTTCCGTCTCATCTACTATCAGGTTATTGCAGGACCATGAGCTGAGGACTGGCCTGAAGCCGTCTCTAAAAGAGATTTTGGTACAGTATTACCCTTAATTTCTTCTAATCCGGAGCATACGTTTGAATTTTTCCGGACTCTGGAAGATATTCAGGGATTATGATCCAGGAATATCTTTTAATGCGGTCAGGCTCAATCTGCTGTTATCCTCTCAGCAGTTCTCTGAGCGGCCCTGCGCGTGACGGCAGTCAGACATCCAGGGAGAAGGCATATGGCAAAGCTGATTTCCGGGGCTGCGCCGGAATGGCTCCGGAAGGCCACGGAGCGCGCCATCCGGAAGGCAGAGACGGCTCCACAGGGATCCAGGGATATAACATCCCTGCCTGCCTTTTACTCCTCAGTCTCCTCTCCGCCATCAGTGCCATCACCAACCGGGGTATTGTCGAACCAGGCGGTGAGGTTGAGCTTGAAGGCGTCCATGCCGATGCTCTGATCCACGGCGGAGAAGGCGAAGAGCCTCATGTCGCCCGGTCCGAACTCGCGGAGGGCGATCGCGGTCTCGTCAACCGCCTTCTTCCTCTGCCCCCTGGGGAGCTTGTCCGCCTTCGTGAGGAGGATCTGGAGGGGGATTCCGGCGGCAAGCGACCAGTCGATCATCTGCCGGTCGCCCTCCTTGAGGGGGTTCCTGATATCCATGAGGAGGACGAGTCCCTTGAGGGACTCCCTCTTCTGGAGGTACTCCTCAAGCGAGCGGTCCCAGGTGGCCTTCTCCTGCTTCGAGACCTTGGCGTAGCCGTAGCCCGGGAGGTCGACGAACCTCTTTCCGGGCTCAAGCTCGAAGAGGTTGATGAGCCTGGTGCGCCCCGGGGTGCGGCTGGTCTTCGCGAGGGTCTTCCGGCTGCACAGGGCGTTGAGGCATGACGACTTTCCGGCGTTGGACCTGCCGATGAAAGCGACCTCGGCGCCGGTGTCCTCCGGGAGATCCGAAATTGATGGCGCGCTCATCACGAAATGAACGAGGTTGAAGTTGTACGGCGTGTCGCACTTTTGTTCCATGGCTCTCTCCTGTCTCCCTGAGGCGCTATGGAGTATACATGATCGGGCGGCCGCGGGCTCATTTGAAAACGCTGAAAGCGGACATATGTATAATTATTGACCAGCTGCCTGCGCCTGGAAAATGCCGGAGATCCGGCGCTTTGTGCTTGATTTTTCGGTATATTTTTTTGCAAAAATGGAATATCCTCTCCGGGCATGGCGCCGCGGCTCGGCCGTGCCGTCCGTCCGGAAACGATACGGTCTTTTTCATTCTGCCGCCTGCAGTATGTGCGGCCCTAAAGGAGGAACGGCGACGGGCCCCGGGCCCTCAATCCCGTTCGAGATAACACATGAGAGCAAAAACCATTATTCTTGCTGCGCTTTTCTCCCTTATCCCTGCCGTACCGGTCATGGCCGCTGACGCAGGGACAGCCCCCGCGCCGAAGGACGGCGCCGCTCCCGCTCCTGCCGCTGACGGACACGCGCACCGCGGCTTCCATCACTTTATAGCAGCTGACAGGAACGGCTACCGCGAGCTCCTGAAGCTTGCCGATGACTATGACTCAAACCATGACGGAGTCCTCGACGAGAATGAGCTTGCCCTCTACAAGGCAGGGCTCGTGAGCCACCTCGAGGAGGATGTTGCCGGGCTTGCCGGATTCAAGGACCTTGACGCCGACGGCAGCGGCTACATCACCGTTGACGAGTTCGCCGCATACGCTAAGGGCGCTGACGGCGGAAAGAAGGGCCAGGCAGCTCCCGGCCCGAAGAAGATGCCCGCGGCTGACGGAAAGCGCGGAGAGCGTGACGGCGCCAGGCATCACGGCCCCGATGGGAAGGGACAGCCTGGCAGGCACGCTGACGGTGAGACCGGCGCCACCGAGCTCAGGGGTGACGGACGCGGTCCTCACGGCCCCGGGCATGACGGACGAGGCTTCGGACCTGACGGCAGGCGCGGTCCTGACGGCTGCCCTGACATTGATTTCTTCGCGAAATTCCATCACGATACCGGCATGGACTACCGGCTCCTCGCCGATTTCGGAAGGATCGACAAGGATCATGACTACAGGATCAGCGAGCCGGAGTACACCGTCTGGTCAGACCAGGTGAAGCAGGAGCTTACCGACAGGCTTGAGAGGGTAAAGGCGGCAGACTTCAGGCAGGTTGATCTCAACAGGGACGGGAAGAACACCTTTAAGGAAATCAAGCATTTCCTCAAGGGGCTGAGGCTCTCCTCCGCTCCCGCCTGGCAGCCGAAGGCGCCTGACGCAAATCCGACTGACAAGGCATCCGGAAAGAAGGGAAAGAAGCGAGCTGACGGGAAGATGGGCAGGCAGCCTCATCTTCCTCGGGGAAAGAGCGGGGCTCCGGCGGCCCCGCAGTCCCGGTGACAGCGAAAAGGGCCGCGTCCTTACGGATGCGGCCCTTGTTCTGTCAGGTCTGATTAAAGAGAGGCTCAGCCCGTTATCTCGCCGCCCCTGATAAGGACGGATCCGGAGACATGGTGAACCTCATGCTTCATGCCTTCCCTGAAGTCCCCGGCGCCCTCCGGCCAGTACTTTTCGTCTGCCTCAACGCCGACTGCCTTTCCGACGAGAATCCCGTACTTCTCGAACATCGGCTTCTCGCTCTCCTTAAGCTCGCACTCGATGTAGGCAAGGCAGCCGTCAGGCACCTTGAGGCCGAGCTTCGCCGACTTTCTCGAGGGAATGCCCTTCGCCTCGAACTTGTCGCCGACATCGCGCCCCTTGCAGGAGCCGGCGGCGAAGGCTGACTTCGTGTCCGCATCGGAGACGATGCATATGACATAGCGGCCGGTCGCGAGGATGTTCGCCGAGGTGGTGTGGCTTTTGTCCAGGACAACGAGGGGCTGGTCGGTGTCGAACGGCGCGTTCCACGCCGCGGTCATGACATCAGCGGTTCCGTCCTCCGAGACGGACGCGATCATGATGAGCGGGCCTCCGGTCTGGATGTGGTATGCCTCCTCAACAGGCAGTTCGCGGTACATTGTTGCCTCCTTCTGTTTACTTCTGTGCGTCAAAAAATACGCGGCAGTGATCGATCTTCCCGTAGAAGAGCACCGGGGCGACTCCGCCCTCGCCGCTGCCCTTAGGCCCGATGTGGGTGATCTCGCAGGTCTCCTCGTAGATGAAGAGCCTGGTGCCGTCCTCAAGGGTCTTCTGGAACGAGCCGAGTGTCCTTCTCATGGCCTCCGAGGCTGCGATCTTCTCCTTCGTGTAGGTTCCCGGTGCGACGTCAAGCATCCTGATGTCGATATCACCTGCTGCGGGAGGCAGGCAGTTGTTGGGCTGTTTCTTGCAGGCACCGGCTTCTGCAGGGGCTTTCTCCTCTGCCTTGGTCTCATCAGAGGTCTCAGTCCCGGTCACGGCGGGGCCTGCCTCCTTCGCGGAGGCTGAAGGCTCACCCTTTGCTGGCTCAGTGCTTTCCTTCGCCTCTGCGGGGGACTCTGCCTTTGCGGGCTCAGCTGCGGCAGCAGCCTGTGTCTCAGCTGCGGCAGGCTTCTCTTCGGTCACATCCTTCTTTTCGGGAGCAGCGTCAGCCTTTGCCTCGGGTGCTGCAGCGGTCTTCACCTCAGCTGCGTCCTTCTTTTCCGGAGCAGCATCAGCTTTCGCAGGCTCCGCGGCGGTGTCAGCCTTTGCCTCAGGCGCTGCAGCGGTCTTCACCTCAGCGGTGTCTTTCTTTTCGGACGCTGCGTCAGCTTTCACAGGCTCAGCTGCAGTGTCAGCCTTTGCCTCAGGAGCGGCAGCAGGCTTTTCCTCTGCAGTGTCTTTCTTTTCGGAAACTGCGTCAGCCTTTACGGGCTCTGCCGCGGTATCAGCCTTTGCCTCAGCGGCAGTCTTCGTGTCAGCCGCTGCGCTTGCAGCTTTATCATCCTTTGCCTCAGGCTTTGCCGGAGCTGCAGCTTCGGCTTTCAGTGCCTCTGGCGCCGGTGCGGCGGCAGGCGCGGGGCCTCCTGCATTCTGCGCGGCGATGAAGATGACCGCGGCGATTACGGCGCAGGCCACGACGATGAGACCAAGGGTCTTCGCTGAGCCGGATGAGCCATTGTTTCCGGGAGGCGTCACTGTTCCGGCGCCTGAGGTGCCGGCCGGCTCTGCCTCAGGTGCGGAGGCGGCAGCTGCGGCCTCAGGCTTTGCAGCTGTCTCCTTCGCTGGATCCTGAGCCTTCACTTCAGGAGCTTCGGCGGCTTTTGCCTGCTCCTCCTTCGCTGACTCAGCGGCCTTGGCGGGGGCGGGCTGCGCTGCGGCCTGCTGCGGTGTCCCTGACGCTGCTGCGGTCTTCTTCTCCTCTTCCGCGGCCTTCGCGCTCTTTGCCGCCGCGTTCCTGGCGTTTGCCCTCTTTGCGTTCGCAGGGGACCTGCGTCCTCCTGCCTTCCTTGCAGATTTGTTTTTTGCTGTGCTCATTGTGAGTTAATCCGTTAGTTCCCAGTTAAGTAACTGTTTATTTTTTTATGCGATAAACGTGCCGTCAGGATCGCAGATGCCGCCGTCCCCGGCACTTTCGTCCTTTCCGGAAGCATCAGGGCCGGCGTTCCTGAGGCTCTCGGGGAGGAGCCTCTTTTTCCCGTCGTCATCAATCGCGACATAGGTGAAGCCCGCCTCGGTGACCTTCCGCCTCACCGCGTTAGCATCCTCGAGCTTCTTCACCCAGATCTCAAGGTGGATCTTGAGGCTCGTGTGCCCGACATGGACGCATCTGCCGTAGCAGCAGACGATGTCGCCCACGTTCACCGGGGCGATGAAGCTCATCTTGTCTATGGCAACGGTGACGACGCGCCCCCTCGCGAGCTCGCGCGCGAGTATCGCGCCCCCGAGATCCATCTGCCCGAGGATCCAGCCGCCGAACATGTCGCCCTGCGGGTTGGTGTTCTCCGGCATGGCGAGCGTCCGGAGGATAAGGCGTCCGGCCGGCTCCTCAGCCGGCGCCTGAGTCTCTTTGTCAGTCATTCTGCTCTGCTCCTGCCTGAGCCCGGATGCCTGTCCCATGGGACTGCGGCAGATCCGGATCCGTCTTCCTGAGCGTGATTGGTCATGCATGCCTTAATCCGGGGTATGCACCATGTATTTTACGTGTATTCGGCAATCAGTGATGAGAATATGGGAAGGAAGGAGAAGCAGCGTGCCGTGGCTCCCTGCCGGGCGGCTGCGGGATTGGGCTTTTCACGGAGAAGTTATCAGAGCCTCCGAAGGCTGAGGCATCCTCTTCAGACGAACCGCCAGCAGCCCTGCTGACATTCAGCATGGTATATGAAGGCTGCTGCGGCCATTCCTGTCCGGGCAGCTTCCCAACCACGCATAAGGCAGGGCCTGTGCCGCATTGCGCAGCCTGCCGGTATCCCGATGCACAGGGTTTGCTGATCTGATTGATGGTAAACTGATCTGTGTGCACGCGGCACGCAGATCTGAGAATACAGGACCGAATCATGACAGAGCTTCAGCAGTTGCCGGTTTCAAATCCTTCTTTTTCCTCACTGAGGAAAGACAATCAGCTCTATGTTGACAAGACCGCGCTTATTTATGAGCTGGCGCGATACAGCAACAGGCAGTATCTGCTTGCCCGCCCGCGCCGTTTCGGCAAGACTCTGCTGGTCTCCACCCTTGAGTCTCTCTTCCGGGACGGACTTAAGATGTTCCATGGACTTGCCATAGAGAAGCTGTGGAAGGACAGCGGAACCTACAAAGTTCTGCATCTTGATTTTTCGATGACCCAGCCTGATTCAGCCGAGTCTTTTGAGAAATCCGCAGTGACAATGTTTCTGAGGGCTGCATCAGACTGCTGCCTCATCGACAGATCCAGCCTGCCGCAGGATTTTCCCGGCCTTGCAGATGTTACAGATGCCGTGTGCCGTAAAAGCCAGGATACCTCGCTAGTGCTTCTGATTGACGAATATGACAGTCCTCTCAGCGCAAATCTGAATAACCCTGACGTATTTGAATCAATTCAGTCTAAGATGCGTTCCTTTTTTGCGGCTGTGAAGTCATATGCCGGCAAATTCCGACTTGTATTCATCACAGGAGTTTCACGCTTCAGACATATCTCTGTCTTCAGTGCAGGCTTCAACATTATTGACCTGTCACTCGATCCGGCATTCGGCGAAATTGTCGGATATACGGAAGAGGAAATCAGGAGCTATTTTAAGGGATACCTTATCCGTTCCGCTGCCCTTCTGAACCGCATTCCAGAGAGCGGGGTAACTGATCAGCAGATAAATGCCCTGATGGATGAGCTAAGGAGGCATTATGACGGCTACTGCTTCGACAGCAAAAACAGAACACATGTCTACCAGACGTGGTCGGTACTGAGATTTTTCAACAGCAGCGGCATTCCGGAATTTGCTGATTACTGGTATGACAATGGCGGCATTACCGCAATTCTTGTCAATTATTTCAGGAGCCATGGAGGGTATTTTCATCAGCCGGACGAAATGACCTACTCACTGGATGATTTCAGCTCTGCCGCATCCCTCTCTGATATGGATCCTGGGGTGCTGCTGACCCAGTGCGGCTATTACACGATTAAGGAAGCTGATGACGACAGCATAACCGTAGGAATCCCGAACGCGGAACTGCAGCATGCCCAGGTGCGCCTGATCAGAGAAGAAATATTTGATATCAAACGGCTCAGAACAGCGAATGCAAAGAAGACAATTCTCAGTAAAAAGGAAATAACTGCGGCGGAATGTGCGGATTTCTTCAACAAAATCTTCAGCGCTGTAAGCAGTGAGAACAAGGTGACAGATGAGTATCAGGCCTGCGATTTCATTAAAGTCTACTGCATAGGCAGCGGGCTTGATGTCCGGAGGGAATACCATCAGAAGAAAGGCAGGGCGGATATCACTGTGGAGTTTGCTGATCACAGGCTGATCGCTGAGATGAAGTTTGCGAGAGATGGCTCGTCTCCTGAAAGGCTCCTCTCGGCCGCAGAGCAGCAGATTCTGGACAGGGATTATGGCAATTACGTTCCGGCAAAACCACTTGTCAGATTCGCCATGGTCTTCTCGGAGGAAGAGCAGAAAATTATTCTCTGGAGCGGGGTGAAATAACCGGCCTCAGGATGCAGCAGCCGAGGTCCTTGCTGCTCCCGGCCAGTTTGTCTCTTTCCCCCCAGTGTTCCGGGAGGAGCTGTGCGGACAGCAAATGCGGCTCCCGCTCCGTCTCCTGAGCGGAAACCGCCTCATCTTCAAATGGCCCCGCAGTCCTGACTCTCAGAATTCATGATCAAGTCCCGGCCAGCCGGGAAAGGCTTTCGCCGGCTCATCGCAGACCGGTCTGAACTCCTTCGCGGTCGCGTCAGTCGGCTCCCTTCCGTCAAGCCATGCGATGTACAGATCACGGTAGGCCTCAGTGCCTCCCGGAATCCGCCTTTCACGACTTTCCTCCTCCTTATATGGATCCGCTTCAAATTATGCCCCGAATACCCGCACTCACGGGTGGTTTTTCCCCTATAATCGGGGAAGACAGAGGAGGATTCTCTATGTATTGTTCACAGTGCGGCACGCCGATCCACGACAAGTCAAAGTTCTGCTACAAATGCGGCGCGAAGGTCCTGACCGTTCCCGAGCCCGAGGAGGGGCAGGAGAGCGAGCCGGAGCAGCGCCAGCCGTCACGCGGCGAGGGCTCCGAGAGGCGCGGCGGCAGATCCTCCGCGAAGGATGCCGGGGAAAGCGCTGACGGCTCCGGCGCCGCGCGGGCAAAAGCACCGGCAGTGAAGCCGGCTGCGAAGCAGCCACAGGCAAGGTCCCCGAAGGCCGCAGCCCCGGTGAAAAAGCCCTCAGCGGAGGCGCCGAAGCAGCTGCCCTACGAGAAGGCCGCCGGAGTCATCCGCGATCTCCTCCGCATGCTCCCGAGGGAGACCTTCGAGGGCGATGACGACCGCCTCCGGATGCTCGACGACGGGATCAGGATCTGCACCTCGGTTGCCGAGGGGACTTATGACGGGAGCTTCTTCCGCCTCGCGCTCGACTTCACCGACAACATCGTGATAAGGAAGCAGGACGAGAGCGCTGCGCCGGGGCGCTCCGAGCACTCCTTCACCCTCACCTTCGGCACTGACGGCGGCGATCTCACCGAGACGGTGAGCGGCTGGAACACCGGCATGGACTCCGGCCCGCACGTCAAGACCTACGCGAGCTTCTCCGCGCTCGAGGACTACTCCTTCGACGCCCAGGAGGGCAGGCAGTGGGTGCAGAAGGTCATGGCGGGCTTCACCTCCGGGCACGGCTACGACTCGACGGATCTCTCCCTCGAGAGCGACTGAGGGCAGTCTGCCGCCTCATGACAGGCGGCAGACAGCACAGGCCCTTAAAAGTTCACTCAAACATCCGCAAATGATCATATTTTGTTGACAGGGATCAAAAAAATATTCTGATTTTGGATATTTTCTGCGCGTTTTTTAATGCGCCGGAAAAATCATTGTTCTATAATCCGCCCGTGTGACCGGTGTATCATTTTTTTGGTTCACCGACCAAGAGAGGTCTGATTGACAAGACCGGCTCTTGTCAATCAGGTTTTGATCACTTTAACTTTGAGTCCGCTCCTGCAGTATAAAAATAATACGGGGCGGAACAGGAGAATTTGATGAACAAGTCAATCATTGCAGTTGCTGTCGCAGCAGCTTTCGCATGCATGGGCGCTGCCCAGGCTTTCGAGATGGGCCCCTATGTAGGAGTCAAGTCCGGTGTATCCCACATGGATGTTTCCAAGAAGGACATCACCATCGAGAACCTTAACAACCCTGAGCACGCTATCAGCGACAGCTCCCTCTATTCCTACACCGGCGGCGTATTCGCTGGCTACAACTTCAACCCGTATTTCGGCGTTGAGTTCGGCTACGACTACCTCGGCACCTTCGACATGGACTTCAGCGCTGACAAGATGGGCTCCCATGACTTCACCGTCAATGCCCTCCAGCTCTCACTCCGCGGCGCATATCCTATTACCAGCAGCCTCTCCGTTACCGGTACCGTTGGTGCCATCCAGTGGTTCAACGACGCATGGAGCTATGACCGTCACCAGGACGGCGGCTCAGAGGATCAGCACTCCAGCATGAGCCCTGTAGTCGGCGCTGGCTTTGAGTATGCCTTCAACCGCAACTGGGTTGCACGCTTTGACTATCAGTACATCCATCGCGTTGGCTCACGCCGCGACAACGGCATCACCCCGGATATCAGCACCTACAACGTAGGACTTGAGTACGTATTCGGATCTGAGCCTGCTCCTGTTGAGCCCGCTCCTGCTCCTGTACGGAAGCAGACCGTCAGCGAGGATCATTCCCTGTCTTCTGACGTTCTCTTCGACTTCGGCAAGTCAACCCTCAAGCCTGAGGGCAAGGCTGCTCTCGACAAGTTCTATGCTGACTACCAGGCAGAGAACCTCGAGAACTCCCACCTGACCATCAGCGGATACACTGACCGCATCGGCTCCGACGCTTCCAACCAGAAGCTCTCCGAGGCACGTGCAAACTCCGTTGCCTCCTACCTCCAGTCTCTCGGCATGAGCGCTGATGACATCTCCGTAGTCGGCTACGGCGAGTCCAATCCTGTTTCCGGCACCAACTGCGACGGCATCAAGGACAGAAAGGCTCTTATCAAGTGCCTCGGTGTTGATCGCCGCGTAGAGATCAACGTCACCGGTGTCAAGACCACCGTTATCGAGAAGTAATTGATCTGAGTCTGCCGTAAAGGCAGTCTGGGATATAATGGAACCGGCTCCTTAGTGGGCCGGTTTTTTCGTTTCCTTTCAGTTTTACAGTTATGTACTAGAAAAGACGCTTCCGATTTTCTAGAAGCATCGTCAGGTGCCATCGCTGTAAGAAGTCGTCCGAGGACGAGCTGAAAGCAATTAAGACTAAGAATAGTTCCGGCAACTGTTTGTACAGCAAACATCCGGATTTTTAACGGCAGCCTGCGCTGGCATGCTACAGCTCTGATTTGAGCAGCGGAAGTCTGCAGGCTGCCTGAAGTGAAACTGATGTTTAGTACATTGTACTGGTTGAATGAGTTCTATAAATTGCTTAAATTTATGTAACTTATTGAATTAGCGATTTTTTATAAAACCTGCACCAGTTTTTAGTACAAGTTTTAGAAAAACTCAGTCGTTTCCGGCTCCCGGATCCGCAGCCATCTGGCGGGAGCAGAAGTGTCAGAAGGAGCAGAAAGTGTCAAAAGATCAGCGCATACCCATTACCATTCTCACCGGATTCCTCGGAAGCGGAAAGACCACCATGCTCAACCACTGGGTCCACCAGCCCGAGATGAAGGACTGCGCTGTCCTCATCAACGAGTTCGGGAGCGTCGGGCTTGATCACGAGCTGGTGCAGCAGGTCGACAACTCGGTGGTGCTGCTCTCCTCGGGATGCATCTGCTGCACGCTGCAGTCATCGTTCGTGAACTCCCTCCTCGATCTCTTCAAGAAGGCGCTCCGCGGCGAGATCCCGAGATTCAGCAGGGTGGTCATCGAGACCACCGGCCTTGCCGATCCGGGCTCGCTCCTCAGCATCATCTGCTACGACCAGTTCGTCGCGCAGCGCTTCCGCTATGACGGCACCGTTACCGTCATAGACGCGAGCCACATCAGGGAGCAGGTGAAGAAGCAGTACGAGTCGGTGAAGCAGATCGCGCTCGCCGACGCGGTCGTCATCAGCAAGGAGGATCTCGTGGACAAGGACGAGATCGCGGCCATTAAGGAGATGTGCTCGCGCCTCAACTCCGCCGCCCCCGTATACACCGCGCTAAACGGCGACCTCTCGGCCGACATCCTGAAGGAAATCGGCCCCTACCAGCACGGCGGCATCAAGGACCCGAAGGAGATCAGCTCCTGGCTCAGGGCCGAGAGCTCTGACCTCGGCGTCGCGACAGTCCCTGTGCGCGAGGTGAAGAAGGCCGGCCCCGGCCTCGGTCTCCTCAAGAAGGCTCCCATCAGCGTCCACAGCGACATCTCGACCTTCAGCATGAAGTTCGACAAGCCGCTTGACGGCATCAAGCTCATGGACGCGCTTGACGCCGTGACCATGCAGTTCGGCGACTCGCTTCTCCGCGTGAAGGGCATCATCAACCTCACGAACAGCGACCAGCCCATCGTCATCCACGGCGTCTACGGCGACATCTACCCGACCGCGACGCTTGACGAGTGGCCGGAGGGGAAGCCCTCGAGCACCATCGTCTTCATCGCCCGCGAGACCGTCGCGAAGCAGATGGAGGCGCTCTTCAGGGACATCCTGCTGAACGACTATTAACCAGGAGCCCGGCACGAGGAGTGCCGGGCTTTTCAATATTCCCGAAGCACCGGAGGACCAATGGACAGGTACGATCTCGCTCTTCTCTCGCTCCTTCGCACCCTTCTCTCAAAGAAGGGGAGCTCGGTCCTCGCTGACCGCTCGGCGCTCCCCGGGGCCGTAGCCGAGATCCTCGCCGAGAGAAGCAACGATGACATCAGGGGCATACTCATGAGCGCCCACCGCCTTGCGGCGGGCTCGGCGGACCGCCTGGGGCTCCTCGGCGAGCTCGCCTGCCTCCTCCCGGAGCTCTCGGAGAGCATGATGAGGAGCGCGCAGAAGGAGAGCAGCCCCGCGCCGGATCCCTACGCGCTGATTCTGAATTCCGAGGGGGACATCTCCGCTGAGGTGCGCGAGCGGATCCTCGCGGGGGACATCACTAAGCTCGTCATCAACTACAGCCTCAACTGCCGCAACAGCCCGTTCCAGAACCTCCCCGGGCTCCGGGAGGTGAACTTCCCCATAGCGGCGGGTCCTCAGTGCGCGAGCCTTGACGGCCTGTTCTTCCGCTGCCGCGAGCTCGTCTCCGTCAGGAGCATCGACTTCGGGAAGGCGAGAAGCGCCCAGTGCCTCTTCTGGTGCTGCGGCAACCTCCGCGCCGCGCCGGAGTGCGACGTCTCCGGTCTCACTGACGCGAACTCGATGTTCGAGCAGTGCCAGCGCCTCA
>Ga0256406_1005456_pt1 | contig 13598 bp, 5 predicted proteins | sample RumenRJG_03DNA_FD_185986 | JGI IMG/M metagenome (GOLD analysis project Ga0256406, IMG submission 185986) | Bovine rumen microbial communities from Lethbridge, Alberta, Canada - RJG_03 | ecosystem: Host-associated > Mammals > Digestive system > Stomach > Rumen | place: Canada: Alberta | collected...
TTCATCGATTCTTTTGTTTGCTTCATCTGTTGCAGCTTGCAGGGCTTGTGGGATTGTCATTGGGTCGGTGTATACAATGGGGTCTGCGCCTTTTACTGCGTACATGTTGTATGCAGTGATTTCACCTCCTACTAGGATATCAGTTAAAGTGCTTATGACATAATCTCGTTCCCAGGCGTAGCGTGTGCTATCAGGGAAATCATCAGCTGTTGTATATTTTCCTTGTGCTTTACGCTGTTCATATTCTTCAGTGAAGCGTGCGCGTTCAGCATCATTATAGCTAATGACATTTCCAGCTGCTCCGATGATGTTACCATCTTTCATTGCAATGCCATACGCAACGACTCCATTCTGGAACTCGATGTGAATATATTCTGTATCGGAAGATGCTTCATTGAAAATGTCTTCCAGCGTTTTACCTTCATTCATCATGCTGTTATAATCAGCCTTTCCGTAATGTTTATAGATTTTATTTATCATCCGATACTATCATATCGGATTTTTAATCATGCTGTCAATGTTATCATTTTGTTCACATGTAAAATTTACCTTATTTACATTTAGAACAAACCGTATGTTGAAATCAATGACAGCATAGGTGCAAGGCATAGTATACCAAGTGAACCAATTAATGTTGGTGCTAGGACTGCCATCATATGTGATGCCATTTTAGCAATTCTGTTCTCAACATATGCATTGTATTCTTCACGGTTGGTATCAGCTCTTGCTCTTAACGTAGCTGTAATATCAGCGCTTGACCCGTATTCTTCAGCTTGCTTAATGGCTTTTACGAATGCTTCAGTGTCAGCATTAGGTGAGCGTTTAGCCATGTTTTCAAGAGCACCAACGATAGTGTTGCCAGCTGCTACATCCTGGTTCACTTTTGTAAGTTCATCTTTCACTACACCAGGTTGTAATAATGGCACGACTTCAGTCATGGCTTGTTTAAAAGCTGAACCTGCGCTGGTTGAAATAACTAGCATATCAAGTGCTTCTGGTAGTTGTTTTTTGAATGCAAGGTCGCGTTCATTTGTTGACATTCTATACTGGATATCAGGGATGAAGAACCCGAATACAGCACAGAATAATGGATAAACAAACCATGGTATAATTGTTCCGACGATATCACCGACCATCCAGAAAATGAAGAATCCCATTACTAGACCGCCTATCATCAGAGTGTATTTGAGAACAATGAATTCAGTTGGTGTTACATGCCATGGATTACCGGCTTTGTTTATCCTGTCTTCAAGTCGGGCGCGTGCATTTGGTTTCTGTCGTATTAAACCAGAAGGTATTGATGGTCCTATAACACGGGCTGCTTTAGCAACATATTTCATGTACCCTTCATCCTTCATCATGTCATTATAACGGATATACGGGGCACCGCCTTTATCACGGGCTATGAAAAGATACACGATAGCTGCGAAGAACAAACCCATCACAATCGCAATAATCAGAGGTGTTACCATGTAATCAAAATATCATGCTTATTAAATTTAACAATTACATGGTATTAGAAATTGGTAGGATATCAATATTCATGCAAACAACTTTGTAAGCATGTAAGCATTATATGTATTCAATGTTAGCAATAGCTAACAAGCTAGCACTAATTGATTGTATCCAAGTATATTGTAATCTAGGTTAGTATTGTTTGTATTCATATGTTTTCATATTGTTGACAATTCATATGAAGCATGAAAAATGCGGGAAGCCCGCTGTTTTCAGCGGGCTTCCATTGTGTGATCTAATACCTATCAGTAATCGGACTTGTTAGTATCATAGCTGTGGTTAGTGCTGTTCTTATCATCGCAAGAACGCTTTGTCACTGAAGCATTATGCTTGAATGATGTTGAAGTGTTAATGCAGTTAGCAACATCAGCACCCTTACGCTCTGTTGATGCCATTAGCTTACCGAAGATAACAACGATAGCAACAAGCACAAGAGCTAGAATCATCACCGGACCGATGACTGATGCTTCAGCATCATCTGAAGCAACCTGAGAATGAATATAATCCATCATGATTTCTTTTTATCTCCTTATAGATGGTGGAAATTTCCAGCCATATTTCTATAGCTTACTATTTATCTATCAAATTTACTATTTATCTATCAAATTATTGTTTTCATTAACTAAATTACTGAAAACAAACCTAATTCATAGGTTTAACAATAAATATCATAAAAATAATAAAAATTTTATAAATTATTAATTACATTATCAAATTTACCAACTGAAAAAAATTAATAAAAAACAAAAATATTTGTTAACATATGATAGCATAAGTGCTTACAAAACTAGCACTACTATAGTTAATAGTAAGTAAGCACTTATTTTTTATCATTCAACCGCACTCACATTTCACCAATGCGAGTGCATATCAGAATTAATCTTTATCATCATTCATTATAAGGTCATTTATGAAATCATGCCCATCATCTGCAAGCATATCCTTCATATTACTGATTTTAGTAATGAAAGATGATATAACCTTTTCATCAACAGTATGCTCAGCATATGGCAGGTAGCAAACTGAATTCTGACCATCACGATGGCAGCGACCCATCTGCTGCATTGTATCAAGAACCCTATTGCGAACATCAGCAAGAATTGTTATCCTAGGTGCTGATGTAGCAAGACTACCATCAGGAAGTTTCTCACCAGCATGAAATGAAACACCAGCCACAGTTGTACACAATACAACCTTAGCATCACCACGCTGGAATCTTAATCTCTCAGACTCTCTATCAGCCTCATTCCTACCACTATACTCAGCAAATGACACACGAGCCTTTCTAAGCTTATTCTCAATGACATCAATTGTTTCCATGAACTCACAACCAATGAAAACCTGATTACCAGATTTAACCTGCTCCAATGCAAACTCAGCAACGCCATCAGCTTTCAATAGGCTTGATTTCTGTCTAAACCTCAGTGCCTCAACCAATGGTGATTTACTGTCATTATTCTTAGCTGCAAGTTTCAAAGCCGCCCTGAACTCACCCCATGCAAGCATGTACTCAGACATGCCTTTCAATCCTATATCCATTGGAAGCATAATAGCTTGCTGCGTAGGCCAACCAGCTATGTCAGATGGTTTTCTCTGAACATATGGTGCATTAGCACTTGATAAAGCATCACCGATTATTTTAACATCATGCTGATGCTCAGCTTCAACCTTGCGTTTTGCACGCATAATGCTAGCATTGTCAGCATTCTTAGAATTCCACCATGGTGCCTGTGACCATGCCCATCCTGTTTTACCTTTCTTAACATGAAAACCATTATCAGCTAGGAATTGACCCCATGATGCTGGGCTGACATACTTCTTATTATTCTTGCTTATCAATGGTGCAAGCCATGGTGCCATCATTGCAAGTTCAAGAGGATTAGTTCCAGGTGTAGCTGTACCACTTATAACAAACGGTTTCTCACCACGCTTATAAGCAGTACCCATTTGAGCTATAGTGTTTGCAGCCATGCTGACAGCGCTTGCATTAGCAGCAGTGTAATTCTTCAGATACTGTTCTTCATCGAAAATAATAGCATCAAAATTTATCTTAGGAACACCATTCCTAGCAGTCCTACGATTCTTGGTTCTAGTTGTTTTAGCTGTTCTTGCATTAGCTGGTTCTTTTATTAGTTTATTCAGTTGCTGGTAGTTGATTATCATTACTCTCATGAGTACAGTGTCAGCATATGAGCGCAGTGTATTACGCCATGATGGTATAACGGACTTTGGGCATACTACTAGTAGTTTCAATGGTCGCATTGGTGTATGCTTGGATGCTTTAGCTATATTGCATACACCTGCTATCATGCTTAGTGTTTTACCTACACCTGTCCCTGATGCTATTAGGAATCCTTGTTGACCGCGCTTCCAAGCCTGAAGTATAAGCTCACCATCATCTTTTTGATGCGGGTGTAGTGTGAATTGTGTTGAACCTGGTGTGAATGGTCTTATTCTTTTATTATGATTATCTTCAAGCCATCTTGCATATGAGAAATCCTCTGAACCATATCGTTCAATTGCCTTACGAGATGATGGCATGCTGGCATCTGCATACCATATTTTCTTTTTAGAATCATACTTAGCACCGTATGATGATGCATCGTATCTTTCTTCAAATGGTACATCAAGAAATCTTATATTTCCAGTCATGGTTTCCTTTCATTATATAATCTTACTCACCTGTGATATGCACTGTTGGTCGCATCCATAACCCATTATCACCAGTGCATTGAATAGTGATTTCTTTGCTTTCATTTGGATTCATGTCAACATAACTGGTTGTGCAATCCATTACTTTAACAGGAGCGAATAATGATACTGGTATTCGTTTGAATGGTTTCCATGCTTTCACACTGCCTGTAATGTCAGCATGTGCTATCATGTCTGAGTTATTAACCGCTGTGAATGTGATACTACCATTATCATATTTAACTGATTCAGCAGTTAAAGTGCCTTCATCATTATCAAAATCAGCACTTGAGGTATGCAATGCAACTGGAATATTAAGTATCAGCCAGATTAATGCGAACACTGTAAGCATTGACATTGCTGACAGTGCTATTTGCATTAGCTTGCTAGCTGTTCGCAGTGTGAACATTAAAGCTTTAAATGGTAATGTGATTATACTGAGAATCAGTGCCAGTGGTGATTTATTATCAATAGCGGGTTTATCATCTGGCTTCTGGTCATCATCATTCTTATCAGGTTTTTGTTCATCGCTTTTATCGTTGTTGTTCTCATTAGTGTCATTGCTGTCATCAGTGTCAGTGTCAGCATTGTCATCATTGTTATCACCGATTTCATTTTTTATTTTCTTTTTGAAATCAGCTAGCATGGCTTTGAAACCACTTACAGTTGGTTTTGATTCCTTATCAGAGCTATCATCATTAGTAGCAGTATCAGATGGCTCACTAATACTGTTATCAGATGTAGTGCTTACATTGCTATCAGTGTTATTATTGTTTACATTGTTAGCAGTATCATCTTGTAATGATGGTTCAAGTTCATTATCAGTGTCAGCAATGTAATCATCATCATATGATTCTTCATTTGTATCAGAATCATCATCTAGGTAATCATCAGAATCAGTGTCATCAATGTCATCAATGTAGTCATCATTATCATCATAATAATCATCTGATGATTCATCAGACACATCATCTATGTAATCATTATTGTTATCAATGTCATCAGTGTCATATGATTGCTCGTAATCATTGTATGCATTATCCAATGAATCTTCTGGTAATGCATCATCAAGTTCATCAGTATCTGATGATTCATTATCATCATCAAAGCCATCATCAGGTACAGGCGTATCAAAAGCATCTGACTCATAAGAATATTCAGGCGTAGTATGCTCAGTATCAATGAGGTCTTCTAAATCAACTACATCCTCATCTCCAAGCAGCTCATCATCCATTTGCTGCAAATCATCATCAAGTTTAGTATTCTCTGGTTGCATGCGTGGGATGTTAGCATGTAATTGTCTTGGATTTTCATCAAGTTTATGTAAGACTTTCTCAGCTTTTATTTTATTAGTAGCATTATTACCTATTGATGATGCTGGTTTTAAACTTACTTTCGGAGGTTGATGCATGCGTTCAACTGGTTTAAGAGCTACTCGCTGTGAATTATTAGCTTGTAATCGTTGTGGTTGTGATGGTGTTGATGCATGCAATGCTGGCATGCTAGCATTAGATTGATGATGCTGTGATTGTTGTAGCCTACTATTGGTTGATTGATTGTGTTGGTTGTTAGCATTTGCATGCATAACTGGGTGCAGTGATGCATGCCTTCTGGATTGTGGTTCCAAGGATTTATCTGGTAATGATGCATGCATTTGCTGTTCTCTTGTATGCAATTTAGGTTCCGTAGTATTACCATCATTATCCTGCGGAACCTGTTTGCGTGCTGGCAATGCCATGCTGGTTAACCTCCAATCCGAATCAACTGTATAAATACTAATAATATCCGAACAGTTTGTTAACCAGCAGACCCAGCAAGTTATAATTTACTTACTTTTTACTAATATTTTTAGACCATCTACCAAAATGGTTTGTTCCAATGAGTTTTTCTAATGACATGATTAAATCATCATTACATGAAACCCTGCAACCAGTGTCAATTTCACCGTAAGATTTATCTTCATTGCGCACATGAATCATAACAGGGATATCACCCTTATTCTTAGGATTATTCAGTATACGCATGAGTTTCATATAACCAGGTGAATCCTTCTTACGCACATGGCGTGCAAGCATATGAATCCAAATTGGAGCACGACCATCACGATCAAGCATGACCTCATCAAATGAATCAACTGCCATCATATGATTACCATTCCAATCAATAGTAATATTACCACTGATAATGTAAACATGGTTCTTCATAATGGCTTCAATTGTACCCATTTTTGCAAGCACATCATCCATACTGTCCTTTGATACTCTGAATGGGATTGAATTACGCTCGCTTTCAAGCCTACCATCTATTATCTTAGAACCTCGTTTATTAGTTCTAACATTGATATCAGCTACGCTTGCAATGATTCTAACTGGTAATGAATCATAATACTTCCTGCCATTATAATCATGGCTTGTAATGTTCATCTTAGCAACATCATCAACTGTTATCACAGTACCATACTTATCATCAAGCGCTGCATAACCTATTTGTATGAATCTCAGACCATCACCAATTTTTGATAGTGGGTGACCAGATACGAATACGCCTAGCTTTTCTTCTTCCATTTCTAGCTTATGAATCCAATCCCAATCAGGTAAATCAGGAATATTGAATCCAGTGTTAACTGTTGTGCTAGCAGTGTTAGCATTAGCAGTATCATCATCTTCATCATCATCGAATAAATCAAACAAGGATGATTTACCAGCTTCTTTTTGCTTAGCATCATTCTTATAATATTCAAGCATTTCAGGCATTACAGTGTAAACTGCACGGCGTGAAACACCGAATTTATCAAAAGCACCAGCTACAGCTAATCCTTCAATAAGTCTCTTGCTGATTAAGTCTGATGGCAGTGAGCGCATGAATTCATCAATGGATGCATAATTCCTACCATGTTCCTTATGCCATGCATCACGGACTTTTACGAATTTCTCAGCGAATGATGGTGATACGCCTTTAATGCCACTGATTCCAAATACGATATCAGGGTCATCTGGTTTCTCTTTCTTCACTGCTGACACGCCTACATCACTTGCATCAATGTCAATGGCTGCAACTTTCAATCCAAGTTCTCTGACTTCACGTAGTGCGTTTTTAACATCATCAGGTGATTTTGCTTTTCTGATTTTATCTGTTAGCACTGCTGCCATGAATTCAGCTGGATAATGGCATTTCAAGTAGGCTGTTTCATAAGCGATAATACCATAAGATGCAGCATGGCTTGCATTGAAACCATACTCACCGAATTTCTTAAGGTACTCCCAGAGTTCCTTGGTTTCCTTACGCGGGTACCCATTCTTCACTGCACCTTCAATGAACTTGGGTTCCATCTCATTCAGAACTTCGATTTTCTTATGACCCATGCCTTTTCTGAGTGCATCAGCTTGACCCCATGTGAATCCAGATAGGAATCTTGATATGTTCATGACTTCCTCTTGATAAAGGCATAGACCGTGTGTTGGTTTTAGAACATCATCAACAGGGCTACCACGGAACACTGCATCCAACTCAGGATTAATAACAATGTCCTTCTCACGACCTGCCTTTCTATCAGCATACTGAGTATGAGCATTCATACCCATTGGACCAGGTCGGTACAATGCAACTGAAGCCTGGATATCTTCAAAGCAAGTTGGTTGCATGCGTTTGAACAATGCTTGCATGCCTTCACTTGAAAGCTGGAATACATTCATAGTCTCACCACGTGAAAGCATATCATAAGTAGGCTTATCATCCATCGGACCATGAACAAGCTCCCACATGTCAGGTGCTTTACCATCATGCGTATGCTTAATGTTAGCAATAGTGTCAGCAACCAAATCCAAATCGGATAGGCTTAAGAAATCCATCTTAATCAAACCAATTGATTCAAGTTCCTCATAAGTCCATTGACAGCAGCTTGAACCCCATGGTTTAGTAGGATTATGCTTATAAGTAAACGGTGCTGCATCAGTGATTGGGTGTGATGACATTATCAGACCACATGCATGCACTCCAGTGGTTTTAATCCTGCCTTCAATAGCGCGTGCAGCTGCAATCACTGGCTTCCATTCAGGCTTATCAACATATTCAATGAAGTCTTTAGCAGCTGAATGGAATTTACCATCCTCATTGAAAATGTCATCAAATGAGGCTGATGTTCCTGGTTTTGATTCAGGCATGAGTGAGTCAGCCTTGTTTACCTCGAAGATAGGAATACCATAAATTCGAGCCATATCATTCAGTGCTGTTTTTGATAGGAATCTGTTGAATGTAATAATGTTTGCAATGTGGTCTTCACCATATTTCTCTTTAACATAATCAACAACTTCATCACGCCTGCTTGCAGCGAAATCAGTGTCAACATCAGGTGGTGAGATACGCTCCGGGTTAAGGAATCTCTCAAACATTAGATTATGCCTGATTGGATCAGTGTCCGAAATGTTCATTAGGTAGGCAATTTCACTGCCTCCGACTGAATTATGCACTGTGATATCACTTACAGTGTAGTTATGAACGCCTTCAACCTGTAAGTCATATACTTTACCAGTGTATTTGAAATGCTTAATGCTTAGTATTTTTATTTTAACATGCCAAGCATCATTCATTGCTTGCAGTTCATCCTCGGTCCAGACATTAAACTTTATTCCTTTTTCTTCATAGAACTTTTTAGCTGCATTTATCTTTGCTATTGTAGCAGGTTCAGATAATTGCCATTTTGCTTTAACTTCAATTACTGAATGAGTTCCATCTTTGTATAAGACTTCTAAATCAGGAAGATAGTAATGCTTATTATTATCATCTGGAGAAATATATGTTATTCTGTCATCTGACCTGCCAAATGATTTTACGGTTGAGTCAGTTTCAAGAATATTCAGAGCCTTTAATTCATATGATGATGCATAATATATGTCCTTATCATTCTGATAGCTATGAAAATAACCAGATTTATAATTTGGATGACCCTGCTTTTCAAGTTCATGCAAATCATCAATATTTGCATATCTTTTCAGATTGCGTTCAGAGCAATGTTTTTTATATGCTTCATATTTATCAGGATTATTTTTCCAATAACGATGAATATTGTCTATACGCTCTTCTTTATGAATACTCCAATGCTTTTTTAGAGATTCTGAATTTTTTCTCTTTACTTCTGGATCAGAGTTTTTTATAGCTCCATCAATACTTCCTTGAATAACAGCGGGTATTTTGTGAAGAGTTTTTTCTGCACAATCATTGCACCAATATTCTCCTACTGGCTTATAATAACCTTTCTTTATTCTTTCATCATATTCTCGTTTATTTATTATAATCTTTTTTCCGCAATTATCGCAATAATATACAAAATCAGTTTTATTTCCAACAGGACCTAATACTATATCTCCGGCTTTAAAATCTTCTGCTTTCTTAAAACCAATTCCATCTCCAAATAGCATATGGTCAGCAGTGCATTTTATTGTCATACCATTAGAAAGCAGTATTTCAACACAATCATCATCTTTAACATCATACTCAAAGACATTTTCAACCGTATGATAAGTAGCATCATGTGTTCTTACTTTATCACCGATTTTTATATTTTCTATATTTGTAAAACCACCTTGCTTAGCACGAATTTTAGCTCCTGGTAGGAAGCATCCGCGTCCAAACCCGACTAGTATGCCATGTTCACGCGCCCAGTTAATATAATCCTGCACTACAAGCATGTACTGTGCAAAATTGTTCTCAGTGAAAACAGGAAGCTCATGAGCGATTCGCTTCTGTGATTCTCTTATGACTTCCTTGGATGCACCAGCCTGAACGCGCTTCTTAATAAAGCCTTCCTTAATCTTATGCTTAAACCAGCTTACTTCATCATAACCATCTGGAATCTTGACTTCAGGTCGTAAATCACCCTCAAGCTCAAAATTAATATCTTCAACCATATCAGCAAGCTTGACAGTATTCTCAACTGCCTCTGGATGCTCCTGGAACACTGGTATTGTAAGCATGTCAGCAGATGATTTCAAATAATACTGATTACCATTAAAAGCAAACCTATTACCACCCTGCTCATAAGTGGGGTCAGTCATTTTTGCTTTAGAATTAGAGCATAGCATTTCTTCATGATGCGGTGCATCCTCAGCACGACAATAATGAGCATCATTAGTAGCAATCAATGGTAAATGCAAGTCATCAGCTAGTTTAATTAGTTTAGGTAATACATTGCGTTCAATGTCATTACCTTTCATGTTGTGATCCATGATTTCAACAAAATAACGACCATCAAATAACTCAGCCATACGAGTTGCATAATCATATGCTTCTCTATCCTGACCTAACCTGAACCTAGTCTGAATCTCACCTGATGGGCATCCTGTTGTTGCAATCAAGCCAGCATTGTGAGCAGCCAGCATATCCATATCCATCCTAGGTTTAGTATAGAAATTACCTTCACCTTCTTTTAATGGTAAATGACTGAATGCATTACCTTCTTCAGATGCCTCACGTACAAGTGCATACAATGATTTCATGCCTTGCTTGTTCATTGCAAACAATGTCATATGCAAGTATGAACCATTACCTGATACATCAATTGATTCCTGACCAGCCACACCATACCTGATTGGTTTATGGCATTTAGCACCCTTTGGGTTCACTGGTGCTATGTAGGCTTCTATGCCTGGTATTGGTTTAATGCCAGCTTTATGGCATTTGTTTACAAATGAGTACAATCCGCATACATTACCATGGTCAGTCAACCCTAGTGCTGGTTGTTCCAGTTCAACAGCTCTTGCAATATATTCATCAACAGTTCCGAATCCATCGAGTAGGCTGTAATCACTGTGATTATGTAGGTTCACAAAGTTATCAGTCATTTAATCCATCATCCTTATTGCTTGCATTTTATCAGTGAATGCAATGATACCATGATTTATTTCATTATGAGTAAACTTGCACTTTTAGCTTATAGTGCGTTTATGATTTCACTTGATTATTGTTAGCACATTGTTAGCATGAATAGTATTGCTAGCATGATGTTAGCATGAATAATTCTGTGAACATCTACAACATCTGTGAACAATCGCAGCAATTGTTAGATTGGTAATTACCAGGTTAATGTTAGCAGTATGCCTACATGTTTTATAAGTGCTAGCAGTATGATTATATGTTAGTGCTAGCAGTATGCTTACATATTGTTTACATGTTTTAACAGTGCGGGTGTCAGGTGTAAAACATTATGTGGTTAATGAAATTTTATTGTGCATGTTAGCATGATTTCATTTTTTGATTGATTAGTGAAAATCATGTGTTATTATATGATTTTTTGCATGGTATTATTTTGCTTAAAATCGATGTCATCCAGTAAGGCTGATTTATCAATGCTGCTGGATGCCTCATTTCTTGAAAATTGGTAAAAACCGCATTTATGAGTAGTCAGTCATAAAACAGGATAAATCGTGCTAGATTTTGATATCAGCGTTTACAAGCCTTTAGCATATTAATCCAACTAACACAACTAATTCATATTAATAAATCCTGTAAACAAGATTGTAAACAACATTGATTACATACATGCTAACAAGGTTATTGATTCATTTATATAATTGTTTTCAATGTTTGTAATATGCGTGCAATGCTTAATATGTAATATGCGTGCAATGCTTACAATGCAGCTTACAATACAAGTTAACTTGCAAGTAAAAAAGATAACTGGTTATAAATATTGACATTACAACTTATAATATGCTAGCATTGACTACAGAATACTAAGAAAACTGATATAAGTAAGTAAATCATCAAGCATAATGCGTAGCATAAGGAGTGTATTAAATGTCAATTGGTATTATCAACTGGAACATGAAAGCATTCGTTGACTCATACGAATCAAAACTAAAGGATAACATGCTTAAAGAAAAGCAGCATGATATCCAATGGTGGAAAGATTTACTAAAATCACTGGATATAAATATTGATACTGATAACATTGTATTCAGAGATAATGTTTCTTACACTTCTAATAATGGTAAATCATCTAGTAAGGAATCTGATGTTATAATCAAAATAGACTCTAAGAACCCAGTTTTGATTGAAAATAAGGGATCAGATGTTGACCTTGATAAACCTGAGCATCGCAGCTCATTTGATAACACTGACAGGATGGTAACACCATTGCAACAGGTATTAGATTACTATGATTTATATGTGAAGAACAATGGTTGCAATCCTAAATACATTATTACAATGAATTTTCATACTATTAGGGTGTATGATATGAGCCATGGCACACGGGGTCTTATTAGAAGTAAAGAGGCTAAGACTAATAAGAATATTGATGCTTTTAACCCTAATTTCATTTTCACTTTTGATGGTGATAATGATGATAATGATCCATCATCAAGAAAAAATAATGATGAAATGCCTAGGCCACTTGACATTCGTAATGATGATAATGCTACGATGCTTCGCAGGATACTGAGTGGTAAGGATGTACCAGATGCTGAGATTACTTCTAAGCAAATAGCTGAGGCAATGGTATCAATCAGGGATGAAATCCTGAATTATATTGTTAAGAGCAAGCTTAATCAGACTAGCATTAGTAATGCCGACATTAATGCCTACAATGAATTCATTAATGCAATTATACTACTAATGTTCATGGGTCGTAGTGGTATTCTATCTGAATCAGATAATCCTGATGATAGTGAATTTGAGAAGTGGCTTTCTAATACTGAGAATCTGATAACTAATAATAATGCTAAGCCTGAGAAGGCTTTTAAGAGATTATTTACATGGCTTGGTGCTGATAATGAGAGCCGCTTGCATCTTGATGACATGGTTTTTGAGCAGTTTATTGGTGCTGTGGCAGGCAGTGGTTATTATTTTAAACCCATTTGTGGTTATCCATTTATAAATGATGCTACTAATAATACTGTTATTAAGATACCGCCGATACCTGTTGAAGTTTTTCAAAAGATAAAGCAATCTTATATTGATTATAATTGGCAGAATATTGATGCAGCATTATTTGGTTCAATGCAGGAAGACCTACTTAATGATGTTAAAATACTTGAAAATGCAAGCAATACTGCGAACAATTCGCACATTAAAGTATCAACAGGCAGTGGTCTAACCCGTAAGCAAGGCGGCATACATTGGACCGCAAAACAATATATTCATAGTGTCATCGACCCATTATTCTTGGATGACTTGCAAGCTAAAGTATCTAATGTGATTAACCCTAAGTCAACAATTTACAGTAAAACACACACTATTAACAGCACACAAGTTGATGAAAATGGTAATACCATTAGTATTGATGTTAATGCTAACCCAACGGTAAGTGAGCAGATTGAGAAAATACAGCAGGTTCATGCTGAACTTGCATCAATCAGACTTTTTGACCCAGCGTGTGGTTCAGGTAATTTTCTTAC
>Ga0256406_1005457_pt1 | contig 13598 bp, 8 predicted proteins | sample RumenRJG_03DNA_FD_185986 | JGI IMG/M metagenome (GOLD analysis project Ga0256406, IMG submission 185986) | Bovine rumen microbial communities from Lethbridge, Alberta, Canada - RJG_03 | ecosystem: Host-associated > Mammals > Digestive system > Stomach > Rumen | place: Canada: Alberta | collected...
GCGAGAAAGTGGCAAAATGCTGCTTTCTTGCCCTTTGATGTTATATGTTCAGTTATTGTAAGACTGTGATGTTGAAGAACTCATGGTGTTTGTACCCTCAAAGACGGGCACTCAGCGCGAAATAATACGCGCTGTAAGAACGAAATATTATGCGCTGGGTGCGCGAAATGTGATGCGCACGGTACGCACGTAGTATGGAAACACCCTTCAGCGTTCATGTAACAGAACAGCTTGCAGCAAAGTCTAAAAGGGTTAATTCACAGCCCCAGAATCGATGTCGTCGACATCGGTAGGTCGACATCGACGATGTCGATTTGGAGGATGTATGGTAGAGTCATCAGATTTTACGACGAAGAGTCACACGAGGCTATGACATTTCCTGAAAAACATATTCACGAGAAAAGAGTATTCAGAAAGGCGTAAACGAATTTCGTCTACGCCCTTGACTTTTTTGTCACTAGCCACCTCTAAACTTTCAAAGCTTTTTCACTTTGAAAAATTTGTCATTTAGCGCAGCACAAAGGTTAAATCCATTTGCTGCACCTTTTTTCGTTATCATTTTTCATTTAGCGAAGCGCTAGGGTTAAAGTTAATTGGTTAATAGGTTAATTTCATTTGCTGCGCTTTTTTTCATTTTTTTTATGCTCTCTTTCTTTCTTTTTAAAAATAATGTGTACCTTTGCGATTGAGTTGTCAGCATCTTGGCGAAGAGCGGCAGCCCCTTATTGGATATTAACAGCATTAGCAGTTATTCGGTGATTCTATAAATGTAGCAGTTTTAAGAATGTTCCACAATGAATGATTTGTTAATGTCTGCGTCTTTGGGCGTGGACATAAACTTATCAGTGGAATGGGCATCTGCTACAGCCCTTAGAATCAGATAAGCGTTCACGCTTTTTCTGTGCCTGAGGTTGTAGTTTGCCCGTTAACTACCGATTAGTGCTTCTGCCTAAACCTAAAGACTATGAATCAAAGCCAATACAACCAATTGTTTTCGTTCATCTGGAATATAGCGACAGATGTGCTTGTTTATGCCTTCGAGAAAGGCGAGTATAAGAAAATCATCATGCCCATGATGGTGTTGCGGCGCATTGACGTGTTGCTGGAACCCACCAAGGAGGTGCTGTTGGCACGAAAGAAGATGCTGGACGACAACAACATTCAGAATCAAGACCCCATCCTCTATCAGGCGACGGGCTACCCGTTCTACAACACCTCGAAGTTCACCATGAAGACGCTGAAGAGCGAAACAGACCCGCTGCGCCTGAAGATGAACTTCACCGATTATTTGAATGGATTCAGCAAAGATGTACAAGACATCATTGACAAGTTCCATCTGCGCCAGATGGTGGATAACTTGACGGAGGCAGAGCGTTTGGGTAGCATCATCGAAAAGTTTACGGATGACAAAATCAATCTTTCGAACCAACCAGTGAAGGATGATGAGGGCAATGTCCGTTTGCCTGGACTTGACAACCACACGATGGGCACCATCTTCGAGGAGTTGCTTCGTCGGTTCAACGAGGAAAACAACGTGACCGAAGCGGGTGAACACTTCACGCCTCGCGACTATGTGAAACTGCTGGCAGACCTTGCCGTGTTGCCTATCGCAGACAAGATTACCGACAACACTTACCACATCTATGATGGAGCGTGTGGAACGGGTGGCATCCTCACCATCGCCCAAGAGCGCATACAAGAGATTGCAAAAGCACATGACAAACGGGTTGCTGTGAACATCTTTGGACAGGAGTTGCAACCTGATACCTATGCCACTTGCAAGGCTGACTTGATGATTAGTGGCAACATCAAGGCATTCCAATACATCAAGGGTGCAGAGCAACGTGAGTACATAGCCTTTGACAGCACCATTTCTCGTGATGGACATGCTGGCGAGACCTTCGACTTCTGCATCAGCAATCCTCCCTTTGGCACTCCTTGGAAGGAAGACTTGAAGAAACGGGGATTGGACGAGAAAGAGAAAAAGAAGTTTACGGATAGTCGTTTTGAAGTGATGGACAGCAAGGGAGAAGTGCTTTCCTTCCTGCCCGATATAGGCGACACACAGATGCTGTTCTTGGCAAATAACCTCTCTCGTATGCGGGATGATACAGCATTGGGCACACGAATTGTGGAGGTGCATAATGGTTCGTCACTCTTTACGGGCGATGCAGGATCTGGTGCTTCAAACCTGCGTCAATACATTATTGAGAACGATTTGCTGGAGGCGATTGTGGCAATGCCTGAAAAGGACTTTTATAATGCTGGTATCGGCACTTTCATTTGGGTGGTGACCAACAGAAAAGAAGAACGTCGCAAAGGATATGTGCAGTTGATTGATGCCACAGAAATCAAGTCGCCACTTCGCAAAAACTTAGGTGAAAAGAACTGTGAGACCACAGAGGCTGACCGTGCTCAAATCATGCAATTGCTGATGGATTTCAAGGAAACGCCACAAAGCAAGATATTCCCCAACGATGAGTTTGGCTATTGGAGTGTGAAGGTATATCAGCCACAACGAGACGAGCAGGGCAACATCGTCATGAAGAAAGGTGTTCCTGTGATAGACAAGAAAAGCAAGGATGTTGAGATAATACCTTTCCGCTATGAAGGAGGCATAGAAGGTTTCTATAAAAATGAAATTCTGCCTTATTCTCCTGATGCTATCATAGATATGAAGAGTGTCGAGACAGGCTATGAACTCTCATTCACCAAGTATTTTTATAAGCCAAAGCAGTTGCGTACTATCGACGAAATCAGCAAAGATATTCGTGGCATAGAGGAGCGCACAGATGGATTGTTGAACGAAATCTTAGGGAAGTAATATGGAGAGGTTTAGTTCATATAAAGATAGTGGTGTCTCATGGATTGGGGATATACCAGAGCATTGGGAGGTGAAGCAATTACGTTCATTCTTGACATTATTCTCAGAAAAGGGACATGGTGATGCACAACTCCTTTCTGTTACTCGTGAACAGGGCGTTATTGAACGTGACAAGGAAGACAAAGAGGAGAATCATAATTTTGTTCCAGATGATTTAAGTGGATATAAGTATATCGAGAAGGGAGACTTTGCAATAAATAAAATGAAAGCATGGCAAGGTTCATATGCGGTTTCAGAATATAATGGCATCGTCAGCCCTGCTTATTTTACATGCAAATTGAAGGGCGTAAATAAGGATTTCTTCAGCAAAGCAATACGCAGTAAGGTCTATGTCCCATTTTTTACTCAATACTCTAAGGGTATAAGGGTAGGACAATGGGATTTAAATCCTAATGCACTAAAGAGTATCCCCTTTTTCTTACCTACTCCCGATGAGCAAAGTGTAATAGTGAAATATATTGACGATAAGACTTCCAAGATAGATGCTTATGTAGCAGATAAAGAGAAAGAGATAGAACTTCTTCAGGAACTGAAACAGAAAACCATTGCCGATGCAGTCACAAAAGGCTTGAATCCTGATGTGAAGATGAAGGATAGTTCTTCTTTAATATCCACTTTTTGTCCTGCAAGTTGGAAAATTGTAAGAAATAAGTCTTTTATGTCGCTTACAGGTGTAAAAGTGGGGAATAGAGCAGATGAATATGTACTTTTATCTCTTACGACAAAGGGAATAATAGTAAGGGATTTGGAATCAGGGAAAGGAAAGTTCCCTAAAGACTTTGATACCTATCAATTCGTGAGAAAAGGCGAATTGGTGTTCTGCCTCTTTGATATTGATGAAACGCCAAGAACAGTAGGACTTGTAGATACAGAAGGTATGCTGACAGGTGCATATACAGCATTAAAAGTTAACACAGAAATTGCATTACCTGAATACATCTACAACTATTATCTTTGTGTTGATAACATCAAAGCATTAAAACCGTATTATTCAGGACTAAGGAAAACTGTACGTGCTGACAAGTTCTTGCAGATATACATACCTCTTCCCCCTCTCGACGAACAACGTGCCATCGTTTCCTACATCGAAGAGAAATGTCAAAAGATAGATAAACTTGCTTCAGAACTACAATCAGAAATAGACTATATGAAGGAATACAAGCAGCGACTCATCGCTGACTGCGTGACAGGACAGATTAACGTGCAAAAAGAAGTCACATAAGGTGTGGAGAATCCATCGCAAAAGTGTTCTTTGACATAGTGGCACCTGAAATTTAAGGGTTCAAATTTTTCATCTTTGGGCAAAAAAACACCTGCTTTTTTCTAAAATTCCAATTTGGAATCTTATAGAATCCCATTCCTCTTTTGTTAGTTGAAACATAATATCAAGGGGAAAGCCTTATTGATGATACAAAGGTACAGAATTATCTCGTATTAGTAAATGATTCTGGAATTTTCCTTTAAAAAGTGTCACTATTTTGTACGAAAGCAAATAGAAACCATCAAAAAAGAATATAAAGTTTATGCCTACCAACCTCAGTGAAATGAACCTCGAAGACACCATCCTTGCTTACCTGAGAGATAAGCAGGGATATGAAGAGGGAACGACGAATGACTATGTGAAGGACTACGCTCTGGATACGGAGCGAGTGAAACGATTCCTGCTTTCTACGCAGAAGAAGAAAGTGGAGAATACCGCCTGCTTTTCCAATGCACTTTCTGAAAGGAAGTTCTTTACGGAGTTGGCAAAGCAACTGGCGAATCGTGGCGTGACGGATGTGCTGCGCAAGGGCTTCCGTTTCATCTCGGAACTCTTTGATTTGTACTATCCGTTGCCGTCGGAACTGAACCCTACGGCTCAGGAGTTGTACAAGAAGAACATCTTTTGTGTCACGAAAGAGTTGGCATACAGCAAGGAGAACGACAACCGCATCGACCTGATGGTGTCGCTGAATGGTCTGCCGCTCATCACGATGGAACTGAAGAACCACTATACAGGGCAGACGGTGGAGAATGCCGTGAAGCAGTACCAGACGGATCGTGACCCGAAAGACCCCTTGTTGGCTCCCAAGCGTTGTGCTGTCCATTTTGCGGTGGATGACGACGACATCAAGATGTGTACTTGGTTGTGTGGAAAAGGTTCGTGGTTCCTTCCTTTTAATAAAGGCTTGAATGGTGGTGCAGGCAATCCTGTCAATCCCAAAGGGGTGCGAACTGCGTATCTGTGGGAAGAGATTTTGGCGAAGGAATCGCTGAGCGACATCATTGAGAACTATGCCCAAGTGGTGAAGAAGAAGGATGAGAAGACGGGCACAGAAAAGACCTCGGTCGTGTGGCCTCGCTATCATCAACTGGATGGTGTGCGACGTTTGTTGGCAGCGACACGGCAAAAGGGAGTGGGGCAGCGTTTCCTGATTCAACATTCGGCTGGTTCTGGCAAATCGAACTCCATCACGTGGTTGGCATATCAGTTGGTGGGGCTGTTGGATGGCACTCAGGCTTTGTTGGATAGTGTGATTGTAGTGACTGACCGCATCAATCTCGACACCCAAATCAAAAATAACATCGTTGCCTTCAAACGCTTGCAGAACCTGGTGGCATGGGCAGACAGTGCCGATTCGCTGAGGAAACATTTGGAGAGTGGAAAGAAAATCATCATCACGATTGTACATAAATTCCCCTTCATCTTGGATGCTATTGGTACAGAACTGAAGCACAAACGCTTTGGCATCATCATCGATGAGGCGCACAGCAGTCAGAACGGTTCGCTGTCTGCCAAGATGAACATTGCCCTGAGCGGTAATGCTGGCGATGACGAGATGGATTTGGAGGATAGGCTGTTGGCTGTCATCGAAGGGCGCAAGATGGTGAAGAATGCCAACTACTATGCTTTTACCGCTACACCCAAGAACAAGACGTTGGAAATGTTTGGCACTCCTTATCAGAAGCCAGATGGGGAGATAGAGCACAGACCTTTCCATGAATACACGATGAAGCAAGCGATAGAGGAGGGCTTCATCATGGATGTGCTGGCGCACTACACGACGTATGACAGCTACTACAAACTGGTGAAAGCCATCAATGAAGACCCTGAATTTGAAAAGAAGCAGGCTCAGAAGAAGTTGCGCGCCTTTGTGGAAAGCCGCCCTGAAACTATCAGGCAGAAGGCTTCCGTCATCGTGGAGCACTTCCACACGAATGTCATTGGCAAAGGAAAGGTGGGCGGTCAGGCAAGGGCTATGGTGGTGACGAGCAGCATTCTCCGTGCCATCGAGTTCTATGATGAAATCACGCGCCTCTTGGAGGAGCGTAAGAGCCCTTACAAGGCAATTGTGGCTTTCTCTGGAGCAAAGGAATATGGGGGTAGGACATTGACAGAAGCTGATGTGAACGGATTTCCATCGAAGGACATAGAAGAGAACATGGAACATGACCCTTATCGCATCTTGGTGGTGGCAGACAAGTTCCAGACGGGTTATGACCAACCGCTGTTGCACACGATGTATGTGGATAAGGTGCTGACGGATGTGAAGGCTGTGCAGACGCTTTCTCGCCTGAATCGTTGCCATCCGAAGAAACGCGACACGTTTGTGCTGGACTTCTGCAATGATGTGGAGGACATTCAGAAGAGTTTCCAACGCTTCTATAAAACGACCATCCTGTCGAAAGAAACAGACCCCAACAAACTGAATGACTTGATTGCGGAGATAGAGAGTGCCAACATCTATACGGAGGAAGAAGTGAAGGCGTTGAACGAGAAGTATTGGACAGCAGAGCCGCGGGAAATGTTAGACCCCATTGTGAACAAAGCTGTGGAACGATTCAAGTGGTTGGACGAAAATGACAAGATACGCACAAAGAGCAGCATCAAGAGTTTCTTGCGCACCTATACGTTCATTGCTGCCGTGATGCCTTACAAGAGCATTGAGTGGGAAATGCTGAACACCTATTATTCGCTGTTGGTGCATAAACTGCCCGTGCTGAAGGATGAAGACCTTACAGAAGGATTAATCGATGCTATTGACTTCGACCAATACCGACTCATCAAAAACGAGGAACAAAAGATAGAATTGGAGAACAAGGATTCGGAGATTGACCCCATACCTGTCGGGAATCCAAAAGGTGGTAAAGAACCAGACATGCAGAAACTGAGTGACATCTTGGATGAGTTCAACAAAATCAATTGGACAAACATTGAAGTTGTCAAACAGCAATTGGATGAGTTGCCTACACGACTCCAGTCAGATGTGACATTTGTCAATGCTGTCAAAAACAGCAATAGGGAAACAGCCATGCAGCAATGTGCCTCATCGATGATGGCTATTGTGGCAGGCATGCTGAACGAGAACACCGAGTTCTGTCGCTACTATCTGGATCACCCTGATTTTATGAATGCCATCAACCAACGAGTGTTCTCGTATGTGTACGACCAACTAAACCAAGAGTCAAAGGCTGGCGAATCACATCCCAACACGAAGTATGTGTTCCCCGGAAATGAGGAGGTGAAATTTAGTATTGCAGCAGAAGACAAATAAACCAGGTGACAATGGGGAAAGGTGACTGTCACCTCTCTTATGCATTATCAAATTTATCATGGATGGATTTGTTTCAGCTTGTTCATTTCATCACGTTATTCCACACCTTTCATCATCTTCTTCAGCAATGGACAGAGGCAGAAGAGGAGGATTGCCGCAACTCCTGCCATGACAGCAAAGAGTGTGAAGAAGTCTGTGAGATTGGTGATTTGATAGCCAAGGAATGAGTGGACGGGCTGTTCTGCTGTCGGTAAAAGAGTGGCTAATTTCCCTGCCAGGATATTGCTGGCTGCATTACTCATGAACCAGACACCCATCAACAACGAGGCAAGATGGACTGGTGAAAGTTTGTTGACCATTGACAAGCCAATAGGTGAGAGGGAGAGTTCACCAATCGTGTGGATGAAATAGAGGGCGAAGAGCCACCACATGGATGCTTTCTGGCCATCTTCAAGACCATTGGTGCCGAATGCGATGATGGCATAGCCAATGGCGAGGAGAAGAAGACCAATTGCCTGCTTGACGGGTGATGCTGGTTCCAACTTGTGTTTGGCAAGCGTTTCCCAAAGTGTCGCCATGATAGGTGCAAAAGCAACGACGACAATTGGGTTGATGGACTGGAACCACGTTGTTGGCATTTCCCAATTTCCGATGGTTCTGTCACACTGCTGATCTGCGAAAATGGTCAATGAAGAACCAGCCTGTTCGAATGCGCTCCAGAAGAAGATGACGAACACGGCAATGATATAGATGACACCAATGCGCTGCTTCTCCACATTCGTGAGCCCTTTGTCCGTAATGATGAAGATGGGAAGGGCGATGGAGATGGCATAAATGGCTGCAGATATGTAGTCATTGAAATTGTCCACATCCAATGAGAAGACAATGAAAAGGGCAATGGCACCAATGAGACAGCCCCAAAGGCGAAGTGGGGAATTTTTTGTTTTTGACACATTTAGAGATGTACTCTCCTCCTCTTTTTGAAGGTCTTTCTGATGCATTAATTGACTCTGTGATGGAGGTAAGCCGATAGCAAGACCTTCGGGAGTGTTGAGGTATTTTTTCTTCCCCATCATAAAGACAGCAACTGACACGATCATTGCCACACCAGCACAGAAGAACCCCCACTTGAAGGCACCTGGATTCATCCAATTACCATCAGCGGCTACCGAGCCACATACCAATGGAGCAATGAGTGCTCCTGTGTTGATGCCCATGTAGAAGATGGTGAAAGCGGAATCTTTACGATGATCCTGTGGGGCATAGAGGTCGCCCACCATCGTTGAGATATTGGGTTTGAAAAAGCCATTGCCAATAATGAGTGCTCCAAGACCTGTAAACATAAGCGTCATGGCAAGACCATTGTTGACAGACTCGCTGATGACACCTCCTGTCGCCGGGTCGGAGAATATACTTTGTTGTACAACACAAGCAGAGGCAAACATGAGGAATTGTCCGATTGCCATTACAATGCCACCAACGATGATGCTGCGACGGTTTCCCCAGTAGCGGTCGGCTATGTAACCACCTAAGAGGGGGGTGAGATAAACGAGTCCAGTGTAGGAACCATAAATCTGACTTGCGTCAGCGCTGTTGAAAAATGCTGCCACGAGGTAGAGCACGAAGAGTGCACGCATGCCGTAGTAACTGAAGCGCTCTGCCATTTCTGTGACAAACAGCAGATAGAGTCCCTTGGGATGTCCTTTTTGTGCCATAGTATAAGTTTATCTTTGTTGTTGATTATTTATTGTTTCGTTCTTGTTGCTGCTTCAGGATTTCCATCTGCTTTTCCTGCATGGCTTGCAGACGCTCCATGATACTTGATGCCTTTTTCTTTTCGCCAGCATTGGCTTTGCGCTCGGCATGGCGTTTCTCCAGCTTCTCCAAGAGTTTGGTGTCATCTGTTGTCTTGCGAAGGAACCACATCATGAGGATGCTGACCAGACCTGAAATGAAGTAGTACCAGTTCAAACCTGCACTGTAGCTGTTGAAGGAGAAGAAGAATATGATTGGCATGAGATAGGTCATCCACTTCATCATGCCCATCTGTTGCTGTTGCTCTGGCGTCATGGCATACTGCTGCTGACGTTGCGTGATGATGGAGTTAATGACGGTAGAGACACACCACAGGATGCAGAACAATGACAAGTGGTCGCCGATTCCCCAGATATTGAATCCCCAATTGATGATGTCATCGTAGGTGGAGAGGTCGTCTGCCCATAAGAATGACTCGCCACGCATCTCAATGTAGTTGGGGATGAAGTTGAAGAGTGCAATCCAGATAGGCATCTGTATTAACATTGGCAGACATCCGCCCATGGGGCTTACACCATACTCGCTGTAGAGTTTCATCATCTCCTGCTGCTTCAGCATCGCATCCTCTTTCTTGGGATATTTTGCGTTGATTTCATCCATCTTAGGACGTAGTACGCGCATATTGGCTGAAGCAATGTAGGACTTCTTCATCAGCGGGAAGACGAGGAACTTCACAATGAGTGTCAGGAGCACCAACACAAGACCCATGCTCAAACCCAGACCTGTGAGGAAGTCGAATGCATAGAGGAAGATGAAGCGGTTAATCCACTTGATGATAGGCCAACCCATATAGACGAGCGACTGCAAGTCGAGGTCGTCACTCGAATTGAGCATCTTTTCGTTCTCCTCCAGCGTGGAGAATTTGTTGGGACCGAGATACAGGTGGAAACTTGTCGGTTTCACACCTTTTGTGTCGAAGTCGGCAGCAAACGAGGTCTTGTATGTCTTCAAATACCCTGAGCCTTTTTCCAAATATACAGAAGACATGTTGCTCACTGACAATGGCTGTTCGGCAATGAGTACTTGGCTGAAGAACTGTGTCTTGTATGTAATCCATTTGATTTTCTCTTCAAACTCATCCTCTTCTTCATCGCCACCGCTTACAGACAATTCATGGGTGTCACCATCCACGTCGCGGTAGGTCACTGTTGAGTAGCGGTTTTCGAAGTCGTAACCCTTCTCTTGCTGTTTCATGTTTTCAGTCCACTCAATCTGCATTTCCTTTGTCTTCGGGGGGAAGAAGCCTTCCAGACCTGTTGCTTTCACATCCATGTCGAGGATGTATGCATTGGGCTTGAGTGAATAGACGATGTCAAGCGAGCCGTTGCCTACAGGCAGATGCATGGTCACGCCCGTGCTATTTACATCCGTAGGCGTGAAAAAAAGTTCGTCTGTCACAATGTTGGCGGTTTTGCCGTCCAGCATCAGACGCATGTTTTGGTCGTTGCTGTCAAAAAGCACCACATTGCCACCCTCGCGGCTCTTGTAAGTGCTGTCCTTCAGTTCAACTTTCTGTAACTGCCCTCCCTTGTTTGAAAGCGTCACACGCAGCATTTCGTTCTCTATGACTGTCGTGCTAACGGTTCCTTGGCGTGCTTCGAAGAGTGGGTTCAAGGAATCCGTTGCCTCCTCCACTTTCTTTTCAATCTCCTTTTGTTTTATCTTCGCCTCTTTCTGTGCTTCTACTTGCGCAATGGAATCCAATACTAATTGCTCAGCCATTTGTTCACGTCGTGCATAGTTTTCATATGCCATAAAGCCGAAAACAACCAATGCCATTAGCACAAATGCCGTTAATGTGTTTTTATTCATTTCTTATCTTTATAAAATAGTTTGGAATCTTAAATAATACAAAAATCGTGCAAAGATACGAAAAAGTTGGGAGTTAGGAGTTAGGAGTTAGGAGTTTTTTCTTACCTTTGCATCAAAATCAACATAAAACAAAGAATATGAGAACGAAATTCTTATTGTTCCTCGCCATTTTCACGATGGCACTCGGCATGCACGCCAAGAAGTATCCACAAATCAAGTTTGAGAAGACAACAATAGATTTTGGTACTTTCTCGATGGATGAACCCGTGCAGAAATGCACTTTTAAGTTTACGAATGTTGGCGAAGCCAAACTTGTCATTACTGCTGTTCATGCTTCATGCGGTTGCACAGTGGCTGACTATCCCAAAGACTTCATTGCACCAGGTGCCAGTGGCGAAATCACTGTCACTTACGATGGTTCCAATAAGATGCCTGGGCGGTTCAAGAAAAACATTCAAGTTTTCTCTAACTGTAAAGAGGACATGGCACGCATCTTTATACAAGGCGACATGACTGATGTGCCTGTCAGCAAGAAAACGAAGAAACAGCAATAAGCATACGACTAAAAACAAAACAAGGGCGGGATTTCCGAAGATTTTCGGGATTTCCGCCCTTGTTTGTTCATAGGGATGGAGATGGCCGTCACCAGTGCATCAATTTCCTTAAATAGGGAGTGAGTTCGTTTGCCATCTTTTCGTGCTGACGCATAGAGGGATGCCAGTCGGCTCCATAACCAAGAGAACCGTCGTGGGGAGTGAAGTCGAAGCGATAGACTTCTGCGTCTCCTTGTTGGTGGGCATATTCGGTGGTGGTATCCATCGCCTGTTGGGCGGCATGGAGTTGATCACCAGACATCATACAACCGCAGAGGAGCACAATCTTGGCTTTGGGGTAGTGGGAACGGACTTGTTGGTAGAGGTTCTTGAAACCATTGAGCAACAGAAGGGAATCGGCTCCCTGGGTGGAGGTGTCGTTGGTGCCAAGATTGATGCACACCAAATCTGGAGTGTATCGTGAGAAGTCCCACTTGTACTTGTCATTATATAACAAAGTATTGGGATATTCTGTATTCATGTTCACTTTGTCGCCAGTTCTGGGGCCGTTGTAACTGCGATACACGCCGATGCCGCTACGTGCCACTACGAGGGCTTGTGCATTGAGATTGCGGGCTGTACGGGCGGCATAGGTGTGGTAGAAGTTAGCAGTTTTTTCCTCGTAGTGTTCAGCCTCCGAGTTGGCTTCGATGCCGTAACCGCAAGTGATGGAGTTGCCTATGAACTCAATCTTTCGTGTGGGCACGTTGGTGGCAGGAACGAGTGTCTTGCCTTTATCGACGAAGAATCCATGAAATTCGGGAAGGGTCTCATAGCCTTCACCAATATAAGTGACAATGACTTGATGGGTGCCATCAGTCAATCCGTGTGCAAGTTTCACAATGGTATTGTTGAGAAAGGACACTTTGGTGGGTGCGCCTCCGTCGATCTCCGCCATGAAGTATCCGCTCCCCATTTTGCACATCATGTCGAGCGAAGTGCCCGTGAATCCCGTGCGTATCTGCACCCCCGGATAGGTGAACACGATGCAGGTAGGATCAGAGTTTTCTATGCGCCCAATGTATTGGATGTTGGGATCGTCGGGATGGAATAGCGCCATGTCGGTGTTCTTTCCTTGCTGGTTTTGAGAATGGACGCATTGAATGCTGAGAAACAGGAATAGAGCAAAAAATGGTATGATGAATGTTTGTTTCATGACAGTTATTTTTTGTTCTTTTTGATTCGGATGATGGAGAAGGAGTTGGCTGGAAGTTTTACATTGAATGTGTTGCCAACGGTGATTGTCTGAGTTTCGTTGGTCTTCCAATTGCGCTCATTCTTTGGATTGCTGTCACCTGCCATCACGGTGAAGTCTGCAGCCGTGTTATAGCCATTTAGTGTGCCTTCTTCCAAATTGATGTTAAGATCAGTCTCAATCGGTAGGAGGCTGACCACCTTGATGATAAGGTCGCCCGTGCGACTGTCGATGACCACAGACTTGTCGATATAGTCCGTCAATCGGCCGCTTGGGAAGTTCTGCTTGCCGTCTAAGGGGGCATAGGAGGCTTGAAGTTCTGAATAGACGTATTTGTCTCCGGAATTCTGTCCATAGGCACGTTGCACAAAATAGTTGGCAGTAGGCTTTACTTCCTTGTTGTTGAAGTAGATGAGATCTGGATTCCAGTTTGCATGTCCTTCCTTGGCAAGCAGAGGGGCATAAGATGACATCACCACCACGTCGGCATTGCGTTCCACGTTGGCAAGGTAGGCTGCTTCCAACAGTGCATTGATGACGTTGTTGCCTTTGGATGCCCATTCACCTAAATATACTTTGGTTCCTTGCCGGTCGTAACTGTCGTAAAAGTCACGGTGATGGAAGTACCAGTTGATGGAGTTATAATAGTGCTCGTCAACAATGGGAATGTTCTTGGTTTTCGCTTCACGCCATCCGTATTCGTAGTCGCTACCTTCCCAGAACGGTCCGACGGTGCCGACAATTGTGATTTCGGGATGTGCCTT
>Ga0256406_1005458_pt1 | contig 13596 bp, 13 predicted proteins | sample RumenRJG_03DNA_FD_185986 | JGI IMG/M metagenome (GOLD analysis project Ga0256406, IMG submission 185986) | Bovine rumen microbial communities from Lethbridge, Alberta, Canada - RJG_03 | ecosystem: Host-associated > Mammals > Digestive system > Stomach > Rumen | place: Canada: Alberta | collected...
AGGGCAGGACTTGCCCGGCTCGCCTCCCAAGTGAATCACATTGGTGGTCAGCAAGAGGAACCCGCCGAAGATCTCCCAAGAGATCGGTAGGGATCCCCTCTCTTTAGAGAGGGGAGGATGTCAATTCTTGCCGCCCTTGGCGTTGACCTTCGACTTGTCCAGGGAGATGGACATCTCCATGATCGAGGTCTCGTTCTTGTTGACGACGTTGATCTCGACATCGTCGTCGTCGGCTCCTGCCACGTACTTCTTCAGCACGTCGAGGATCTCCTGGCGGAGCTTGGGCATGAAGTCCGGGGTGTCGCGGCCTGCGCGGTCGTTTATGAGCACCAGGTGGAGGCGCTGCTTGGCCGACTCGCGGGCGCTTTCCTTCTCGCTGCTGCGGAAAACCGCATCGGAAATGATCTTCAATAGCGACATCTGCAGCTCCTTAGTCCTTGCCGAAAAGCTTGCTTAGGAAACCCTTCTTGTCGGTGACGAAGCGCAGCGGCACCTCGTTGCCAAGAAGCCTCTCCACGGCGTCCATGTATGCCTTGCCCGCGTCCGAGTCCTTGTTGAGCACGACCGGGTTGCCGGCGTTGGAGGCCTTGAGCACGTCCTGGGACTCCGGGATCACGCCCAGAAGCGGGATGGTGAGCAGCTCCTGCACGTCCTCGACGGAGAGCATCTCGTTCTTCTTGACGCGGTGGGGCAGGTAGCGGGTCAGCAGCAGCTTGGCCACGACCGGGTCCATGTTGAGCTCGGCTCGGCGCGACTTGGCGTTGAGGATCCCGATGATGCGGTCGCTGTCGCGCACGGAGGAGACCTCGGGATTCGTGGTCACGATCGCCTCGTCGGCGAAGTACAGCGCCATCAGGGCACCGTTCTCGATGCCCGCCGGGCTGTCGCAGATCACGTACTCGAAGCCCATCTCGTCGAGCCCGCGCAGCACCTCCTCGACGCCCTCGAGCGTGAGCGCGTCCTTGTCCTTGGTCTGGGAGGCCGGGAGGATGTAGAGGTTGTCGACGTGGCGGTCCTTGATCAGGGCCTGGTTGAGCTTGGCCTCGTGGCTGATGACGTTGATGAAGTCGTAGACCACGCGCCTCTCGCAGCCCATGATGAGGTCGAGGTTGCGCAGCCCGACGTCGAAGTCGAGCACCGCGGTCTTGTGGCCGGACATCGCAAGCCCGGTGGCGATGGCGGCCGACGAGGTGGTCTTGCCGACGCCGCCCTTGCCGGAGGTCACGACGATGATGCGCTCGCGGAAGGGCTCGGGGCTCAGGCCGGACTTTGGCTTCTCATCCTTGCCCGCGTCCTTCGCCTCGCCGGCGGCCTTGGCCTCGGCATCGTCCGCTGCCTTCGCAGCGGCGCTTCCTGCCTCCTTCCCAGCTCCGGCCTCCGGGGCCATGGCCTCCTGCTCCTCGGCCTCTTTGGATTCTTTCTCGGTGTTCTCAGTCTGTTTCATGTGTGTTCCCTGCTAAGGACGTTCAGTGTTTGAGATGATTTTAGCCAAATCCCGGGCCTCGCAGTAGCGCAGCGCGCGCCCCTTGAGGTAGGCCAGCGTCCCGCGCTGGCCCTCCCTCACGGCGGGGCCCAGGGGATCGTTTTCGATGTCGTCGGCGGTCTGGTAGTTGCCAGCGATGGCGACGAAAGTCGGGTTGAATGCGCCTTCGGCGTAGATGAACGAGTCCGGCGCCCCGGGATCGCCGCTGTCGCGCGGGGATCCGGCGTAGACCTCGCCCATGAGGTCGCCGAACACGAAGATGTTGTACGAGGCGATGATGCGCGCGCCGTTGGCGACGCTCCCGAAGATCGCAACGGAGTTGCCAGGGGCCTTGATGGCCTCGCCTGAGCGCACGTTGCGCCTGACGACGCACATCTGGACGCTCTCGCGCACCGGGGTGGGCACCTTGACCTCGCGCACCACCTCGACCTCCACCGGGACCTTGACCTCGACGGTGCGGGTGATGATCTTTGGCTTGACGCTCTCCTCGCGCATGCGGGCAAAGCGGCTTGAGTTGACCACCGGGATCCCGCGCGCGGCGAGCGCCTGGGCCCGCTCCTCGGTGGTGGCGCCGGAGAGCCCCAGGAGGAACATCCCGAACTCGCGCCCGAGCGCGACGAGCGCCGGGTAGTCTATGGCGTTTAGATCGCGCACGGCCGAGACGTCGAGGACGAAGGGGCGGTTGCGGTAGACCTCCGGGGTCCTGCCCACGCGCAGCTCGAGCACGGCCCGGCACTCGGAGGCGGTCCCGCGCACCAGCGAAATGGTGTCGAAGGAGTAGCCGGTGCGGATCATGCTGCCCGAGATCGGGAGCGCGTTGGAAGTCTGACTGTCCTCTGCCATCTTTGTCTATTAAGCGCGATGCCTTGCCTGAATTGGATTCAACCTGTTGATCTTAACACACGTGCGCCTAAGCGCCTTGGCGCGTGGAGCGCCCGGCGCGGCGGTGGTAGGATCGCCGCATGGGCATCGCGGAGGGAGAATCATGAAGGACCGCCTGGTATACGTCTACAAGAGCAGCCGCAAGCTGCGCACCTACCTCTACCTCGAGGAGCGCGACAACTTCTCAAAGCTCCCCGGAGGGCTTTTGGACGCCTTCGGCGCGCCGAAGTTCGTGATGGTCTTCTCGATGGCCAAGCACCCCAGGCTCCCCAAGATCACGCCCGAGGAGCTCGAGCGCTCGCTTAACGAGCGCGGCTACCTGCTGCGCATCGATCTTGAGGACGAGGAGGAGAACCTCCTAAACGAGGAGCGCCGCCTGCGCGGCCTGCCTCCGCTCACCCGCGAGCAGATAGACGGCTTCTTCCACTGAGAAGGGCGCTGATGCGGACAAGAGCGCCAGGGCCGCGCAGCGGCCCTGGCGCAACTGCCACGCGGCGCGGGATCGCCCAGGCTCAGGCCTTGAGGTCAATGAGGTTGCCCTCTATGCCGACGACGGAGCTTCCGTAGACCCCCCCGCCGGTGTCGCAGGGGCCGCTTGACACGGCATAGCCGTCGCGGCGCAGCCTTGCGGTGAGCTCGTCCACCTTCTCCTTGGACCCCAGCTTGAAGGCAATGTGGATGTAGCCAGTGCGCGAGGGGTGCTTCTGCGGATCCTCAAGCCCGGGCCTCGTCATGATCTCAAGCTTGGCTCCGGAGTCGAAGGAGAGCATGTAGGACCTCAGTCCGCTCTTCTGGTCGGTGTGGGGCTCGTCGGCCTTCGCGCCGAAGTAGTCGGTGAAGAACTCGCGCGTCCTCTCAAGCTCGTTTACATACATCGCCACGTGCTCAATGACCATTTGGCCAAAACCTCCAAAGCCTTTGTGTTCCAATTTCAAATCAAAAAGCGCCCCGCCAGGGGCGGGGAGGGGCGGCCTCAGGCGCGCCTGAGCGCCTGCGCCACGCAGGGGTTGTTCTCCCGCTCAAAGCCGATGGTCGAGTCCATGCCGTGCCCGGGCAGGACCTTGGTCGCATCCGGCAGGCGCATGAGCTTTCCGAGCGACTCGTAGATGGCATCCTCGTCGCCTCCCGGGAAGTCGGTGCGGCCCATCGAGAGCTGGAAGAGCGTGTCGCCGGTGAGGACGAAGCCCTCCTCCTTGCAGTAGTAGCAGGCCCCGCCGGGGGTGTGGCCCGGGGTCGCGATCACCTCAAGCGCGGGCAGATCGCCTATCTTCAAGATCTGCCCGTCGGAGACGAACTGCGGCTTGAAGCTCTTGCACTGGCGGAGCCCCAGGCCCTCGGATTGCCTTGGAATGGCGTCGATGAGCGCCTGATCCTCGATGCAGGGGCCGTAGATCGGGGCGCCGGTGAGCTCCTGCAGATCGGCAGCCCCGCCGATGTGGTCGAGGTGGGCGTGGGTGATCACGATCCCGGATAGATGCAGATCCGCGTCCTCGGCCATGCAGGCTATCTCATTGGCGCGGTCGCCCGGGTCCACGGCGATGGCGTCATGCCCGCCCTCGCGGGCGATGATCCTGCAGTTCTGCATGAAGGCGGTGACTGGGATCACTCTGATTCTCACGCTCACATGACCTCCGCGTCGATGCCCTTGAGGTAGAAGCTCTCAGGGCAGGGCAGCGAGACCGGGTGGTCCGAGTCCTGCCGCAAGGTTGCGCGGATCTGCGCCTGCACGCCTGCGTCGAGCGCAGCGTCCGCGGTCACCTTCTGGAAGAGGGCGGGATCGACGAGCCCTGAGCAGGAGAAGGTGAGCAGCCTGCCGCCATCGTTTAAGAGCATGAAGCCGAGCCTTGCGATGTCCTGGTAGCCGCGGCAGGCGCGCTTGAGCGAGCCCGCGCTCTCGGCGAACTTGGGCGGATCGAGTATGACCACGTCGTACTTGGCCCCTTCCTTCACCTGCTTGCGCAGGAAGTCGAACACGTCGGCGCGGATGAACTTGCACCTGCCGGGGTCCAGGCGGTTCTCGACCACGCCCTGCCTGGCAGCGTCGAGCGCGGGGCCTGAGACATCGACGTTCACGACCGACCTGGCCCCGCCCTTGAGCGCCCAGAGGCCGAAGCCTCCGGTGTAGGAGAAGCAGTTGAGCACGCTCTTGCCCTTGCACAAGGATGAGCAGTAGATGCGCGCCGCCCTCTGGTCGAGGTAGGCGCCGGTCTTGTGGCCATGCGGGATCTCAACTGGGATCTTCACCTGCCCGCCTTCCAGGACATAGATGACCTCGGGCGGCTCCTCGCCCCTGATGACGCCGCAGCGCTCCTCGAGGCCCTCCTTCTGGCGGGCGCGGGTGTCCGAGCGCTCGTAGAACGAGCAGTCCGGGAAGAGCTCGAAGAGCTCCTTGAGGATCCAGTCGCGGCAGGCCTCCATGGCCTGGGAGGAGATGGAGATCACGACGAACCTGCCGTAGCGGTCGGCGACCAGGCCCGGTAGCAGATCGCCCTCGGAGTCCACGAGCCTCACGCCGTCGTTGCCCTGCGCAACCAGAGCCTCACGCCTCTTGCATGACTTGCGCACCAGCGTGCGGATGAACTTCTCATCGGGGACCTGCGCCTCGACGAAGGAGACCGCCCTCACGCGGATCTGGGAGGCAGGCGAGAAGAAGCCCCAGGAGAGGAAGTTCCCGCCCGAGTCCTCGACGCGCACGAGATCCCCCGGCGCCGGGTTACCCGACACCGAGGCGATCGCCTTTGAAAACACCCAGGGGTGGTGGCGCAGCAGCGACTTCTCGCGGCCCTGGTTGAGCTTTACGGTTGCACTCATGGCATCCTCCTGCCTTAGATGAGGTCCAGGCACTTCCCGATGGGGAGGCCGTCGAAAACGTTGTCGTTGCCGAGGTTGCGCTTGATCATCGCGCTGACCCCGTTCATCGCGAAGAGCACGCTCTCGCGCAGATCATCCGTCTTGAGCATCCTGCCGATGAAGAGCGCCGCGAAGAGGTCGCCGGTGCCGTGGAACTCGCGCCCCACCTCGGCGTAGGGAAGCGAGAGGCTCATGCCCTTGCCCTCGATGCGCACGCAGTGGCCGGAACCTTCCTGCACGCTCGTGATGATCGAGCAGCCCGGGGTGATCGCGCAGAGCTTTTTTGCCAGCGCGCCTGCCTCCTCCTGCATGGGATCGCCGCCCTGGTACTCTGGGCAGGCCAGGTAGCAGGCCTCGGTGTAGTTGGGCAGGATGTAGTCGGCCACCGCGATGAGGCGGCGCATGTTCTCCACGCTCTCCTGCGTCACGCCGTTGTAGAGCGCCCCGTGGTCGGCCATGATCGGATCGGTGAAGATCGGCCGCCCCTGCTCGTGGAACTTGCGGCAGCATTCGACGACGAGGTCGGCCTGTTCCTTGGAGGCGATGAAGCCGGTGTAGACGGCATCGAAGCAAAATCCCAGCTCGTCCCAGTACTTGAGCGTCCTGCGCATGAAGGCGGTGGTGTCGAGCACGTCGAACTTGCCGTAGGCGAAGTTGTTCGAGACGAGCGCGGTGGGGAGCACCGACGGATCGAAGCCCATGTGCGAGAGCACGGGCAGCATGGCGTTGACAGCCATGCGGCCGTAGCAGGGCAGATCGCCGATGAGAAGGATCTTTTCAGGCTTGGCCATTTGAATCTCCAAAGCCGCGCGTGGCGGCGGACGCCTCATTTTACAGTTTGATGACGCCCGTGGGCTAAAATCCACGTCTGGCGCCTAACGCGGGGCTAAGTCACCCACCTTAGGATTTAAGCAAAGCGTTGCTCCGCAACGTTAAAAAAAGCGCAAAAACACAGGCAGACGAACAGGACAAGGCCGCAACCATGACCGCTTCGAAGAAGAAAATCTTGAAAATAGCGCTGCTTGCAGCCGCGCTGCTCGCTTTGGCTGCATTCATGCTCTTTAGGGCTTTCCGCACCGTGCCTCCCTCGTACATGACGGTGAGCCCGGAGATCCGCGACATCGAGAAGCAGGTGTACGCGACCGGCACCGTCGAGGGATTGACCCAGGTGGACGTGGGCGCCCAGGCCTCAGGCCAGATCGTAAAGCTCTACGTCAAGACCGGCGACAAGGTGAAGAAGGGCGATCCGCTCTGCGAGATCGATCCCAAGACCCAGCAGAACGCCTTGAAGTCGGCGCAGGCCCAGCTTGAGATAGTCCAGGCCAAGATCGCCGCCAAGACCTCCGAGATCAAGAAGCTCAAGTTCGAGTCCGACCGCCAGTCGCGCCTGATGAGGAACGACGCGACCTCGCGCCAGGACTACGAGTCGGCCGTCTCGGCCACCGAGGTCGCGCAGGCCGAGCTCAAGGAGCTCAAGGCCGAGTACGAGCAGGACAAGATCTCGGTGGACACCGCCAAGACCAACCTAGGCTACACCCACATCACCGCCCCGATGGACGGCACCGTCTACGCCACGGTGGTCGATGAGGGCCAGACGGTCAACGCCAGCCAGACCACCCCGACAATCCTGAGGATTGCCGATCTCGACGAGGTCGTGGTCAAGACCGAGATCTCCGAGGCCGACGTCGTGAACGTCAAGCCAGGCCAGGAGTGCTCGTTCACCATCCTCGGCCGCCCGCACCACCCGTACAAGGGCGTGCTCGGGCGCGTCGCCCCGGCGCCGTCCTCCTACGAGTCCTCGACCACCACCTCTTCCTCATCGTCGTCATCCTCATCCTCCTCGTCCTCAGCCTCGAGCACGGCCATCTACTACAACGCCGACATCGACGTGCCCAACGAGGACGGAGCCCTCAGGATCGACATGACCGCCGACGTCACCATCAGCGTGGCCTCGGCCAAGGACGCGCTGGCAGTGCCGCTTACCGCGCTGCGCGACGATCAGGGCACGAGCGCCGAGCTCTACGTGCTGGGCAGGGACGGCAAGGTCGGCAAGGTCGAGGTCGGGCTTGGGATCAGGAACGACCAGTACGTCGAGGTGACCTCGGGGCTTGCGCGCGATGACAAGGACGTGCGCATCGTCATCGGCGATGACGTGCAGACTGCAGAGGCCGCGGCCCTTGCCAACGGCAAGCGCAGGAGGGGGCCGTTCTGATGGAAGGGGAACTGCTCGAGCTTGTGGACATCCGTCGCTCCTACGGCGACGGCCCGTCGGCAGTCGAGGTGCTGCACGGCATAACGCTGTCGATAAGGCGCGGCGAGATGGTCGCGATCATCGGACCCTCGGGTTCAGGCAAGTCCACGCTCATGAACATCATAGGCTGCCTCGATCGCCCGACCTCCGGCAGCTACGAGGTCTCAGGACGCGACACCTCCAACATGGAGCCTGACGAGCTGGCGGCATTGAGGCGCGACTTCTTCGGGTTCATCTTCCAGCGCTACCTGCTGCTCTCGAACCTGAACGCCTCGGAGAACGTGCAGGTGCCGTCCATCTACTCAGGCTACCGCCGCGACAAGCGCGCCGAGCGCGCCGGGATGCTCCTGGAGCGCCTGGGCCTTGGGGAGCGCAAGTCCTACAGCCCCTCGCAGCTCTCGGGCGGCCAGCAGCAGCGCGTCTCGATAGCCCGCGCCCTCATGAACGGCGGGCAGATCATCCTGGCCGACGAGCCCACCGGCGCCCTGGACACCAAGAGCGGCGAGGAGGTCATGAAGATCCTCACCGAGCTCAACTCCGAGGGCCACACCGTGATCCTGGTGACCCACGATCCGAGGATCGCCGCGCACGCCCGCCGCGTGATCACGATCCGCGACGGCAGCGTGGTCTCGGACAAGGTGAACGAGGAGGTCTCGGACGCGGCAAGCTCGGGGGCGGCAAAGAGCGCTGGCGCGATCCCCGATGTCTCGCTCAAGCGCGCCTGGTCCACCTCGGCGCGCGCGTACATGGACCGCTTCTCCGAGGCCGGGGCGATGGCGCTGCGCTCGATGGTCTCAAACCGCATGCGCACGCTCCTGACCATGCTCGGCATCATCATCGGCATCATGGCGGTGGTTATGGTGGTGGCGCTGGCGCGCGGCGCCTCGGACAACATCATCTCCAACATCTCGTCCATGGGCACGAACACCATCTCGGTGATGCCCGGCGAGCGCATGGGCGACGTGCGCTCGGGCAAGGTCAGGTCGCTGAAGATCAATGACATGAACGCGCTGCGCGGACAGCCCTTCGTCGACTCGGTGTCGCCCGTGGTGCAGTCCTCGGTGCTCTTTCGGCGCGACAACATCGAGAACACCGGCACCGTCTACGGCATCAGCGCCGACTACTTCCGCGTCTACGGCATGGAGCTTGCCCGCGGCAGGCTCTTCACCCAGTCGGAGGCCTCGGGCAATCAGCAGGTCTGCGTCATCGACGCCAAGACCGCCTCCTCGATGTTCCCGGGGGTCGATCCCATAGGGCGGAAGCTCATAGTCAAGACCACGCCGATGCTCGTGGTGGGCGTGCTCACCGAAAAGGACATCATGTTCCGCCCGCGCGACGCGCTCTACGTCTACGCGCCGTACTCGACCGTGATGCACAAGATGTCAAACCAGGACTACCTCTCGACGCTCATCGTGCGCATCGCCGCGGGCTTCTCGACCCCGGTGGCCGAGGCCAGCCTCGTCTCGCTCCTAAAGGCCCGCCACGGGCGCAAGGACTTCTTCATCCAGTCCTCGGACACGATCATGAAGACCATCAGCCAGACCACCTCGACCTTCACGCTGCTCATCTCGGCCATCGCGGTCATCTCGCTCTTAGTCGGCGGCATCGGCGTAATGAACATCATGCTGGTCTCGGTTACCGAGCGCACGCGCGAGATCGGCATCCGCATGGCCGTCGGGGCCAGGCAGAGCGACATCATGACCCAGTTCCTCATCGAGGCGGTCACCGTGTGCATCACGGGTGGCCTGGCCGGCGTGCTGCTCTCGCTGGTGGCTGGCAAGGTGGTCATGCTGTTCTTCCCGTCGGTGCCGCTTTCGTTCTCGGCGCTCTCCATCATCGTGGCCGTGCTCACCTCGTCGGCCATCGGCATGGTGTTCGGCTTCATGCCCGCGCGCAACGCCGCGAGGCTCGACCCCATCGAGGCGCTGGCGCGCGAGTGACGCCGCATGGCATATACAATGGGCAACAGAATAAGTAGACAGGCAGGTGGTTGAGAAATGAAGGCAAGCGCGCGCGCGATGGAGGATCTCTGCGGAATCGATCCTCTGGTGAAGATCTTCTGCGATCTGGTGTCGGCGGACACGAAGTCCGATCCCGACTCGAAAACCGTCCCATCGACGGTGGGGCAGCTCAGGCTCGGGGCGCAGATCTCGGGGATCTTGAACGGCCTGGGCTTCTCCTGCGTGCAGGAGCAAAACGGCGTCGTGATGTGCCAAGTACCTGCAAGCGCGGGGCTTGAGGATCGGCCGCGCCTTGCGCTCATCGCCCACCTTGACACCGCGCCTGACGCCCCGGGGGACGGGGTGTCGCCAAGGCTCGTCAGGAATTACGACGGCGGAGTGATCGAGCTTGAGAACGGCCTTGCGACCGACTCATCGATCTGCCGCGAGCTCCCCTCCCACAAGGGCGACGACATCATCGTGACCGACGGCAGGACGCTCTTGGGCGCCGACGACAAGGCCGGGGTCGCCGTAATCATGCAGATCCTGCGCGAAATCGCCTCCGATCCCTCGTTCAGGCACCCGGCACTTTGCGCCGTGTTCTCGGTAGACGAGGAGATCGGCAAGTCCGCGGACCTCATCGATCTTGGAAAGGTCGGCTGCCGCTACGGCGTGACCGTGGACGGCTGCGAGGCCGGCGAGCTTGACACCGCGACCTTCAACGCCGAGGCCGCGCTAGTTGAGATAAAAGGCCGCAGCGTCCACACCGGGACTGGCTACAAGGCGCTCGTCAACGCCTGCGAGCTCGCCTCGCGCTTCATGCAGATGCTCCCGCAGGACGAGAAGCCTGAGAACACCATGGGGCAGGAGGGCTTCTTCCATGTCCACGAGATCCGCGGCGACGCCGCGCTCTCAAGGCTCAAGCTCATCGTGCGCGACTTCACCGAGGAGGGCCTCTCGCGTCGCATCGGGCTGCTGTTGCGCATCGCCGATCTCATGAACGCCGAGCTCGGGGAGAGCCGCGTCAAGGTCACGCACTTCCACCAGTACTCGAACATGGCCAGGCCGCTTGAGGAGCACCCGGAGATCGTAAGGATGTGCCTCGAGGCCTACCGCCGCGCCGGCATCAAGCCGCGCGAGATCTCCGTGCGCGGGGGCACCGACGGATCGAACCTCTCAAACCGCGGCCTTCCCTGCCCGAACATCTTCACCGGGGCGCTGTGCTGCCACGGCGTCCACGAGTGCCTGCCCGTGAAGTCGCTGCACCTCTCGCACGACGCGGTCAAGGCGCTCGTGGGCGTGGCCGCCGAAGGAGGCGCTGCATGAAGCGCGTGCTGCTTATGGGATCAGGCGGCGGGCTTGGGCGCGAGTGCGAGCAGGCCCTGCTCTCATCGGGCTTCTCGGTGGCCTGCGCGCCCCATGAGATCTGCGACATCAGCGACAGCGCCGACGTGAAGAGCCTGTTTGAAGGCACCGCGCCTGACATCGCGGTGAATGCCGCGGCCTACACCGATGTGGACGGGGCCGAGGACGAGCGCGACAAGGCCTTTGCGGTCAATGCCGCGGGAGCGGGCAACATCGCCTCCGAGTGCGCCGCGCGCTCCATCGCGCTCATCCACATCTCAACGGACTACGTGTTCTCAAGCCCGCGCAACGCCCCGCACAACGAGGCGGAGATCCCGCACGCGCTCTGCGCCTACGGAGAGTCGAAGCTCGAGGGCGAGCGCCAGGTGGCCAGCTCGGGCTGCCGCCATTTCATCATCCGCACCTGCGGGCTCTTTTGCAGGTACCGCCCGGGCTTCCCGGGCGCCATACTGCGCAAGCTCAGGCAGGGCGGGGTGGTGCCGGTTGTGGCCGACCATCGGATCTGCCCGACGCCTTCGCGCGCGCTGGCGCAGGCAATCGCGGTGATCGCAAGGGCGGAGCTCTCCGGGGCGGAGAAGCCCGATGGCGCCTACCACTTCGCAGGCGCTCCGGACACCACCTGGTACGACTTCGCGCTGGAGGTGGCCTCCCGCGCCCGCGCACTTGGATTATGCGACGGCAACGTGGAGATCCGCCCGGCCGCCGCCGCGGATTTTCCGCAGAAGGCGGTGCGCCCTGAGGACTCCCGCCTCTCGTGCTCGCGCATCCAAAAGGTTTTTGGCATATGCCAGCCCTCATGGAAGGACTATATAGATGAGACTCTTCAAGGCACAAGCCTGGGCTAGGACGGGCGCCGCGGCCGCGGTTGCGGCAAGCGCGGCGCTCCTCTCCTCATGCACGCTCTTCCTCTCCGACTACAGCAGGCCCGACATGCCCTATGTCGCCTCCTTCGGCGATGCGGTGTCGCGCTACGGCGCGCCCCCGGGCGGCAAGTTCTGGGAGACATTCTCTGATCCGCTTTTAAACGCGGTGACCGAGGAGGCGGTGGGCCACAACTTCGATCTGAGGGTCGCCGCGGTGAACGTCGAGAAGGCCCGCACTGAGACTTCGATCGCCCGCACCGACCGCAACCCCACGGCAGGCGCGAGCTTCGGGCCTGACGCCAAGCGGGCGCTCGACCGCCATGACAGCGCGCACAAGTCATCGTCGCTCAGCTTCCAGATAGGCTACGAAGCCGACGTGTTCGGCAAGGTCGAGGCCGCGGTGAGAAGCTCCGACGAGAGCTACCGCGCCACCACGTGGGATTACTACGCGATGCGCCTGACTGTGATCTCGAACACCGCCCAGGCCTACTGGAACTACGCCTGCGCCAAGGAGCTCCTGGAGATCGCCAAGGCCGATCTCAAGGACTCGCAGCGCCGCCTCTGGCTCATTCAGTCGCAGTTCTCGGCGGGCGCGGCCGACGCCGTGGATCTCGACACCGCGCGAATCAACGATCTCAAGATCCGCGAGAGCCTCAACGAGGCTGAGCACAACGTCCGCGCCGCCCGCACCGCGCTTGACGCCATGACCGGCAGGACCGCCGATCAGGACATCGAGACGGCGAGGCTCGAGGATGCGGCCATCCCCAAGGTAGGCGGGATCTTCCCTGCGCAGCTGCTCTCGCGCCGCCCCGATCTCATGCAGTACGAGGCGCTATTGCGCAAGTCGCTTGCTGACTACGACACCGCCAGGCTCGCCTTCTTCCCTGGCGTGAGCTTCACCGCGGGATTGAGCTCCGGCAGCACCGTGTCGCTAGGCGACTTCCTGGCAAACCCCATCGGGGCGCTGGGCGCCGCGATCACTCTGCCGTTCCTGAACTTCCACAAGCTCTCGCTTGAGAAGGAGAGCGCGCTCAAGGACGAGGAGGTGGCGCAGCTGAACTTCGTGTCCGCCTACATCGCAGCCGTGCGCGACGTCTACGACGCGCAGAACTCCTGCGAGTACAACGAGAAGTCGCTGGACAACGCCCAGAGGCAGCTCTCGCTGGCGCGGCAGAACTATGAGCGCTACTTCGAGCGCTACCGCTCGGGCCTCTCGCCGCTGTCAGACCTCCTCGACGCCTCGGACAGCCTGCGCAGCGCCGAGAGCTCGGTTTTGACTTTCAGGCGCGATCTGCTCTCCTCGCAGATGCAGCTCATGGCAGCCCTGGGCGGTGACACGAGCGAGGTCGCCAAAGTAGAATAGGCAGGCCGGATTGGCGGCTTGAGCATTGGCTTGTAGAGGAGCTTTCGATGGACATTTGCCTTGCGTCCTGGAACGTGAACGGGATCCGCGCCGCGGCGGGGAAGGAGGGGTGGCAGCAGTGGTTCTCCCAGGACCGCTACGACGTCATCGGCTTTCAGGAGATCAAGGCCTCCGAGGACCAGCTTCCCAAGAACGCTGCCTCAAAGGAGGGCTACGAGGGCTTCTTCAACCCGTCGGTCGTGAAGAAGGGCTACTCGGGCACCGCGGTCTACACGAGGATCAAGCCCGTCTCATCCTCGATGGAGCTTCCCGATCCCGCCTACCAGGGCGAGGGCAGGATCATCCACCTCGAGTTCGAGCGCTTCCACTTCATCAACGGCTACTTCCCAAACGGCGGCTCCGAGCTCCTCGATGACGCGGGCAAGCCCACGGGCAAGTTCAAGCGCGTCCCCTTCAAGATGGGGTTCTTCGAGTGCTTCCTAAACTACGCCGAAGAGCTTCGCAAGAGCAAGCCCGTGGTGGTTTGCGGCGACTTCAACATCGCCCACGAGCCCATCGATCTGGCCCGCCCACAGTCCAACGAGGGCAACACCGGCTTC
>Ga0256406_1005460_pt1 | contig 13590 bp, 13 predicted proteins | sample RumenRJG_03DNA_FD_185986 | JGI IMG/M metagenome (GOLD analysis project Ga0256406, IMG submission 185986) | Bovine rumen microbial communities from Lethbridge, Alberta, Canada - RJG_03 | ecosystem: Host-associated > Mammals > Digestive system > Stomach > Rumen | place: Canada: Alberta | collected...
CGTGATCTGCCGGCTGCTGCGGATCTTTGCGCGCAGCGAATCCAGAAGGCCTTTCTCCAAAGTGTCAATTTCGTCTTTCAGATCATAAGTGTTCGGAACAGCGATCTCCGCTGCCTCGCTCGGCGTTGCAGCTCGCCGGTCCGCGGTAAAATCAGCAATCGTAAAATCCGGTTCGTGACCTACTGCTGAGATGACCGGGATCTTCGATTCAAAAATCGCCCGCGCGACCCGTTCGTCGTTAAAGGCTTCGAGATCTTCGGCGGAACCGCCGCCCCGGCCGACGATCAGGACATCGATTTTCCGGCCTCTGTCGTTTACCTCATTTGCCTGACGGATTCCTTCGCAGAGACTGTCCGGCGCGTAGATTCCTTGCACATAGGACGGGAAGACCAGCATGTCGACGTAGCTGTTCTTCTTCGTGATAATCTTGCGGATATCCCGCAGCGCATCGCCTTCCGTCGAGGTGACGATGCCGACGGTCTTCGGAAAAGGCGGAAGCGGCTTCTTGTATTTCGGATCGAACAGGCCTTCTTTCTCGAGTTTGCGCTTCAGAAGTTCGAACGCCGTCTTCGCTTTGCCTTCGCCGGCATCCTCCATGTAATTCACCTGGTAGGAGTAACTGCCACCCTTGGTCCAGACGCGGACCGAACCGACCGCAATGACATTCTTCCCTTCCACCAGCAGTTTCGGATCGATTTTCGGCACCTGATTCCGCCAGATGACCGCGCGGATCACACTGTTCTCGTCTTTCAAAGTGAAATATACGTGGCCTTTACGGGTGATTCCGGTGATCTCTCCTTCCACCGGGAGATTCTGAAGGTTCAGATCTTTGTCAATCTTCCGCGCGATATACTCATTGATCTGCGTTACACTGACTGTTCTCATCGGTTGCATTGACCTCCCAGAAGTGAAATTCCGACCGCATTGTCGCCGGAAAGCTCCCGGCTTCCGAAATGAATCCGGCACCCGGTCGTCTCTTCCGTCCATGATTCTGCCTGAAGACGAATCGTATTGCTGGCGGCGACCCCGCCTGCCAGAATCACGTCCCGGATAATGTACCGGCTGGCCAGATCCGATGCCGAATCGCGAAGCAGCGCGCCGATCCGTTCAAACAGGCCTGGTATCACCGCATCGCCATTTTCATCAATACTCCGGAGTACCTGTGTTTCCGTGCCGGAGAGGTTGAAATATCCGTCTTTAATCTTGATTTTGCCTGGCCGGACCGAGACCGGCTCAGACCCGGCGATCTGGTCCAGGTATTTACCAGCCGGAAAAGAATAGCCTAACTTGACGCCGGCGCGGTCCAGAAGCTGTCCGATACTGATGTCCTTTGTCCCGCCGACGATCTCAACCTGATAGCCGCGCTTCTTCCGCCGGCACAGCAGGCACTCTGTCGTCCCGCCGCTCAGATGAAAGAACAGGAACGGACTCTCGATCTTTGGGATCGTCGAGAGCGCAGCGGCGATATGACCTTCCTGATGGGAAAACGTCTGATACTCTGCTCCGAGCGCAGCGGCCAGAATTCGTCCTGCGTTTGTACCGGCCAGAAATACCGGCATGTAGGAACCCTCCACGTTTCTCGGGCGATCGGAAACCGCCACCGTCCGGATGTTCTCCGCATCGACATGCTGAAAAACATCTTCAATAAATAAAGGCAGAACCTGAGAATGACGAAAAAAGGCCACCGACTGACGCAGTCCTCTCTCTCCCTGTTCTACCTTCAGAAATTCCGAACGCTGAAACACCGTGCCGCCCTCCGGATCCGTCACCGCTACAGAGGTCTTGTAATTGGAAGTGTCAATGCCCAGCGTCAGATCATTCATTATTCCTGCTCCTGCTCCGTACGATTTTGCCGAGCACGGAATTGACGAACGCATACGAACGTTCACTGCCGTATTTCTTTGCGATCCGCACCGCTTCATTGACGGAAACCCGATCCGGTATGGAATCAATGTAATAGATTTCACACACGGCCAGCCGGAGAATCGCCAGATCAGTCCGTGCAATCCGGTCCGTTTTCCACTTGTCTGTATTCTGATTGATGCAGGAGTCAATCGCGCTCAGATGTTTCTTGATCGCTTCCAGTGTCGCAATCGCCTGTTTTTCCTTCAGCAATGCTTCGTTTTCCGGGATCAGCGTCAGATGCTGATAATCAAAATCTCCTACCGCGTCCATTTGAAAAATCAGCTGCATCGTCTGTTCCCGGATTTCTTCTCTTGTCATTTTACTCATAATTTTACCGCCCGCTTTTGTCGATTCCTTCAATACCGATATTGACCGCATCCACCGTCAGTCCGGTATATTCTTCTACTGTTTCTTTCACGCTGTTCTGAATATCATAGGAAAGCTGCGGAATATTGACCCCATAGTAAACGATTATATGCACATTGATCGAAATGTGATCCTCATTCCGCGTAACTTTGATTCCCTGTGTGGCTGGTTCCCGGCCGAGAATATTCTTCGAAAAACTTTCCGTGATTCCGCCGACCATCCGGCTCACACCGTCATACCTCAGCACTTCTTCGGATACATAATCATAAATCACCTGATCTTCGATCGTGATCTCTCCGCCGCCCGTCTGCTGCGTCTGGCTGTCTTCCGCTCTGAATTCGTCACTCATCTTCTACTGCTCCTCCATTTCGGATTCCGATTCATCCAATATTTCAATCCGGACTTTCACGATGCGACGATCCTTCACTTCCAGTATCTGGAATGAATAGTGATCATACCGGATCGGCTGGTACCTCGCATGCTCCTTCGGGATTTCGCCCATCCGGTCGATCAGGAATCCGCCGATCGTCTCGCTCGTATCCGACTCCAGTTCGATGCCGGTCTCCTCATCCAGATCATCCAGATATACATTACCGTCCACAATGTAAGTATGATCGTTCAGCTTCTCGATGACATGATCATCTTCATCAAATTCATCGTCGATATCTCCGACAATCTGCTCGATGATGTCCTCGATCGAAACCAGACCGCTGACCCCGCCGTATTCATCGATCAGGATCGCAATGTGATTTTTCGTCTTCTGCAGTTCGACAAACAGAGAATCGATGTTCTTCGTCTCCGGAACGAAATACGGTTCCCGGAGCAGCTCCCGGATGTTGATATCGTCAAAGCCGCTTTTCGTCGCCTGCAGCAGATAGTCCTTGATATGAAGGATGCCGATGATATTGTCCGAATCATCTTCATATACCGGAATTCTCGAATAGCGCATCTCCATCAGCTCATCGAAATACTCTTCGCGGTCATCATCGATGTCGATCATGAAGATATCGGTCCGCGGAGTCATGATTTCGTAAGCCAGCAGATCGTCAAACTCGAAGATGCTGTCGATCATCCGGTGCGCTTCTTCTTTGATATCACCGGTTTCCTGACCCTGGTCGATCATCGACAGAACTTTCTCCTCGGAAAAATAGGTGTTGTCCACGTCTGTTTTTTTCCGGAGAATGACCAGAATGAAATTCGCCAGATACAGCGAACATTTGACAAAAGGCAGGGTGATGATATAAATGAAGCTTTGAAACCCGGCAAGTGACGCGCCGATCCGGTCACCGGACTGAACAGCGATCTTCTTCGGCAGAATACTGGTCACACCGATATACACCAGTATATATAATATATCATATATTACGCGCTGCTTCAGCTCAACTTCCCGGACACATTCCTGGTCGAAAATCAGGAAAGAAGACAGGCAAAAAACATATCCGGCAAAAAGATCCGCGTAATGATACTCGGACGGCTTCTGCAGGAACCGGAGTGCCCGGTTCAGCGAGCGATTATCCGGCTCATCTTCACACATCTCTTTGATCCTGTTCCGGTCGGTATTATCCAGCGCCCGCTTGGAGGCCGCCGTAAGCGCCTGCAGCAGCGCAAGAACAAGAATCGAAACAATATTTACAGACAACGCTATGTCCCCGGTGTCGGATGACATCATAATCACTTCCTTTTTCTGATAATTGAATATTCTGCAGGAACCTTCTTAAACGGAATCCGAATGATCTGCTGCGGATGCGGCGCGCTTTCAATCAGGCAGCCGTCTTCGTCACGCATCGAGTCGACCCGTTCTTCATAGTACGGAGCCTTCGGTTCCATAATCTCGACCGTGTCTCCGACTGAGAACTTGTTCCTCTGCTCGATAATTGTCTCTCCTGTGTCCGGATCAAGCCCTCTGACCACGCCGATGAAGCTGTACTCCCGGATGTAATCACTGGACAGATAGTTCTGGTCCTTCGAAGTCGGCTTTCCGAAATAGAAGCCGGTTGTGAACTCCCTGTGGCTTGCCTTACTGAGCTCCTCCATCCACTTCGGATCGAACCGGTAATGATCCGGATCCTCCAGATACGCATCAAGCGCAGCCCGATATGCAGAGACCACGGTTGCCACGTAATAGGACGACTTCATCCGCCCTTCGATCTTAAGCGAAGTAATACCCGCGCGGATCATTTCCGGCAGGTGTTCCAGCATGCAGAGATCCCGTGAATTCATGATGTAGCTTCCGCGGTCATCTTCTTCAACCGGATAGTATTCGCCGGGCCGCTTTTCTTCCACAAGATGGTATTTCCAGCGGCACGGATGTGTGCATGCGCCGCGGTTTGCGTCCCGCCCGGTCATGAAATTGCTGAGCAGACACCGGCCGGAATAGGAAATGCACATCGCGCCATGTACAAAAGCTTCGATATCCACTTTGTCCGGCAGATGGTTCCGCATTTCGGCGATTTCCTCGAGGCTCATCTCGCGTGCGGTAACGATCCGTTTGACACCCTGAGCTATCCAGAATCCGGCGCTCAGGTAATTCGTCGTATTTGCCTGTGTGCTGAGATGAATTTCCGCATCCGGCACTGCATCCCATATAAGCTGCATAACGCCCGGATCAGAAACGAGAAATGCATCGATCGGAATTGACCGTATTTCATTGATATATTCCTTCAGCGGTCCGATATCCGGATTATGAGGGTAGATATTCAGCGTCATATAACCTTTTGCGTTATTATCGTGGAGAAAATCCATCGCTTCGCGAATCTCGGGTACCGTCAGGTTGCCCGCTCCAGCACGGAGACTGAATGCTCCGCCGAAATATACCGCATCCGCGCCATAGCGCACCGCTGTCTTCAATTTTTCGAGATCACCGCCTGGTGCAAGCAGTTCAATATTTTTCATTCTCCTCTTTCTTTCTAATGATCAGAAGTCCATCTCCGCAGCTGATCAGTGATGCGTCAAGATCATTGCGGGAATAGATGTATTCCAGAAATACCTGCATTCTCTTCACGCTAGTCCGGTGACGGCGCCGCTTATCCAGCGACTCGTCGACGATAAACGCCCTCATCAGGATATTATCACAGATGATCAGGCCATTCTCTGAGCAGATGCGCTCTGCCTGATCAAAGAAGTCGCGATAGTGGCTTTTCGCCGCATCGATAAAAATCAGGTCAAAAGGCAGGAAGGTTTCGTTATTTTCTTTTTCGTCCGCCAGCGCTTTCATCGCCTGTTCACCATCACCATGCATAATCTGAATCCGGTCAGTGAGATTCAGTTCTTCGATGTTATCCATCGCAATCTGATAATTCATGTCATCGGACTCGACGGTCGTGACGACGGCGTTCGGAAGCAGCGTGGCAAAAAACACGCTCGAATAACCGTAAGCCGTACCGATCTCAAGGATGCGCCGGATCGGCGTCATCCTGAGAACGGTACGGAACAGCATTTCCGTTTCTTTTAAGATCAGCGGAATCCGATCCGCCTCACTCTGATTTCGAAGCCCTGCAAGCGTGTCATTCAGCGGCTGATAGAACGAAGTAATATAATCGGTTACTTTGTCGTTCGTAATGTTCATTATTTGTTTGAATTTTTCTTTTCAAGGGCTTTTGCATATGCTGCGGAATCCTTCTCGAACTGAGCTTCCGTCTTGCTGAAATTATGGGAGCCATCCAGCTTCTCACTGACGACGAAATACAGATAATCTGTATGATCCGGGTACAGCGCCGCCTGAATAGATTTCTTTCCAGGCGAGCAGATCGGCCCCTTCGGCAGACCCTTGTGAAGATACGTATTGTATGGGGACTTCTTCTGCGTGTCGGCAATCGACAGTATCGGCTTGTTCTTGCCAAGTACGTACTGAACAGTCGAACACATCTGCAGCTTCATTCCCTTATCGAGTCGATTGTAAATGACGCTGGCGATTTTTGCACGGTCATCATCGGTCTGCGCTTCTCTTTCAATAATGGAGGCGATGATGATGATGTCATTTTCCGAATAACCTAGTTTCTTCGCGCGGGCTTTGTCCTTCGCGGTAAACTCCTGGTCAAACTGATCCAGCATCGTCGTGATGATCTGCTCCGGGCTCGCGCCGACCGCGATCTGATAAGTGCTCGGGAAGAGATACCCTTCCAGATGGTTCTTTCCGGACTGCGCATCATCAAGAAAATCAAATTCCTTGAAAGAATTGTTGCGCGCGGCTTTCAGAAACGCATCTTTGTCGCACATTCCCGCTTTGTCGAGTGCTTCCGCCGTCTGTTTGATCGTGTAACCCTCCGGAATCGTGATCGTATGAACGTTTGCTTTTCCGGATACGACAATCTTGGCGATATCACTGCAGCTCATACTCGGAGACACCGAGTATACGCCCGCCTTGTAATTTCCGTCATATCGCCAGATTTTCGAACAGATTTTGTACCGCGTCGTGCTTTTGATCACACCTGCGTCTTTCAATGCTTCCGCAATGTCATCCGTCGTTGCGCCTTCCTTGACGGTCACGTTCGTATACGTATGATCCGTCCGGTCCATCGGACTGTTCAGCGCAGAAAGCAGTGCGCTGGATCCGATGATCACAGCAAAGATGATGACAAGTATCAGCAGCGCTTTTTTGATCGCATTTTTCATAGATTATTATGAATCCTTATAAAGATATCCCGGCGGGATTACTTCGAGCGTCCGAGGTATTCACCGCTTCTGGTATCGATCTGAATTCTCTCTCCTTCATTAATGAAAATCGGAACCTGAATCACCGCACCGGTCTCGACAGTCGCCGCCTTCGTGACGTTCGTCGCGGTATCTCCCTTGACGCCCGGCTCGGTCTCGATGACTTCCAGATCAACAAAGTTCGGCGCCTCAACGGTGAACGCATTTCCCTTATAGAATTTAACGGTCGCTGTATCATTCTCACGGATGTACTTGATTGCATCTTCCACCAGATCATAAGTCAGCGGAATCTGATCATACGTATCCTGATCCATAAAGTAATACAGCTCGCCATCGTTATACAAGTACTGCATGGTTTTTGTATCAATATGAGCCTTCGGGAATTTGTCGTTCGGGTTGAACGCTTCTTCACGGGTCGCTCCAGTCAGAATGTTTCTGTACTTCGTTCTGACGAAGGCGGCGCCCTTGCCCGGCTTTACATGCTGGAAGTCCAGCACGACATGTGGCTCGCCATTCATTTCAAAAGTTACGCCTTTTCTGAATTCTCCTGCACTGATCATATCTCTTCTCTCTTTCTTTATTAAAACTGGGTTATAACATATTCTTAATATTCATAGCGTCCGCCAGAATTTCGCTCACATCTTTCATCATGATCGAAAAACGGGCTTCCGCCTGCAGGTATTGTGCGGCCCGCGGGTTTGCCGCAAGCATTGTGTACAGCGACTGAATCTGACTCATCAGACTGGCATCGGTACTCTGTCCGGTCATCTGACTCGTCTGAAACTGAAGCTGCTTTGTCTGAAAATCCTTCAGCATCGCGCTGAGCTGAGGATCCTTCTCTACTTCCTGGCGAAGCCGGTCGAATTCTTTAAATTCGTTGCTGCCTTTAATTGCAGCTGCCAGATTGTGCGCTTCCTCGTACACGTTCATCGGGAATCCTTTCTACACATACATGATTACCGGCAGAATGACCGGACTGCGCTTTGTCTTTTTGTAAATATAGCCTCTCAGGTCGTCCCGGATCGCCGTCTTGATTCCGTTCAGGTCGGTTGTACCCTTTGCTTGGCAGCGGTCCAGCGACTGCAGGACAACTTCGGTTGCATCACGGATCAGCGGGCCGTTATCTTTCACGTAGATAAAGCCTCTCGTGATCAATTCCGGATTCGCGGCCAGTTCTTTCGAATACGAATCGAGCGAGACGGCGACGACGATCAGCCCTGACTCCGAAAGCTGCTTGCGATCCCGAAGCACTACGTTGCCGACATCTCCGACGCCGTATCCGTCGACGAGCACGTCTTCTGCCGGAGCATACTTCTCTTCAACATGAGCGCTGCGGCGGCCTTTAACCACCAGCGAATCACCATTTGACATAACGAAAATGTTGCTCTTGCTCATACCGAGGTTCATCGCCAGCTTGCTGTGTTCGATCAGATGGCGGTATTCACCGTGCGCCGGCATGAAAAACCTTGGACGGACCAGCGTGTGGATCAGCTTCAGCTCTTCCTGGCACGCATGCCCGGAAACGTGAATATCGACGAAATCCGACAGATAAACCGTAACCTGCTTTTCGTACAGCTTATTGACCACGTTTGTAATGGTTTTTTCATTGCCCGGAATCGGTGACGAGGAGAATACGACGACATCCCCCTTCTTAAGTTTGACAGCTTTGTGGTTGTCATTCGCCATCCGCGTCAGCGCAGACATCGGTTCGCCCTGGCTTCCGGTCGTCACAATGGTCAGATTGCGATCCGGGATATTGTTGATGTTCCGGATGTCGACAAAAGCTGATTCCGGTATATTGATATATCCGAGGTCCTTGGCAATCTGCATGACGTTTTCCATCGACCGTCCGGAGACCGCGATCTTCCGTCCGTGCTCGATCGAAGACTGCATGAAATACTTGATCCGGTAGATATTCGACGAAAACGTCGCGATGATGATCCGCTTGTCCGTCTCCTGAAAAATCCGGTTCATCGAGTTGACGACGATCTTCTCCGACGGCGTATAGCCCTGACGGAGCACATTCGTGCTGTCACAGATCAGCACATCGACCCCCTCATCGCCCAGCTTTGCGAATCGGCTCAAATCGATCCGCTTTCCGTCCAGCGGCGAATAATCGACTTTGAAGTCGCCGGTATGAACGATGTGTCCGGCCGGACACTTGATCGAATATGCGAGCGAATCCGCGATACTGTGATTCGTGCGGATCGCCTCTACCGTGAAGCTGCCGATCCGGAAAATATTGCCGGCTTCAATTACGTGGCATTTCGCGGTAATTCGATGCTCTTCCAGTTTGTGCCGGATCAGACCGACCGACAGCGCCGAACCGTAAATTGGAACATTAACCTGACTTAAAAGATAAGGTACTCCGCCAATGTGGTCTTCATGTCCATGGGTTATGATCATCCCGCGAATTTTTTTGCTGTTCTCACGAAGGTAGGTGAAATCCGGAATGACAACATCAATCCCGTACATCTCATCTTCCGGGAACGACATACCGCAGTCGATGATCAGGATCTCATCCTTGTATTCGATCAGCGTAATGTTCTTGCCGATTTCCTTCAGCCCGCCCAGCGGCACGATCCGGAACGATTCCTTCGGCTTCATCGGCCGTCGGTTCTGGCCTTTCCCCCGCTGTTTGCCCGGTGTGTGCTTCGCTTTATGCTCCACGCTTTCTTTGCCTTTGGCCTTGGCTTTGCTCCGGTTCACCGGCTTCTGCCTGCCGGCTGCAGGCAGGGGCTTACGCCTCGAGCCGCCGGATCCGGCCTTGTTTCTTGATCTCTCTTTTTCCATAATTATCACTGCTATTTGACAACGAAGTTGATCAGCTTGTTCGGGATAACGATGGTTTTAACCACATTCCGATCCCCGATGACTTCCTTCAATTTATCGCTGTCAAGCGCAGCTTTTTCAATCATCTCCTTTGAAGTATCTTTCGCGAGAACCAGTTTATCCTTCAGCTTTCCGTTGACCTGAACGATGATCTCCACATTCTGCAGCTCCAGAGCCTTCGGATCGAACTCCGGCCACTTCTGCTGGTATACCCGGTCTTCATGTCCCATCGCCTGCCACATTTCCTCAGTGATATGCGGTACGAACGGATTCAATACCAGGATCATCTTATTCAGCGCCTCTTCCATCAGAGGTACATTAATCTCGCTTTCATTCTTGTATTTATATAGTTCGTTCACAAGCTCCATGATCGAACTGATCGCCGTGTTGAAGCTGAAGCGGCCGCCCGCGTCTTCAGTCACCTTCTTGATTGTGGTGTTCAGCTGATAATTCAGCTTCTGGTCGGCTTCGCTCGAGATCTCCACGGATCCGTTCAGCTTGCTTTCATCACGGATTGAAGTAACGTATTCATAGACCAGCCGGTAGACACGGTTGAGGAACCGGTAGCTGCCTTCTACACCTTCCTCGGACCAGTCCAGTTCCTTCTCCGGCGGCGCCGCGAAGAGAATGAACAGACGGGCGGTATCTGCGCCGTACTTCGCCTGAATCTCTTCCGGACTGACGATGTTTCCGAGCGATTTGCTCATCTTCGCCTTGATATAGTTGCCTTCGCTGTCGGTATAGCCCTTAATGACCATGCCCTGCGTCAGCAGATTCTCAAACGGCTCCTTCGCGTCAACGAGACCGAGGTCGCTGAGCACCATCTGGAAGAATCGGGCATACATCAGGTGGAGGATCGCGTGTTCAACACCGCCGATGTACTGATCGACATTCATCCAGTAATCCACCTTCTTCTTGTCAAAAGGCGCCTTGGCATTGTGCGGATCGCAGTATCTCAGGAAATACCAGGACGAATCGACGAATGTGTCCATCGTATCGAATTCCCGAACAGCTTTCTTTCCGCAGCAAGGACAGGTCGTCTCGCCGAACACCTTCGAAGTCTTCAGCGGAGAATCGCCCTTTCCGGTAAACTCGACATCCGTCGGAAGCTTGATCGGAAGGTTCTCTTCCTTCTCCGGTACCCATCCGCAGTCTTCACAGTAGATCATCGGAATCGGGCAGCCCCAGTAGCGCTGACGGGAGATCAGCCAGTCTCTCAGCTTGTAGTTGACCTTTTTCGTGCCGATTCCTTCCTTCTCGATATCCTCCGTGATCTTTTCAATCGCGACGCGGTTATTGAGGCCGCTGTATTTTCCGGAGTTGATCAGCGTGCCTTCGGCAGCGACTGCCTCTGTCAGATTATTGAGATCGACGCTCTTATCGCCGGTATCGACAACCGGAATGATTTCCAGGCCGAATGTTTTTGCAAAATCAAAGTCACGCTGGTCGTGGGCCGGTACCGCCATGATCGCACCGGTTCCGTAGTCCATCAGAACATAGTCGGAAATATAGATCGGAACTTTCTTTCCATTGAACGGGTTGATCGCATATCTTCCGGTGAATACGCCGGTCTTCTCCTTCGTCAGAGAAGTTCTCTCGATCTCCGACTTGTGCTTGCACTCTTCCTGATAAGCGCGGATCGCCTCTTCGTATTCGGTTCCGTCCGTCAGCTCATTTACATACGGGTGCTCCGGAGACAGAACCATATAAGTGATTCCGAATACGGTGTCCGGACGGGTCGTGTAGACGACCATCTTATTATCGAATCCGTCAATCTCGAACGAAATTTCCGCGCCGGTGGAGCGGCCGATCCAGTTTCTCTGCATCAGCTTGACCTTATCCGGCCAGCCCGGCATTTTGTCGAGATCCGCCAGCAGACGATCCGCATAGTCCGTGATCTTAAGGTACCACTGCGAGAGGTGCTTCTTCGTCACCGGCGTGTGACATCTTTCACAGCATCCGTCCACAACCTGCTCATTTGCAAGTACCGTCTGACAGCTCGGGCACCAGTTTACCGGATTTTCCTTTTTGTATGCAAGACCTTTCTTATAGAACTGGATAAAAATCCACTGCATCCATTTATAATAATCTTCCTTGCAGGTCGCAACTTCGCGGTCCCAGTCATAGCTGAATCCTAGTCCCTTCAGCTGACGGCGCATCTCCGCGATGTTGTTCTCAGTCCAGACCGCAGGATGCGTACCGTTCTTGATCGCCGCGTTCTCCGCCGGCAGCCCGAACGAATCCCAGCCCATCGGATGCATGACGTTAAAGCCCTTTATTCTCTTGAAGCGCGCGATCACATCACCGATCGAATAATTCCGCACGTGACCCATGTGCAGCTTTCCGGACGGATACGGGAACATCTCAAGCACGTAATATTTCTCTTTATCAAAATCGTCATACGTCTTGAACGCTTTCTCATCCGCCCAGATCTTTTGCCATTTTTTTTCGATTTCGGTAAAATTATACTTTTCCTTCATCTCTACTCCTCAACTCTCTCGACCTTACAGTCTCCCCAAATTTTATCCAGTGCATACCGGTCGCGTGTCTCCCCGGTAAAAATATTGACAATGACATCACCGTAATCCATCAGAATCCAGCCGGAACCTTCACGGCCTTCGATTCCCTTTTCCTCAAGTCCGAGTTTGAATGCGGTTTCCTCCACATAGCTCTTCAGCGCATCCATCTGACGGTCGGAACCGGCCGTGCAGTTGACGAAGAAATCCGCAAACGCAGATTTCTCCGCGATATCGATCAGCACGATATCCCGGGCTTTACGGCTCAGCAGGGTTTTTGCGATTTCCTTGGCTGCTTCGTATGTCTCCATTTAACTCTCCTCACTCTGTTGTATCTTATTCTGTATAAATTCATATGCCTCCAGAGTATCGCGGTCGATCTTCCGCTTCTGGAACCGGAGATTCCGGATGCAGAATTCCAGAATCTCGAGGCACACTTCATCGATGTCAAACTTAACCAGCTGCCGGAGTCGGAATACGCCATCATAGCTGCGGTTCGGTTCGATCGCATCGGAAACATAGATGATCTCTTCGAGCATGCTCATTCGGTTCCGGCCTGTGGTGTGAGAAGAAACGGCAGCAAGAATATCCGGGTCATCCACCCCGAACTCCTTCTGAAGGATCGCTACGCCGACCTTGGAATGCGCCAGCGCCGGGTTATTATAATAATCTTCCGAAACACCATACTCCCGGATCAACCGGTTGAGCTGCTCAACAGGATAGCACTTCGCAATATCGTGTGTCAATCCTGCGAAATTCGCTTTAACTACATCTTCTCCGTAAATCTCGGCCAGCTGAACGGCCATTTTCTGAACGCCCAGTGAATGACGGTATCTCTTCTCCGTCAGATGCTGTTTCAAATATTCATTTATTTGATCCGTATTGGTATAATCCATGTTTTCTGATATATTCCTCTGTCTCCGGCAAAACCAGATCTGAAATGCTGCTGCCGCTCTGCAGCCGTTTCCGGATTTCAGTGGACGAAGCGTCAAACGGCTTCAGCCTGAGCACTGTGATGTCGGCACTATATTTCTCGCGATATTCTTTGATTTTCGCCATCGCATCTTCGGTGGAAGTGTTCGGCCGGATTCCCGTGATCAGCGGGAATTCACGGATAATTTCTTCTCCTCTGTACCATGTGTCAATGTTCAGGACCGAATCAAATCCAATGATAAAAAGGATCTCCGCATCCGTCATCGTCCTCCGGAAATAACTCAGCGTGTCGTAAGTATAGGACGGTTCCGACCGCGACAGTTCATACGTCGACAGCCTGAACTTCGGGTGATAGTGAAGAATCCCCCGGACCATCTCAGCCCGGTCC
>Ga0256406_1005461_pt1 | contig 13587 bp, 9 predicted proteins | sample RumenRJG_03DNA_FD_185986 | JGI IMG/M metagenome (GOLD analysis project Ga0256406, IMG submission 185986) | Bovine rumen microbial communities from Lethbridge, Alberta, Canada - RJG_03 | ecosystem: Host-associated > Mammals > Digestive system > Stomach > Rumen | place: Canada: Alberta | collected...
GTCTGCATTGTCGGCGTACTCTTTGCATTCGCAAGTCTTCTCATAACTTTACTCACTAGTAGGATTAATATAGAACTGAAGTGATCATATAGTCAAGCAATGACCGAACACCATTAAAGGCAGTTTCCGATATAGAAACTGTCTTTTCTCGTTTAAATATAGCAACTTTGCAAACATTGACGAAATCCGATATAATATAATGAATAAGAACTTATTATTTGCCGCAGCAATGGCAATGACAGCAACAACAGCGACAAGATTTCTGCCATCTATCTATGATAAAGGCATTCTCTGTGAGAATCGCCAATACGTCCATCTGTCTCCAAACCAAGGAAATAGCCACAAAAGTCGGCTCACGCCATGGCAAGCCTTATGTGTTGGGAATAGACTGCAAGAGAATGGTTTCCGACGGAATAAAGTTCTATCTTTCACGAAACGGAGTGTGGCTGACGAAATACGTTGACCCAAAGTATCTTCTTACAATTTGAGGAGATTGCCTATATCAAGTAGAAATAAAAATTAGCAAGTTCTATTTTGTATTGTCTTCGGTTTGCACTATCTTTGTGTCTGATATTAATCGAAAGGAGGAACAGCACAACCATGATGAGACTAATGAGGAAAGGACAGCCAGTCGTATTTCAGCACTACTGCGCCAACGACGAATATGGCAAGTACATGCCACCGGCAGAGCAGCGGCTGTTTCTTACCAGTATATTGAAGGACTGTTTCCAGGAATGTGGCGGCGACGTAGCCTATCTCCACCATGCTCCCGGCAGACTCTATCCCGACATTCGTGAAGCCGACGCGTACGGCAAAGGCTCCGTTATCATAGACTACATCGTACTACCCGAGCATACGCCTCTTACAGAGCACGACCAGAACCTGCTGTCCGAAATGTACGACGGTACCAACATGATTCTGAAAGTCATGCGTGGTTCACTATGGTGCTTCGAGACCAGCGGACAGATGCCCGTCATGGGTGGAAGTTTCGCAGCACTCTTCAATCCTCAGACCATCTATCCCGTCATTGAGAACGAGCCCATCGACAAGAAACTATCCCAAAAGGAGCTCACCGAAAAAGTCATGCAATCATGGATAAACCTCGATGCCAGCATCATGGAGCCATATTTCGACAAAGACATGCACTACAAGTCTGACTGGATCTTCAACGAGATGTCCAGTTCACTCGAATACTCCACTTACATTGAGCACAAATTCGACGCCATCCGCAACAGCCAGTCAAAGCTTACCCTAGGCTTCGGAGCCAACACTCAGACCGGCGAGTATGCCATGCTCATCAAACAACCCTCCGTCAGCCAGTCCACCAGCGTTATGCAAGTCAAGACCAAGGACGGCAGAATCACCTTCCTCCACCTTGCCGAACTCAAGCGGAACTAACATCAAGTGGAACATTTGTATATGAACAGTCACCAAATAGTTGTGATAACATTATGCGGACAACTTATACTACATTTAAAGAAAGAATATCTTCGCTATACCTTTGTTCTAAACTGATTACAGGTACAATTCTATTGGCTTCTTAATACAATCGAAACTGTCCTATAGCCCCATTTTTGAAGTAATTTGGTGATTTTTCATTATGTGATGACAATTTTTCACGTAATATCTTTGAATTCCAAAAATAATATCGTAAATTTGTCTCTGTAAACCTAAATAGGCGTTATGGAGCAAACTAAAGATGTAAAAGTCCGGAACAGAATTAAAGCTGTATTAGCCGACAGGAACAAGAAAAGTGGTTGGCTAGCAGAACAGTTGGGTAAATCACCTAACACTATATCCCGTTGGTGTAGCAACAAGACACAACCTTCTTTAAACCAGCTAGGCGAAATAGCCAACATCTTGAATGTAGATGTAAGCTCATTAATAACTTCAACCAACAATTAAGAACTAAAAAATGTCTGAGCCAAACGTTATATTAGACACCAAGAATGTCAATGACATTTCAGGTAATTTCATTGTTAAGTCCTACCAGCGCGGATACCGATGGGACGTACAAGTTCGTACATTGCTTGATGACATTAAGGAAAATGGAGACAAGGATTATTGTTTACAGCCAATTGTCGTGAAAAGAGATGGCGATGACTCTTATGAGCTTATTGACGGGCAACAGCGACTTACAACTTTGTACATATTGCTCCAATATATACAGAAGAACTATAAGCCGAAAATTAAGATCAATTTCTCTATAAGCTATGAGAACCGTACCAAGTCAAAGGATTTCTTAAACAACATTAATGATGAAGAAGCCAATAGCAACATTGATTTCTTCTTTATGTATCAGGCATATAAGACCATTGACGACTGGTTCGAGGCAAATGAAGATCCAACATTCCTTGCCGATGAAATGTACCGCTATTTGCATAGCTTTGTGAAGGTGATATGGTATGAAGTCGACGACAATGTTGATTCTATCGCTTTATTCACTCGACTTAATATCGGTCGAATCCCTCTCACTAATGCCGAACTTATCAAAGCTCTTTTCCTCCGCCGTAATGACAATGAGGACGAGTCCAAACGAATTGACAAACGTCGCCAAATAGAAATTGCGGTGCAGTGGGATGATATGGAAAGACAACTACAGGAGCCTCGTTTTTGGTATTTCCTCACTAACGACAAACCGGAAGATTATCCTACAAAGATAGACCTTCTCTTCAAGTTTATAGCTAAGGGGAATCTTGACGAGCACGAGAAATATGCTACTTTCTTCTATTTTGATAATGAGAAGGATAACCCAAAATACGAGTCAACTCTTGACTTATGGTATAATGTTGTCCGCAAAACCTACCTGCTTTTGAAAGAATGGTACGAAGACCATTCCCTTTATCATAAGATAGGCTATCTCATAGCATCGAATACCAAGAATATGCAGGAGTTAATCACTCTTGCAACCGATACTACGGCTACAAAGACGGAGTTTAACCATCTTTTGGATGTAGAGATTGCAAAGAGTATCGACATCAAACCTGATGAGAAATATATGGAATTGTCATACGAAGATCCTAATGACAAAGACATGATTTCCAAAATACTCCTCCTTTTCAACGTTCAGTCTGTAAGCAACAACGGCAGCTATCAATGGTACCCTTTCCATGAGCACAAAGCTGCTCATTGGACGTTGGAACATATACATGCACAGCAAAGCGAAGGTCTAAACTCAAAGGAAGCTATGCACGACTGGCTCAAACAACATATTCACTCTGTTGAAGCTGTATATCCTGGGGATAACAAAAAGGAACTTAAGGAGAAAATGGAAGCTGCCATAAAGAATGACAAGCTAACCATTGAAGAATTCCGACCAATATTCAACGAAGTTGTTGGTCTGTTCACAGTAGATGACACATCGACATATTTACATTTCCTGACAAATATGGCACTACTTAATGGTGACCAAAACAGCGCACTCAGTAATTCAGTATTCGATGTCAAACGTAACAAGATTATAGAGATGGACAAGCACGGAGAGTTCATTCCTTTCTGCACTCGGATGGTATTCCTTAAGTACTATTCACCTTCTGAAGGCAACCAGATACACTATTGGAGCAAGACCGACCGCGATGCTTACAGAAAGAATATGAACGAGGTTCTTAAGCCTTATCTCGAAATCAATCAAAAGGAAATCTAATAATGGCAGAGTCAAGACTATATACATTCAAGAGCCTATTCGGCAGTACCTTCAAAAGTAAGGACTACGACAATGCAGACGGCGTAAAGTTAACGGAGATAGAAATCCCTATCATCCAGCGCGACTATGCCCAAGGACGGAAGTCTACAGAGGTCGGCAAGGTGCGCAAGGGCTTTCTCTCGGCCTTGTATGATGGACTTATTAATCGCCAACAAGTCAGTCTCGACTTTGTTTACGGTGATGTAACAAGTCATGGCAAGATGATCCCTCTTGACGGTCAACAACGACTGACCACACTTTTCCTGCTTCATTGGTATGTTGCTAAGCGCGAGAATGTTTCTGAGAAAGAATATGAGTTCCTCCACCATTTCACCTATGAAACTCGCGATTCAGCAAGACAGTTTTTTCATGAACTGGTAAAATATACTCCGGATTTTACAACCAAAAGTATATCTGCCGACATTGAGAATCAGAATTGGTTCCCTTACGAATGGAAGAAAGACCCTACTATAGTGTCAGCACTAGTCATGTTGGATTCTATCCACCAGAAGTTTGGTCCTGCAGTACAGCAGATTCATGACGAAAGTGAAGGCAAAGACAGCCTTTGGCAGCGACTTGATGAGAATATTATAGTTTTCTATTTCCTGCCTATTCACGATATGGGATTAACTGATGATCTCTATATCAAGATGAATTCACGTGGAAAGCCTCTCACTCTTTTTGAGCACTTTAAAGCAGCTTTAGAGCGTCAGCTGAAAAAGTTCGACAAGGAGTCAGCCATACGTATAATAAAGAAGATTGACTTGGAGTGGACCGATATGCTATGGCCTTATCGTGGTGAAAATAATATTATCGATGATGAGTTCATGGCTTATTTCGCTTTTATATCAAGTGTAATCTATTATCGTGCTGGTAAGAAGCCATTACAAGATCCATTTGAAATTGTAGACGAACTCTTTGCCGAAGACAATCCTGAGCGTGACAACAACATTATCTATTTCGAGAAGATGTTCGACATTTGGTGCGATATAGGAGATATCACAGCCTTCTTCAACAACATCTACACCAAAGATGTTCACGAGGATGGTAAGATAACAATATTCTTCCCCATAAACAATGCAAGGGGAGAAGTTAATCCATTCCTTGAATGTTGCTGGAATTTCGGAGTGCTTAACGGCTTGGGTAACCGCACATTCACTCTGAACAAATTCCTATGGCTATATGCCGTTACCGATTATCTACGCAACAAGTCTGTTATTAGCGAAGATAAAGCAATTCGTCGTCTCCGTGTGATTAACAATCTCATCAATGCATCTGAGTTTGAAATCCGTGAAAATAACATGGCAAACATACTCGCTCAGACTGACCAGATTATGCTCAGTGGAGAGATCGACCAAGAGCGCGATAATGTCAGCTTCAGTAAGTTGCAGATGAAGGAAGAGCAAGACAAACTCGATTATCTTGAAGAAAATCCTGATGATGCACCTTTGGTCTATAAACTCGAAGACCATCCTCTATTACGAGGCACTATATCAATCATTGGACTCAATAATCTCAACTTGTGTGATAAATTCTACGAGTTGTTTGGTGATTCCGTAAATCGCCAGCTAGTTAATGCAGCATTACTCACCATTGGCGACTATTCGCAACTATTCCGTTGGCGTTACCAGTTTGGGGCCCGTGCTGACGTATCATGGACGAATCTTTTCCATCCATCTAACGAGCGTAAAGGCTTTGAAAAGACTGGACATATATTAAGAACATTGCTTGTAGAGCTCAAAAACGTCAACAACGATTCTCTTCAGGCATTAATCGACCACTATCTTGCAGATACAATATCTTATAATTGGCGGTACTATATGATTAAATATCCACAGATGCGCACAGAGCCATACGGGATGTTCTATTGGTGGAACTACAATGTTAGTGAAAACCAGCGTTATGATTTCATAATGATGCACACCGAAAAAAGTATTGGTGGTCGTAACTGGTATGCTTTTCTCAAAGTTCTTAAAGCATTATGTGAGAACAAGAGTGATGATTTAACCATTAGTGATTATGCCTATAATAACCCTGATGGAAAGTTCATGTATCTAACGACTCCGCTGCAAGAATACAAGATAAGTGTAACTCAGCAAGGTTATGATGTCTATGACAAGGAAAATAATCTTCTGAAAGAGGTAAAAGTACCTCAGAATGAAGACGGGCTCGATACCGAAGATCGAGTAGTCATAGGACAGAAGTTGATTGAAGAATTAAGGAACAGCAAATAAATAGAATAATATAGATGAGCAAAAAGATAGACAGAAAGGAACTTGTAACAGCCATTAAAGCTTGTGCTGGCCTAACTGAGAAGCAGAAAGGCGACCTTACGCAATTGCTAAATGAGACTCCGAAATATGGTCTCGTTTGGGAAGACACGACCGAGAATGCCTACGAAGATTTGCGTACCGAAGTTCCTGTAATGTATGAGGATAAGAGCAAGGCTATCATTAATGGAAGTGATTATCCTAACCATGTTATTATAGAAGGCGAGAACCTAAAGGCTCTCACTGATTTATGTTATACTCACGCTGGGAAAATTGATGTTATTTACATTGATCCTCCATATAATACTGGTAATAAAGATTTCGTCTATAATGATCAATTCATTGAACGTGAAAACTCATATAAACATTCTAAGTGGCTATCATTTATTAGCAGACGTCTTAAATTAGCACATAGACTTCTTTCTGAGAAGGGAATAATATTTATTTCTATAGATGATAACGAACAGGCAGATTTAAAATTACTATGTGATGAGATTTTTCGGGAATATAATTTTATAGGTTTAATCTCTAGAGCAACAGGAACTACAACAGGTCAAGATACGGGAAGCCTCGGCAAAGCATGCGATTACATCTTAGCCTATTCTTTGTATCCAAATTATGAAATAGGAGGAATACCTCTTGAAGAAAAAGATTTATTGAGATATAGTCTAAAAGATGAAAAAGGTAATTTCTCTATTCTTCAACTTAGACGAACAGGTGGTGAGGATAAACGAGAGGATAGACCGACTATGTTCTATCCTATAAAAGCTCCAGATGGAACAGAGATTTATCCCTACGGACCGACTGGCTATGAAAGCAGATGGCGTGTTGGTCCTGATAAGATGAAGCAAATGGTTAAAGATAATTTGCTTTATTTTAAGAAAGACAAAAATGGCAAGTGGAAAGTTTATTATAAATTTTATGCCAAGGGTAAATCAAAGCGTCCCTCAAATCTATGGACAGATTTGGATGGTAATAAGAAAGCACAGATAGAGTTAAAGAATATATTAGGTAATGTTCGCTTTGATACACCTAAACCTTTGCAAGTAATAAAAAGAATATTAGAAATAACTACAAATAAAGAGAGCAATATTCTTGACTTCTTTGCAGGCAGTGGAACGACTTTACATGCAACCATGGAATTGAACAAGGAAGATGGAGGGCATCGTAAATGTATATTGATTCAAAACAATGAGAGCAACATTTGCAAGGATGTTACTTATCCACGCAATAAGAAAGTCATTGAAGGTTATAATACCCCTAAAGGTGAGCATGTAGAAGGATTACATGATAATAATCTCCGCTATTTCAGGATGGATTCTGTTCCACGTAAGCCATTGCGGCAAAACCGCCAGCGGCTTGCAGCCAGCATGATTGACATGCTTCGGATAAAGCATAATGTCTATACAGAGAAAGACTATGTTGGAACTCTATCTACCAACCCGCGGACTACCCGTTATTATGAGGATAACGGACATGGTTTGCTTCTTCTGATGGATTCATCAAGAATAGGAGTAATGGTAGATGCTATAAAATCGATGAATATCAAACACATAGATGTCTACGTCTATAGCGATGGCTCTTATGCTTTCGATGAAGACTTTTCAGCAGTTGCCGACAAGGTAAGTGTGTATGCTATACCTGGACCGATGCTTCGAAATTTCAATCGCATTGCTCCAGAAATGCCGGACGAAACCATAGAAGAGCCAAACCGTGAGATGACTACTGCGGAAGCAGAAGACAACAGTGATGACTATAAAGGAGAGGAGGAATAAGCTATGCTGGAACTCAAAGATTATCAAGAACAAGCAGTACGTGAGCTGAAAGCCAAGATAAAGAAGCAACTCAACAATCCGGATGTACGCCGTAAGCATATCATACTTAAGGCACCTACAGGTTCGGGTAAAACCGTTATAGCCTCAGCACTTCTCGAAGAACTGACAGAGGAAATGCCAGACTGGTATGACTCTATGGTTAAGGAAGCCGCTTTCATTTGGATTGCGCCAAACAAACTGCATGAGCAGAGCTACTTCAAGATGAAGAACTTCTTCACCACGAAGAAGCTTCTACACACTATGCGTTGGGACGAGATGGATCACACCCTTGATTACCTCCGTCATGGAGATATCCTCTTCCTCAACTGGGAGAGTATCAATAAGGATAATGCCTTGATCATGCGTGAGAGCGAGAGCCACAGGACACTCATTGAGATTGCCGACCGCACACAGTTGGAGCATCATATTCCTATCATCGTCATCATCGACGAGGAACACATGTTTGCAGGACGTAATGCCAAGAAAGCTCAGCAAGTTCTTGAAAAAATAAATCCGAAGATAGAACTCCGTATATCAGCCACTCCTATTTCCCAAAGCGACCAATATGTAACAGTCGACCGTTCGGATGTCATCAAGGAGGAAATGATAAAGAAGGACGTTGGTGTAAACCCGGCTATTAAGAGTGATCCGTCACTCGGACTGTCGATGAACCAACAACTGTTGCGCCTGGCCCTCAAGCAACGCGACCTACTCCAGAAGAAGTATGCCGAGATAGGCAAGAATATCAATCCTCTCTTGTTAGTTCAGCTTCCTAATGATACAAAGGAGAAGACCAATGAGGAAGAGAAACTTATCATTGATGAGGTAAAGGCTTATCTGGAAACAAAAGATATTACCGTTGATAGAGGCAATCTTGCCATTTGGCTGTCAGGAGAAAAAGACAATCTTGATGGAATAGAGGCCTTTGATAGTCCTGTAAAGGTCTTATTGTTCAAACAAGCCATTGCACTTGGATGGGACTGTCCACGTGCTGCCGTACTTCTTATTTTCCGAGAGTTGCATAGCGAAACGTTTACTGTTCAGACCGTAGGACGTATTCTCCGTATGCCAGAGCAAAGGTTCTACAGTGACGAAGCACTGAACAAAGGCTATGTTTATACAAATCTTAGTCAGGATATGGTAAACGTAGTTCGTGATGACATGAACTACATGAGTAAATATGTAGCTTACAGAAAGGAAAACCTGAATAACATCACGCTTACGGCAGAGTCGCCTCACAGCCTTGTGGTTCGTAACCGTCTAGGCTATGATTTCAGAGACTTACTGAAGCAAACATTTAAGGAGCAGTGGACATTGAATGATGTAAATCTTTTCCAAAACTTCTTTGACCCCAAGCCACAGAATGATTCAGAAGAAGAGAAGAATAGAACACAGATTGTCCACAATAGGCAGCAGGCTGGAAGATTTGTCGATTTCGATGTTAAGAATATCGTTACCGTCATTCCGAAGGATATGACAATCGGTATTGGTGAAGGTTCTTATAAAGCAGAGCACAAAGCACGAATGGCAAGAACTCAGGGTGAAGTTGACACTATGTTTACCTTGTTCTGTCGTAATCAAGTAGGCAGTTTTGCAAAGAAAGACTCAACACCTGTACTCGCAGGAGCCCTTATGTCTGTAATGGAGGACTTCTTCGAGATATTCGAGACGGATGCAAAGAGAATAATCCTGTACAACAAGAACCGCAAGAAATTCATTGATGTCATTCAAACTGCACTAGCTAAATATAAGAGTAGAAAAGAGCTTGAAGCAAGAGATGCGCAAACTACTGTTGACAAGTTCGACTGGATAGTTCCTGATACAAGGACTTACAACGAGGACACTCACACAAGAGTCAAGGCAACGATGCATGCCATGCAGCCTTTTTTCGCATTGAACAGAGAATCAAATCCTGAGCAGAAGTTCCGTGAGTTCCTGGAACAAAATGACGACTGCATAGACTGGTGGTATAAGAATGGCGATTCGGGCAAGGACAATTTCTCTATTGTCTATGATGGTATTGAAAAGAAGAAAAAGCCTTTCTATGTTGACTTCGTTATAAGGATGAATGATGGTACTATCTGTCTGTTCGATACAAAGACAAACGGCAGCGATCCAGAAGGGGTAAATAAACATAATGCTCTATATGACTGGATGCAGAAAGAAAAGGAGAAGCGTAACATAAAGTTGGTTGGCGGCATAATAATTGGTACTAACGACTTTACGACTTGGAAATATTCACCCACTTATGTCGATAATATCGACAAGACGGATGGCTGGAATGAGTTTAACCCACAAGAATACAGTAAATAAGGAGGACTAAGATATGACAATTAAGAAAGGACTTGATGGATGTTTCTTACAGTATGGCATCAGACAAGAGGACATGAAAATCGTCGAGCGCATCTGCGAACAAGATGATGTCGATGCAGACTGGATGAAGGAGTATGTCCTTAAAGCATACCAGACTAAGAAGAATGACAAAGTTCCTATGAGCGATACTAATGAAGTCGTAAAACTTCTGAAACAAGCTCTAAAAAAAATACCTAAGTAACTATGCTAATACAACATATCTACGCTGAGAATTACAAGACATATCTTCACTTGGATCTTGATATATCGGTTAGTGAGGATAGGCCTATAATATTGATAGGTGGAGCTAACGGTGGAGGTAAAACCACGCTGTTTGATGCCATCTATAGTGCATTATATGGATTAAACATTGAGACTGAAAGACAGTTCCAAGAGCTATTCAATGCTGGTGTCGGCGACTATGATGGCAAATCCATAGTCCTTGAGATTAGCTTCACTGGACTTGTCCTGGGAAGTACGAAACATTACAGAATGCGCCGTACATATAAGATTATCAATCACAAGCCGGTTGAGAACGTGCGTCTTGATTTTGATTCAACAACTTATTCGTATGGTTCAGCAACACCTGCAAAAGAAAAGTCGATAAATGTGTTGGCTATCAACAAGATTATCGATGGAAATCTGCCAAAGGATCTCAGCAACTATTTCCTCTTTGATGCAATGAAAACAAGTGATTTGGTCAAGGAAGAGGAAATAAACAAGCTCATTCGCCGGAACATAAACTCCGTAATGGGGTTCAATAAGTACACACAGCTGCAAAAAGCAGCCGAGAAGCTGCTTAGTGACGAGAAGGCGAAGAGACTGGAAGACGAGAAACAAGAAAAGGAATACAAGCAGCTCACCCTCAGAAAGAACCTTGTCGAAAGCGAATGGCAGCAATTAAAATCAGAGTATGATAATGCTTTGCAATATTCGAACAAGAACCGTGAAATCTACGATAAGATGAAAAAGGGTGAGAGTGATGATGCCCTTACAAAGAACAAGATTGAAGTTATCAGAAAGCAACTTGACAACCTCAAACGTTCTGAAACAGAGTATCGCACTCACTTGGACAATGTTGTAAAGAACCTTGAAATAGACGTGATTATTCCAAGGCTGGCCTCTGTCATCGCTCACGAGATAGATATGATTCTTAATGTCAAAGATGGTATAGAGGAATCAAGAAAGAGTGTTCTTAGCGAGAAACAAATTTCCGAAATAACTCAGCAGATTGTCGACATTATTGAGAAGAAATACTCTGTCAGTGGTACTATTGACATTGACGACATTGTTGACGAGATAAAGTATAATCAGGATAATCCCGACAATACTAATGACAAATACTATTATCTCGACCGTAATGATGTAGATACTCTTAAAGAGATGGTCAAGGCTAATGGCAACCCTATGCAACTTATAGATGAGCAAAAGCGGTCACTCGACATAGAAGTTGACGAGGAGCCCAAGCTTCAGGACAACATGGAAGTACTCAAAGCCCAAATCAGCGGCAACAACTATAGCTTGATTAAGGCTTATGAGGAAAATGAGAAACATATCTTGGACTTGAAGAGTCAGATTGACCAGAAGCAGAAAGATATTGAGCAGATAAAGAAGAAATTACAAACTTATGATTATCAGGTTCCATCAATTCCTGATCCTAAGTATGACATGCTCTGTAAGCTGCCACAATACTTCAAGGATTTATCTTCAAGACTACTCAAGGAAAAGAAGCATAACATTGAGAAATTGATGCGCGATTATCTCAATGTAAACTTGGTTTCTTACAAGGGTACTATTGGAAGAGTAGATTTGTCGGAGAAAGACGACAATATAGAATTCAAGATGTACCATAAGAGTGGTAACGAAATCTATCTTAGTCAGCTTAATGCCGGTAGTAAGCAGATGGTAATGCAGGTACTACTGAAAGTATTATATGAGCTTGGTGATTATGACCCACCAGTAATGATAGATACCGTAATGGGCGTCCTTGACAAGGCTGCCCGTGAAACTGTACTAGAGCACTACTTCCCAGACCTAGCAAGACAAACTATACTGCTCAGTACCGACACAGAGATCACGACAGAGAATGACTTCATTAAGTTGGAACCATTCATATCAAAGGTTTACACTCTTCATAGAGATTTGGACAAACAATGTACTAACATTACCGAGGACTACTTCGGACTTAAACTGAATAAGGAGTAAATATTATGAGTGGAATAATATTAGACGGCCTGTATCAGGTAGAAGGCATCAATGACAAGATGGCCGATGTCAAGGCAAAGATTGAGGAAAGAATCAATCTTAGTACATACACGAACAACATTCGTTCCGTTGTGCTTCCAATGACTACGGTAATGAGGACTTGTGCTCTTGTCGGTCTGAGTCAGGCAGGTGAGAGAAAGGCTTCAGATATTCAAAGTCTTTCTTTATCACTTGACAGAGCCCATTATCCTGCCAGCATGTTTGCCAAGCCACTTGTAAAAAGAGCTTTTCAAACTCTTATAAAGATGCGTTATCACAATAGTGATGTCGACTTGAATAGTCCGGCAAGCATAGCACGTATCATTACATACGAGATGTTACGCGGGCGTGACATCCTTATGAAGGAAGGAGCTATAGAAGACTGGCTTTACTATACCCCAAAAAGTAGTGGCGTTGGTGGGTCACTGGATATACCAAGACTTGAACTTGTAATAGGCAAATATGAGAACGGCAACGATGCCATTATAGACATGAACAGCCGTAATATTTCAAATACGCAAATTATAATTGCCGGCGCCACAGGCTCCGGTAAGACAAATCTGCTGGCACTGCTCATAAACCAAATGCGTAAGCTGTCCTCTGACAGTATGCATCCGGTAAACTTTCTTCTGTTTGATTACAAAGGAGAATTCTCTGATCCAAATAATGAATCATGGCTTGACCTGTTTGACACGGACACTTCTGCTATACTGGATCCATTGGCAGGACCTTTACCTTTTTCTCCATTTAAGGATTTTTCGGGTAAGCCAATTGGGGAGGTAAATATGTATGCCACTACCATGTCGAATGCTCTATGCTCTATTGCACAAGCAAAGATTAGCGCCAACATGGATGAGCGTCTGAGTCAGGCAATCATCAATGCATATAAATCTAATGATTTTAAGCCAATTACATTCGACCTTATCTTACAGAATTACCAACAATTGTTGGAAGATTCAGGTAAGATTGATAGTGTTGTATCTTCTCTGAACCAGATTGTTCGCAACCATCTATTCAGCGACCATGACGAGATAGACCTTATAAAAGATTGCTATATAATCAACTTGAATAAGTTCCCTAAAGAGGGAATTCTTGCCAAGGCTATTGTATACTTTGCAATATCAAAGTTGAACAATATATACGAAACTCTTGAAAAACAGGCTGTCAACGACGAGTGCGTAGAATTACGTCATTTCACCATTATAGATGAAGCACATTATATGCT
>Ga0256406_1005462_pt1 | contig 13583 bp, 13 predicted proteins | sample RumenRJG_03DNA_FD_185986 | JGI IMG/M metagenome (GOLD analysis project Ga0256406, IMG submission 185986) | Bovine rumen microbial communities from Lethbridge, Alberta, Canada - RJG_03 | ecosystem: Host-associated > Mammals > Digestive system > Stomach > Rumen | place: Canada: Alberta | collected...
CTAACACCATGATAAGCTACAGCCAAATCCACATCTGAACCATGCTGCTGCTCTCCCCGCGCCCAGGAGCCAAAAAGATATATGTCCGCTGCCTCTCCTGCCATAACCCGCAACACCAACTGTCGCAGACGTTCTATATACTGTTCCCGCATAGGCTCCCCTCGTTTCTCACTAAAAATCAAAATTGCCGCCACATTGCTTTTCACAATACGGCCATACCCCATTTACAATTTGTACAAAATATATGCAACACTAAATCAGTGCATTATACTATTTACTCAACAATAACACCAATCAAAAAACATCCCCGACGCTATAACGCCGGGGAACCATTAACTAAGCAATTTCAGATTCACCATAAATTGCATGGATATGTGGCGGATTGTGTTCATTACGAAAAATTATTTTGATAACTATATCATAGATCGTGTAATTTCTGGCAACTCCCCCACCCCATTTCTACCTAAAATTATAGCATCTACAGCACCAACTGACAATGTTAAAGATTAGCTATTGCGCCAACTTGATAAGCCAGCAAATCCCGCCGCGCTCGGTAATAGTCTTCTGGCACACCGATGTCTACAAAATAACCATCAGATACAAAAGCGTACATAGGTATGTTATGAGTCTGTTGTTCCATAAAATCCTTTTCCAGCGAGAATGCCTGCTCTGGCAATGTTGATAAAAGATTCCTATTGATGCAATAAACACCACCGTTAATCAGCCCACGCGCCTGCGGCTTTTTTTCACGGAATGCCTCAATGCGCTGATTGGCAACCAAAGCCAAAGTACCATAACGGTCAAAATCAGTCAACTCTTTAGCTGCCAGTGTCAAAGCTGCATTGTTATTTATATGATAAGCCAGCATTGCCTTAAAATCCACTGCAAAATATGTATCCCCATTTAAGACAAAAACCTGCTTCTCCTGGCAATACATCAAAGCCTGTTTTACTGCACCGCCCGTTAACAGTGGCGTATCCTCAACCGAATAAGTAATGCGCATCCCCTGATATGAACTCCCAAAATAATTGCGTATAATCTCACCTTTATAGCCGATTGACAACACCACATGCGTACAACTTTGCTGCCGCAACTGCTCCATGATAATACGCAGGAAGGGCGTACCCTGTGCATCCATTGGGGCCATCGGTTTTGGAACATCCGCCACTACCTGCCGCAAACGCGTACCAAAACCACCCGCCAAAACAATTGCCTCCATCAGCGATTCTCCTCCAGCTCATAATCCTCGGCCGTATAATGTACAATGGTCGAACCGCTGTTCTCAAACAAGAATGGCACAACCAGCAAATCCTTTAGAACAGCTTTAACCGCAGCCTGCCGCTCAGGCTCCACATAGAAAAGCAGAAAACCACCGCCACCTGCTCCCAACAGCTTGCCGCCCTCAGCACCTGCCTGCATAGCCGCGTCGTACACTCCATCAATAGCTCCCGTTGAAATACCAGAAGAAAGTCCCCGTTTCAACTGCCATGATTGATGCAGCAACCGACCAAAGCCTGTCAAATCCCCCTTGCCGATCAAAATACTTTCCGCCTCATCGACCATATCTTTCATGGCCAGTAGTTGACGAATTTTATCTGGCAAATTAGCGCTGGTTTTTTTCTGCACCTCAGCAGAGAAACGGGTAAAGCCCGTAAAAAACAACAGCAACCGCTTATTAAGCTCTGCCTTGCGCTGGTTAGAGATAATAATCGGCTTCACCGTATAGCCATTGCGGTCCATATCAATGCGATTCAACCCACCATAGGATGCCGCGATCTGATCCTGAATGCCCCCCGCTTCGGCACATTTCACGCGTTCGAGATAAATTGCCTCATCGGCCAACCGCCGCTTATCTACCTGCTTGCCCTTGAGCGCATAGAACGCATTGAGCATGCCCACTGCAAAGGAACTACTCGTCCCCAATCCAGTACGCGCTGGCAAATCCGCATCATACATCAACCGTATCTGACGAATATCCAACAACCGCATGGCCTCGCGAATCAAAGGATGCTTGATTTCATCGACCGCATTAACAGTCTCTTTCTGTGAATACGTCAAATGCGTACGATAATCGAAAAAAGGCGGCAAATGCCGCACGTTGACATAGCAGTACTTGTCAAACGTCGTAGATAGCACTGCTCCACCATATTCCTCATAAAACTCCGCCAAATCCGTCCCGCCGCCAAAAAAAGACATGCGAAACGGGGTACGTGTAATAATCACATTACTGCTCCCATATATTACGTATCCAAAGCCATCTCGCCTTCAGATGAACACTCACTAGGTTCATTTACCAGGCACTTTATTCTATGATATTTTTCTTACGTGCCATGCGTTCATTCAATACCAGCATAGAATCAGACCCCCAAATCTTCATAAGATCATTGCAACGGTGTGCTAACAAATCTCGCAACGCCGTACAATCATCGTCACGAATATTTTTCACCACAACCACGAAAATGAACCGAGGACTATGTTGCAAAAACGCCGTCATACTCGCTGGAACTTCATGCTTCTCATCTTTCTGTGCATCATGCAATATTGCATAACAAATCTCCACAGAGTCGTGAAACTTCTTTTCAATCTGCCGAATAAATGCTTCCAATCCTTCATGGTTAGCCTTATTAACAACTGTCGTTTTGGCCTCGATGAACACCAGCCGCCCTTTGCTTAGTATTTTAATAAACTCAACAGCTGCCACTCCATGTGAACACAGCCGTTGGTAAACCGCACCACTCTCAATATAGAATGTCTTGTCCTCATCCGTGATAAAAGCCATACCAGACTCATTAACAAGTCTCATATTACTCTCCTAACTCGAAGTCCATCTCTGCTTCATATAGACGAACAGACTCACGAACGATACTATTATCCGGCATACCATCGCACATATCGAAATATTGCGGTTCCTGATTATTTTCCAATGATAAGACGGGTATGGATATTTTTTTCTCGAGTGCCATCAAGCATAATTTTTTTAATGTAAAATAAGAATGAGTCGCCAAGAAAAACTGAATGCCACTGGCAGCTAACTTCTCTACAATATCCAAAAAAACTACAATCGCCTTAGGATGCAACGACGACTCTATCTCATCCATGAAAATAATAGAATTGCGATTCAAATATCGATTTGCTAGCAACTGATTAAATATGGCTAGTTTCTTAATCCCTTCAGCTGTCTCACCAATGCTATAGATATTTTGGTGCTGTTGATAATACCACTGATTTGTCGTAGGATTATAATCTACAGCGCCAGCCAATAATTTCTCTAAATGCTTTCTGGCAGGAGAAAATTGACGAAAATTATTTCCCCGTTGCCGAGGTAACTGGAGAGCGCGCACCAAATCAAGATAAGTATTATCAAAACCAAAAGCATGATCCTGCTCCCGAGATTTCAAGATAATCTGAAACAACGATAACACTTCTTTTGCAGGAATAAAAATCGACGTATCCGCACGGTTTTTTTGCTGAGCATAGTTCATCTTAATAATCTTCTTGGTCGTATCCTTACCAAACTCATAAGAAAAATCCTGACCGTCTACGCCTACAACGCAATGTAACCGTTCATTGCCCTCTCTTTTAACCAGTTTACCTAATGAGGTAGGTTGGAAAGTCCAATAAAGATTATCAGACAAAATATCTGCAAGATTACGATTATCATTCCCCTTTTGGTACTGCTCCAAGGATCGCAATGCCGTATACATGGCTTTCAAGATATACGTCTTACCGGTACCATTCTCTCCTATAATCAAATTAATATTTTTCAGATGAGCCCATGAGATATGACGATGTACGCCAAAGTTCTCTAAAAATAACTTATCTATCATGGTACATACCCCTCCAATAGAGCGCGCATTACCGTTCATAAAAACCTTCGCATCCAGAATAATCAAGGCATTTTGCGAACTAATATATCTAAGCCCCAACATAAGAGAGCTAACACCATACAACAATATACATGTACCATCTGTGTGTCATGGATGAAAGAATTACATAAAAATGCAAAAATTAGAAATACTATAACACCTATCGCAATCACTTTTAATTTATGCTTATTAAGGAAAAATTTTATTGACGTTACTATACATATTGATAAAATTGCAGGAAACATGAAACCAATAATTTGGTTATATGTATAACGGTAAATTATCAACAAAATAAATGGAATAGAAAAGAAAACTTCCCCTTGAAAAATTGATCTTGTATCTGATAAAATTTCTTTCCCTTTAGTTTTATTATAACGATTCATCGCTACCAACATCAATACCGGAAGAATCCCTAATAAGACGTAAATGAATATATATAAGCAATCCATTTCTGCCACCCCTCAACTATGATTGAACTCTTAACTTTGGCAACGCGTCAATTTACGACCCAAAAACCATTTTTTGAATCCATCGCTTAAATTTATGCTCATCTATACTAATTACGTTAACTTCTCTAACCCGCAAGTGATTTTTCCTTACCCAAACATTCAAAAGTCTTTCCGAAATAAAACCAAACACGCGACGTTGATATGATTCTCTATTCTTGTAATCAATATGCCGTTCCAACTCGAACAAAATTGGGAACAGCCACTCGCAGTAGGCATCAAAAGTCGCCTTGTATGTGCAAAACATATTATAAATATACGCCGCATGCGCATTCATAGTTGCGTCAAAATATGGTATATACTGCGCGTCCTGTGCTTGGATAATATCCCGCACCAGCATGATATCTTTACGATTATGTATATTGGCATACTGTTCAAGCACTGTTTCATGCTCAAAAGCACCAGTTTCAGGTGTTGGTAATACTATATCGTATCCACGTAGAGCATAATAATAATTTTCCTCATCTAAAATTTTAAAATTCTTAATACCCCCCCCAATTTTGTGCAAAGTACCGTCGATAATGACATAAACCTATAATGTCACACGAAAGATTCTTCCAAGCCCAGTAAATACCTGTGAGCTCCGAATAATACGGATTCTTGGCCGAAATATTCTCCCCCGTATCATCCCCAACATCACACCAATCTACCTGCTTGCCCTGCCGCCCACAATATATGGGATAATATATGTTGGCTCGAGGCGTCCAATGCGGCTTGTGCATAGTTACTAATATTTTCATATCCATTTCTTTTTCTCCCTATGCCATAATGTGCGCTACACATTAGCTATCGACCTGATATTTGCCCATGCGATCGAGCCAGCCATCCTTAATACCACGCAATATCATACGCCTAGTTTCCGTACGCTTATATTGATAACCGAAGAACAACGACCGAAAACAGCTCTTAAAGTAGCATATATAAGGAAATATGACTTGTGGGTACTTCTTCATAACGTAAACTCTGTTACGTATAATATAATACATTCGAATAGGTTCATGACAACCTAAACACATTTTTCTATGGCCAAACAGATTTACCTCTTCCTTTAGCTCGCCAAGTTTATGTACAAACTGCACTTCATAAAGCATAACAATTTTGTACCCATACTTACGGGCACGATAGCAAAACTCACTATCCACTTCATCAATAAAAAGCTGCTCGTCAAAACCACCAACCTCTTTGGCAATATCCACCTTAAGCATCGAGCCAGATGTAATGACCTTTTTTTCGTACTTATATGATATGTTATTTGTTTTATGGTCATAATTGCCGGCAAACATGGCCACCTTTTTGTCTGGGAAATCTATAATAGCTTGTTTATATTTTTCTACCATCCCCGCAGAAAATGATGAGTCCTGATCCATAGTCAACAGATAATCATAGCCATCAGCCTGCTTTAAGGCATAATTAAGAGCGTAGGAAATTCCAAGATTATCGCCAAAAGCTATATAACGGCTATGCGGCAACTCACTAAGCATTGCCGCCAACTCGCTATTTTGTCTTCCTTGTTCGCTATTATCAAGTATTAACAATTGCTCTACATCATCCAAATACGTTTTGATATTCCCCAATACCTTCGCGTCTGGATGATAGAGAATTACTACTGCCATTACTTTCATGTGGGCCCACCTTGAACTTAATCAAAAAATCTATCCAACCATGCTTCGGCCGTATACTGCGTGACAATCTCCTTAGGTATCTCTACATACGGAAGGTTCAAAAATACTGGCAACCTCTCGATAGGCTGCTCGCCTAGAATAAAAATATTTTCTGGCCGGTAGAAATCATAGGCCTTGACGTTAGGATTGTTCGTAATCAGTTTCTTCCGGAAAAATATTGCCTCCATTGGCCGCAACGTGATGCCACGCTGCCCGCTTTCTACAATATCCAAAACAGCTTTAGACCGATAAATCCCCTCCGCCAACTGCGTATATGGCAATCTAAGCTCCGTCAAATATGGCTCATAGCGCCTGTCATAGTGCTTATGTGGTGTACGCACCACAATCAGATTACTACGCAAACCTAATTTTTCAAACGACTGGCCAAGTTCGATGATTTTATTCAGCCGATTTTTATCATATGCACAAAAATAAATATCATTGTTAACTTTGAATTTTTCTTGTTTAGCCCTTAGGTCTGCCAACGTGCCAGTATAATAGTCGTAATAAAAATGGCTATACACCATACCATACTCGCGCCAGTACTCACAATCATCTTTATCAAAGGAAACGTATTCAATATTCAGTCCTTTGTAGAAATGTGGCGCCTTACGGTCACTATCGTCTATAGTGGTTTCATAGTAAATAATCGTACGAATGCCGGGATTACGTTCCTGCACATACTTTACCACATCACGACCACGAATACCATTGATAAAAATGACCATATCATAGCCCGTACAATTTTGCGCCCAAGCACCATACCAGCGGCTACGGTCAAGAAAGCTCGTATGCTCATACAACTTGCGCAAATCCCGTTCCCACTTTTTCGTTAAGGGCCGATAGATATGATCTACTGTAATATTCGGATATTTTCTCAATCGTTTAGAGCCATCTAAAATAAGGATACGATGATTCCTGCAGTATTCCTCGAATTTATACATAATGTTGCCTCATCACTGCACCAGTTGTTGCATACTATTAGCAATGGCCGCATCAATTTCATCCAGCAAAGCAAACCGCTTGCGGTAGGTAGCGCGTTTACGCGTAGGGATTTCCTCGTAGGTTTTGCGGTACTCTTGCAGAGGCAATTCATAAAAGCGTTTATCTGCGCAAGGCTTGCCACCTGACTCCGCCCAGAATTGGCTGAAATCCGTTTTCAGTTTGCGATCCATGCGCACGTGATTGTTTGCATAATAGCCATAGTTTGTGACTGCATATATATGTTGCACGTCCAACGCCCGCGCAACTTCCTGTGTTGCATGCAGAATAAGGTTTTTAGTGCGATAGGCATGGCATTGCTTAGTGATTTTTTTGATTACATCCTTGGCATTAGCCATGTTGGGACCTTGCATGGCACCGATATAGAGTGACCATTCGCCCTGTGGATTTTTCTGCAGCCAAAAAATCATTTGATAAAGCGGCTTGTCTGCCAAGCGCAAGATAACAGAGAGCAATCCTTCTTTTCGCTGCCCCGGCTCATAATAAATAACCAGACGTAACGGCTCGCCTTCATGCTCATCTTCCCAAAGGATTTGATCGTGCTCACGGTAAATATCGAGCAGCACCTCCGGCCGCAATTTGTTCTCTAGAAAAGTAAAATGCTCTGCCAAGAGGCGCATCCGCCCCTCAAAGTTCGACTTATTGTAAAAAAAAGCCCGCTGGGGCTGCTCATAAACAAAGGGATAGATATCTGCCAGTTGCGCACGCAACGGTGTCGCATGAAAAAAATGATCGATCCGCTGCATGCGGCTGTAATTCAGCCAGCACCGCACGACAAAGACCACGCACCGCCGCACCTCGCGCGGATTACTCATATCGTAGATTTTTTCTCCCAACTGCTTAAAATTGTTCAAGGCTCAAGCCTCCACTTGTGTTTTATTTTTGTGCCTGCCACAGTGCCACAATATGCTCCACATCTGCCTTGACCTGTGAAAAAATATGCTCGTAAGACAATGCTTGCAGGCGCTGTTCGCGCGCTACCTTCAGTTGTGCTAATTTATCCTCATCCTGCAAGGTATCATGGATAACCTTTGCTACATGTGCTGGCGTCTTGTCCGTAAATAGAATGCCCGCATCGCCAACCGTCTCAGGTACAGCAGCTGCTGCATAGGCAAATACCGGTTTGCCAAAGATCATGGCCTCGACGAGTGGCACGCAAAAACCTTCGTGCTCGCTCAGGCACAGTAACGCATCCGCTACACGATAGTACGTGCAGAGCTCGTCATTACTCACACCACCAGCAAAAACCACATGATCCTGCAGATGATACTGATCAACCATGCGATGTAATTTTTTGCCAAAAGATGGCTTCACATTGCCCACAAGAATCAGCCGCACGTGACTATCGATATGATCCCGATACCAACGCACGACTTCTATGGCCTCGTCCTGCTTCTTGTGCGGCACGCCCCGCCCCACAAAGAGTAAATTGAGCCAGCCATCATGATATCTGTTCCGAATCGTATCGACTGACGGGCGTTGTCGGAAAGGTGCCGGTTCTACAATGGCAGCGAGAGTTTTTGCCTCGCCTAGCCCCATAGCGCGCAATTCCTGGCAGGAGTACTCCGATGCACCCCAGGCAAAGAACGTATTTTTGACAATGGATCGCAACTGTCGCCGCCCCAGCAGACATTTCCACCAGGATCCCCAGGCATTGCCAAAGAAGAACTTAGCTGGCGTTATATTATGATAATAGAGTACCACTTTATGCGGGTAATTAGCAATCCAGCGGTTAAAACTTGTGCCCGTCGTCATATGATAGATGACGATATCCTCCGCTGTACCATCAAAGTCATCCATCGTACGGATATGATCAGACGTAATACGGGGATCCAGCTTGTGCGCGAAGATCGCCGTCTCATAGCCCAGTTTTTGCAGCATCACATCAAGCTTCTGCACGAATTTGCTGGCACCATCATGTAAGGTCAGCGCGTGTGCTATCTGAATAAATCGCATGCTAACCCCCTCATTTTTCCCTGGCCAATCGCGCCAAATTCTGCAACTTCAGATACTTCATCAAATCAGCTATACCAGCCAGTACAGACATGATAAAGCCCATATACCCGTCAAGGAAACCGGCCTTCAATAGATACGATTTGATAAAAGCAAACACCGCATGGGAAATCACGGTCCCACCTGCTGCTCGTTTCCCATGTGCAAACATTTCCTGCGCAGAGAGACTTGTATAGTGATTCGTTTTATCGAAATACTGCCGCCATGTACGATACGTATAATGCTCCAACATCCCCGTCAAACATTGCTGTGGTAAGGATGATTGCACACCTTCATGAACACGTCCCGTCCACGTTACCTGCGCTCGAGGCATCAAACGGTCACACCAATCAGGCCGATGCCCACCATGATGCATGGCTTTGCCAAACAGGATATTGAGCCGCTGCACACGGTAAATGGCAGGACTGCCTTTTTGTACTACGTTCTTTACCGCCTCTGCCAGTTCCGGCGTGATGCGCTCGTCGGCGTCGAGATAGAGTACCCACTCCGCCTCCGTCTGCGTGAGCGCGAAGTTACGCTGGCCGGCGAAGCCCTCGTCCGTCATGGAGTGCGAAATAAAGCGTGCGCCCTGCGCCTCCGCGATAGCCTGCGTACGATCCGTGCTGCCCGAGTCAATGACGAGAATCTCATCGGCAAAATCTGCACTCGCCATGCAGTCTGCGATATGTTGTTCTTCGTTTTTGGTGAGTATCACCACTGCCAGCCGTTTTCCCACGCTCACGCGCACACCTCCTATCGATACTTATCTTTCATTTTACGGTATAAGCAGGGATTACGCAACCTCTACCCGCACCTGTTTCCCACAGAAGGCGATACCATAGCGGTACACCTGCTGCACACCGCGCGTGCGGAAGGCAGCGGCGTAGTCGCGCTGGGCGATCTGCTGCAAAGCTTCCTGCGCCTTGGCTGTGAGCTGTTCCTCGCTGTCGGCGGTCTTGAATTCTAGCACAATCCCCGTGCCACCCGGCTGTTTCGGGAACACGGCAATGTCGTAACGGCCATAGCCTGACTCACGGTTGGACTGCACCTCGTAGTTCGGCACGAGGATGGCCGTCATGCCGAGTACGAAGCCGTGGTAGAACGCCTCCTTGCCCCTGGCCGTGTCGAAGGTACTCGCGAGGACCTCCAGATAGCGGGAGAGGCCACTCTGCACGCGGTCTGCATCGCCGTGCAGGAATGCCTGCATGATTTTCCCCACGTAGGTCTTGCTCAGACCGTGCTGGAAGCGTTTCAGCACCTCAACCGTAAAGAGCACGAGCATTTCCCGGTTGGGCAGGCGCAACTCGTAGCGCGTCTCCATCCCTTCCCAGACTGTATCGGCTACCGTGAGATAGCCCGTCGTGCAAAGCATTGTGTAGAGGGCATCCTCGTCCTCGCCAATGTCGCTGTAGATGACGCCCTCGCGCAGGTAACCCTGCACAGTACCGCCCTGCAGGAGCCCCTCAAGGCTCTCGAAGTGCTCACGGTCGGTGCGCTGCATGAGCGCTCCGATAATGGCATTGCCAGACGTATTGACCCAGTAGGCTCCCAGCTTGCAGCCACGGTCGAAGTAGTTGACGACCGACCACGGGTTATAGATTTCCACGCCATTGAAGCGATAGCCATCATACCACTCCCGGATTTCCGGCAGCTTATCCTCCCGACCGAGGGCCGCCGCCATTTGCTCCACTTCAGCCAGGGTAAAGCCGAATGCCTCCGGGTACTGCATTTCCAGGATGCTGTCCACTTTCAGGTTGTTAAGCGAGGAGAAGATGCTCTCTTTGGCGATGCGCAGGACGCCCGTGAGCACGGCAAAATCCAGCGATGCGTTCGTTTTAAGCGCCGAAGAAAGGAACTCGCGGAAGAAGTCAATGGCATCGTCATAGTGGTGCCTCTCCCACGCCGTTTGGATGGGCACATCGTACTCGTCGAGCAGGAGCACTGGCTTTTTCCCGTAATATTCCTCCATCACGTGTAACAGGAAACTCAACGCATTACGGTAGGCAACGATATTTGCCGTGCCCATCTGTATGGCTGAAAAGACTTCCTGTTCCCGTTGCGTCAGCGTTGGTGCATGCAGTAAAAAATCATATTCATCAAAAATCCGCCCCAGCGCATCCTTGATAACTTCCTGCATATCCGTCCAGGTATTCGCCTTCCATCCCTTGAGCGTCAGGAACAGCACCGGCCGTGTTCCCTGCTGCTGCATGGCCTCTGCGTCCCGCGACACCGCGAGACCGGCAAAGAGTTTTTTATGTTCCTCTGCGTCCTCAACGTCAAAGAAATACCGCAGCATGGACATCAGCAGCGTCTTGCCAAAGCGCCGTGGCCGTGTAAAGAGCGTGACCTTCGCTGTGTCCCGCAAGAGCGCCCCAATGATGGCCGACTTGTCAACAAAATAAAACCCCTGCCGTACCTCAGCAAAATCATCCCTGCCAATCGGCATCGCTGTGTTCATCGTGTCCACCTCCTCGTAAAACATATTTAGGATTTCTGTACGCAAACCTTCTTCCCGCAGAAGGCGATGCCGTAGTGGTACACCTGCTGTACGCCGCGCGTGCGGAAGGCGGCAGCGTAGTCGCGCTGGGCGATCTGCTGCAGGGCTTCCTGCGCCTTGGCCATGAGCTCGTCCTCGCTCGCTGCCGTCTTGAATTCCAGCACGATACCTGTGCCTCCTACCTGCTTCGGGAACACGGCGATGTCGTAGCGGCCGTAGCCCGACTCGCGGTTGGACTGCACCTCGTAGTTCGGCACGAGGATGGCCGTCATGCCGAGCACGAAGCCATGATAGAACGCCTCCTTGCCCTTGGCCGTGTCAAAGGTGCTCGCTAGGAGCTCCAGGTATTCGCTCAGGCCGCGCTGGACGGTGGCCACATCGCCGTGCAGGAAGGCCAGCATGAATTTCTGCGCATCGGTGGGCAGATTTTCCAGCTGGAAACGTTCGAGCACCTCTGTACGGAAGAGCGCGAGGATTTCCCGATTGGGGATGACGAGCTGTGCCCGCTGCCCCAGGTCGGTGCGTTCGACTGCGGCACAGGTCAGATAGCCCGTTGTCAGCAGCATGGTGTAGAGCGCGTTGCGGTTCTGGTAGATTTCGCTGTAGATAAAGCCCTCGCGCAGGAGCGCCTCGATGGCCCTGCCCTGCATGGCTCCCTGCAGCGTTTGCAGAGTATCGCCAGCGGCGTGCTCCAGCATTTCCCGCAGGATGCCGTTGCCTGATGTGTTGACCCAATAAGCGCCAGGCATGCATTTCTTTTGAAAATAGCAAATTACGGACCAAGGGTTGTATATCTCATGGCCATCGATACGATAGCCATCATACCAGTCGCGCAACTCTGCCAGTTTATCTGCGTACCCTAAGTCCTGCGTCATCTGCGCAACTTCAGCACCGGTAAAGCCCATAGCCGACGGATATTCTGCCGAAACCATACTATCTACATAGAGATTGTTGAGATCGGAAAAGATACTCTCCTTCGAAATGCGCAAAACACCCGTAAGCACGGCAAAATCGAGGTAGTCGTTGGACTTCAGAGCTGAAGACAGGAACTCACGGAAAAAGCCTATAGCGTCTTGATAGTAGCTATGTGTCCATGACGTTTGAATCGGCACATCGTACTCATCCAGCAGGAGCACCGGCTTTCTACCGTAGTGCTTGAACATAATCCGCAGCAGAAAGGCCAGGGCCGAGCGGCAGGCAATCGTGCTGGCCGTTCCCATCTGTATGGCTTCAAATAAAGCCCTCTCGCGCCGCGTCAGCGTCGGCGTGTCCAGCAAAAATTCGCGCTCATCGAAGATCTGCCCAAGGGCGTCCTTGATAACCTCCTGCATTTCCGCCCAGTTATTCGCTTTCCAGCCCTTGAGCGTCAGGAACAAAACCGGCCGCGTACCCTGCAGCTGCATGGTGGCCGCATCCCGCGACACTGCCAACCCATCAAAGAGCGGCCGATGATCCTCGGCTCCCTCAATGTCAAGGAAATAGCGGAGCATAGACATCAGCAGCGTCTTGCCAAATCGCCGCGGCCGCGTAAAGAGCGTGACCGCCGCCGGCTTGTGCAGGAGTCTCCCGATAACCGCCGTCTTGTCGACAAAATAATAGCCCCGCCGTACCTCGGCAAAATCATCTCTGCCAATCGGCATCGCCGTGTTCATCGCATCCACCTCCTGATTTCCTTTTTCGACATACGCCATTTCTATCATGTTCATATTTTTATTTTAACGCGCCTGTCTGCCGTGCGCAATATATCGTAGCACATAGGTTTCTGCTTCTTCACTTCTTCGTCGATTTCTTCACTTTTTCACTTTTTGATTTCACTTTTTCACTTCTTCCTTCACTTGTTGGCAGTTTTGTTCCTATGTACTAAAACAAAAAGGCACCACTCCCTGTAAAAGTGAAGTGATGCCGGATATATCGTACTTGCTTTACACGTTGAAGCGGAAGTTGACGACGTCGCCATTCTGCATGACGTAGTCCTTTCCCTCGACGCGGACGAGGCCTTTTTCACGCGCTGCCGCGACGCTGCCGTTGGCTACGAGGTCGTCGAAGTTCACGACCTCGG
>Ga0256406_1005463_pt1 | contig 13583 bp, 14 predicted proteins | sample RumenRJG_03DNA_FD_185986 | JGI IMG/M metagenome (GOLD analysis project Ga0256406, IMG submission 185986) | Bovine rumen microbial communities from Lethbridge, Alberta, Canada - RJG_03 | ecosystem: Host-associated > Mammals > Digestive system > Stomach > Rumen | place: Canada: Alberta | collected...
TTCAAGAGTAATAAAAGCGAAAGGCGGTGAGCATAGTATGCCGGACCGTTTGCTGATTCTTACCGTCCTGCTGACGGGAGCGGCGGCGACCGACCTGAGAAAGGGAAAGGTATACGATCTCTGGATCCTGCCGGCCTATCTGGCCGGAAGCCTTTGGCGCATCCGGAACCGCGCCCTGCTGCATCGTTTGATGATCGCTTCCGGCGGAATGGTGAGGGGAGAGTCCATCATTTCCAGCCTGGGACCACTCTGGCTGCCGACATCCGGCGTTTTCTGGTCCGGACAGGCAGTGCGCTGGCAGCCGATGATTGACGCCTTTCTTCCCGGCCCGGTGCCGCTCTGGCAGTCGGCGCTCCACGCATTTTTTCTTCTTCCCATGACGGTGATCCTGATGCTGCTGCCTCTCTGGCGGTGGAGGGGACTAGGAGGGGGAGATGTCCGTCTTCTCGCGGTGGTCAGTCTGTTCCTCACCCCGGCTGAGTTTCTGACCGGATTATTCTGCGCCATGCTGCTGGGAGCTGGAATCGGGATCATCGTCCTGCTTCGATCCGGTGGAAGACAGCACCGCATCTGTTTTGCCGTTCCTATCTTCATTTCCTATCTTTGCTGCCTCGGAGGAGTGCCATGGAACATAACGGCATTGTGATCTGCGATGGAGAACGCAGCTACGCGCTGCGCCTTATGGAGTATCTGAAAAGCCGCATCCCGGTTTACGATATCAGCGCTTTTTTCAGTGCGGAGAAGCTGCTGGCCTCTGTAGAGCCCGCCAGGGTGGCGCTCCTTGTGATTGCGGAGAATGCGTACGGCAGTCAGGTGCGGGAAGCGGGATTCCCCAGAATTATGATTCTGAATGAATCCGGTGTATGCACGGAGAGACCAGAAAAATCCGTCAGTAAATATCAGCCCGTGGAACAAATCTGTGAGATTCTTCTGCACATCTGCCAGGAGGAGGGGCGCAAAGCCGGGACACCGGCACCTCCCTCTATCCGCCACTGTGGGCCAATGCGCATGATCGGTGTCTACAGCCCGCTTGGAAGAGTTCTTCAGACAACCGTATCCTTTGGCATAGGGGAACTTCTTGCGGCAAAATACCGGACGCTGTACATGAATTTTGAAAATTTCAGCGGGCTGGATATTCTTCTCAACCGTCATTTCCGCGGCAGTGTCAGCGATCTCCTCTACTTTAATGAATGTGCGAAGGAGAAGCTGGCCGGTCAGCTGGCACTGATGGTGGAGGACATCGGCGGACTCTCTATTCTGCCTCCGATGCACTCCTTCATGGAATTGCAGAGTATCCGGGCGGATCAATGGCAGGCTCTGTTCCGCAGCATTGAGCAGGTGACAGATTATGAGTGGCTTATTCTGGATTTATCGGAATCCACGGCCGGGCTTCTGGACATTCTGCGATCCTGCAGTGAGGTCATTACACTCACTCAGCCCGGCTGCCGGATTTCAGAGGCCAAGATGCAGGGATACCGTGCCATTCTGCAGGAAAAGGGGTTTCAGGATGTCTATGCCAGGACCAGGCAGTGGTCCCTGCCAAAATTTCATGAGCTGCCGACGGATTTTGCTCTCCTGACGAAGGGAGAGCTTGCGGAGCAGCTGAGGAAGCTGCTGAGGGAGATTGATTGTGACGGAACCGGAGATCCGCAGAAAATTATATGACAGCATCATGACGCGTATTGATTTCTCCCGTCAGGTATCGGATGCCGAAATTCTGGACCTCATCGACGACGAGATCGTGCGGCTGTCCCGGCAGAGCGGCATGCTTCTTACGGTTATGAAGCAGCTTCGGCGGGAGCTGTTCTACTCCATCCGGAAACTGGATGTCCTGCAGGAATTGATCGAAGATCCGGCGGTCACGGAAATCATGATCAACGGGAGCGATCAGATATTTGTAGAAAAGAACGGCGCGGTGCAGCCATATCCCCAGCATTTTGCCTCAAAGGAGAAGCTGGAGGATGTCATACAGACCATTGTTGCGGACTGCAATCGGATGGTCAATTCGGCGGTTCCGATCGCGGATGCCCGTCTTCCGGGAGGCGCCCGCGTCAATATCGTGCTGCCTCCGGTGGCACTGAACGGGCCGATCGTTACCATCCGACGATTTCCGGATCATCCGATCCGCATGGAGGATCTGCTCGCTTTCGGCACATTGTCCGAAGAGATCGCCGCTTTTCTGGAAAAACTCGTCCGAGCCGGCTTCAATATTTTTATTTCCGGAGGAACCGGGTCCGGGAAAACAACCTTTCTCGGCGCCCTGTCAGATTTTATCCCGGTCTCGGAGCGGGTCATCACCATTGAGGATAATGCGGAGCTTCAGATCCGCCACATTCCCAATCTGGTCAGACTGGAGGCACGGAGCGCCAATCTGGAGGGCTGCGGCGAGATCACGATCCGCGATCTGATCCGCGCCTCTCTCCGCATGCGGCCGGATCGGATCATTGTCGGCGAGGTGCGGGGCGGAGAGGCAATCGACATGATGCAGGCGATGAACACGGGACATGACGGCTCGATGTCGACCGGACACGCCAACAGTGCGCGGGATATGATGGCACGGCTCGAGACCATGGTTCTGATGGGAATGGATCTCCCGATCCCGGCAATCCGGGGACAGCTGTCTTCGGGGCTTGATCTTGTGGTGCATCTCGGGAGACTGCGGGACCGCAGCAGGAAGCTCCTGGAGGTGGATGAAGTATATGGTATCCGGGAGGGTGAAGTTCAGCTCCTGCCGCTTTATCGATATCAGGAGGAGGATGAGGTAAATGGCAAAATTATCGGACACTGGCAGCGGGAGGGGGAGCTTCGGCATACAGAAAAACTCGCTGCGGCAGGAATTGCGCTCTGATCCGTGGATTCTGGCGGAGACAGCACTGCTTTCGCTGTTTCTGAGCTGGTTTTTCTACCGGGCAGTCTGGTGTGCGGTTATGACAGCTCCTCTTGTTCTGCCGCTCTGCCGGCAGCGATCGAGAGAGCGGAGACAGAAGAGAAAAGAGACGCTGGCGCTGGAATTCCGCGAGGCGCTTGGCAGCATGATCACAGCAATGAAGGCTGGAAGCTCCGCGGACAATGCAGTGCGGGAAACCTGCCGGGAGATGGCCTTTCTATACGGAAAAGGGAGCGGAATTTACCGGGAGTTTTATCTGATGCAGCAGGGGCTTGACAGCCATGTTCCTCTGGAACAGCTGATGACGGAATTCGGGGAGCGAAGCAGCATACCGGACATTCGGGAATTTGCCCAGACCTTTGCCATCGCGAAGAGGAATGGCGGAAGTATGACCGAAATCATGGCAAGAACCATTCAGCTTCTGCAGGACCGGATCGCGGTGGAAAAGGAGATCTCCGTCCTGATCAGCGCGAGAAAACTGGAGCAGAGGATCATGATCATGGTCCCTTTCCTGATTGTTCTGTATCTCGGGGCAGCATCGGAGGGATTTTTTGATCCGCTCTATCACAATATGAAAGGAATCCTGGTCATGACAGGCTGCCTTGTCACTTATATGGCAGCCTGCCGCTGGTCGTACCGGATTATGGATATCCGGGTGTGAGGCGAGGGCAGAACACGTATGGTGGGAGCCGCGATGGGCAGGCGCAGCACACCGTTTCCAGTCGGAACAGGAAGGCAGGCACAGCGCACGGATTCTGATCTGGAAAGAAACGGCGAAGGAAACAGGCAGTACAGACGAGAGGAGAGGGAATGATTTGGCTTTATCTTACAGTTTTATCTGCTTTTGGCCTCCTGGCTGTATGTTCCCGCAGGGAGACGATCTTTACGGAGGAACCGGTCTCTGTGCTGCAGCGTCCCTTCGAGAAAATGGCCATTCATCTGTACCGGGAGCTGCTGAGACGGCCCGGACTGGCCGGTCTCCGCCGCGTTATGCGTCCCGGCAGTGTGCGTGAGGAGCTGCGTATCCTGGATCCCTCAAGCGGCTATGAGCGGAGTGAGCACGCCTATTTTGTCCGGAAAATCCGCTTCGTCCTGCTTCTTGCTTTTTCAGGAGACTGCCTTGCACTACTGCTTGCAGCCGCCGGAGGATCAGCCGGACTCCTGCGGAATGGTGCGCTGGTGCGCCCGGAACCGTGGGAAACGGAGCAGAGTGCCATGCTGACTGCGGAGGCCGAAACGGGCAGCAGGGAACAATTTACTGTGCTGGTTCCCGCAAGATCTTACACAAAGGAAGAGACGGACAGGATGGCAGCACAGGCCCTCAGGATTCTGGACAAAACACTTGCGGGCGAAAATCTGTCGCTCAAAGCAGTCAGTCAGAACCTCGAAATGCCATCCTCCCTCCCGGGATTTCCATTCCAGATCACCTGGGAGAGCAGCAATTATGGGCTGGTTGATTCCAATGGTATCGTTCTGAACAGCAGTCTTCCGGAGAAAACGAGAGCGCCGGTTGAACTCACGGCAGTGTTGTCCTACGAGGGCAGAAAATATGAGAAGAAATATCAGGCTGTTGTGGAGCCGGTTCCGCTCACCGGCGAGGATGCCTTTCGTCACGAGGTGGAGACGGCGCTGCAGCGCAGTCAGGAGGAGACGACAGAGCGCGCAGATATGCCGCTTCCCTCTTCCGCAGGGGGCAAAATGCTTGTTTGGACGGAACGGGCGGAAGACCACAGCTTGTCAGTGTTCCTGCTTCTGACAGTTCTTGGATTCCTTTCCTATCGGCTGGAAGACCGGGAACTGCACGCGAGGGTAGAACGGCGGAGCCGTGCCTTGCAGCTCGGATTTCCGCAGATGCTGAGCCAGCTTGTGCTGTATGTCGGCGCGGGGATGAGCGTGAGAGCCGGATTTGCCTGCATGGGGGAGAACTACCGGGAGCAGAGAAGGAAAGGGGGAGAACGAAAAGAAGTCTATGAAGAAATTCTGATTATGTGCCATGAACTGGAAAGTGGGGTGCCGGAGACGGAGGCGTACAGTCGTTTTGGCCGGAGATGCGGCCTGATTTCATACTCCAGATTCTGTTCGCTGCTGGCACAGAATCTGCGTAAGGGCAGCAGTACGCTGCTTCTGTCGCTCAGGGAAGAAGCGGAGCAGGCCTTCGCTGACAGAAAGAATCTTGCCAGACAAATGGGGGAGGAGGCAGGGACAAAATTATTGTTTCCCATGATTCTTATGCTGGCTGTCACGATGGTGATGATTATGGTGCCCGCTTACCGGAGCTTCTCCGGATGAAGGGAAACTGAGAGATTTTGCGGCGCTGCCAGAGATGGCCTGAAATCAGGCTTTTTGGCAAGTATGCAAAAAGGAGTAGAGAGATCCTGAATATGACAGGGATGGAAAGGCGCGGCATGCCGCGCCGGAAGGAGTGCGTATGAACGGAAGAACAGCTATCGACGTAGACGTCAGAAAATCTCATGTTATGACAGAAAGTACAGGAACACGGCGTATGGGGGAATTTTTCGGAGATGAGAGTGGCATGGGAACCGTGGAAATCATACTGATCATCGTGGTTCTGATCGGGCTTGTGATCATCTTCAAAAAACAGCTGACCACGCTGGTGAATAACGTATTCAAGAAGATCACGCAGGACAGCGGAACGGTGATGAATGGATGAGGCCGGCAGAAAAAGAAGCATTGTGCGCCGCAGCAGAGGGACGGTGCGCAGCACAGAAGTGACACACGGGCGGGGGTGGGGAACGGAATGGGAAATTCGCAGGGACGGAAGAAAAGATGTCATCCTGCAGATACAGGATCTCTGACGGTTTTTCTGGCGCTGTCTCTGGGAATAATCCTGTCTCTTCTTCTGACGCTGATTGAGGGCGCACGGAGAAATGCCGTGAAGATGCAGGTGGAGCTTGTTCAGGAGACAGCGATGGAATCTGCACTGTCGGAATTTCACCGGGAGCTTCTGAAGCAGTATGATCTTCTCTTTATTGATACGTCATACGGAACGGAGGAAGGGGGTGAGAAGCTGCTCGGCGAACATCTCAAGACCTGTATGGATCGAAACTTTTCGATGGCAGGCGTGGCTGTCCCGGACGGGCAGACATTCACCGGCGTTCGGACCGAATCCGTGGAGGTGACGGGAACACGTTATGCGCCGGACGATGACTGCAGAGCGCTTCGCGAGCAGGTGATGGCCTATATGTCGGCGGAACCGATTGGAGAGGCGGCGGCAAAGGTTCTCTCTCTGGCGGATCAATTTGAAGGACTGGGGCCGGATATGACTGCCTGGGAACGAAAACAGAAGGAATATGCAGATCAGGTGGACGAAATGTTCGACACCTCCAGGCAGCGGTTCAATCAGAGAAGAGAGGAGCGCAGGGCGCAGAGGCACAGACCGGCGGCAGGCACCGATTCGGAGGGATACGGAGGAACAGTTTCTGATGCGGCAGATGTGCCGGATACTGTTGATACATCTGACATTGATGCAGAGGAGGAAAGGGTGCAGTCGGATGAGAAGACCGGATTGATCCGGTCACTTAAGAACATCCGGAACGATGTCATTCTGGGCTGGGTACTGGACAGCACAGACGGACTCTCTCAGAAAGAGACAGATCCCTCTGTTCTTCTGTCTCACCGCAGATTCCGGACCGGGACGGGTTTTGACGCCGGGAATACGCACCATTATCAGCGGGCAGATACAGTAATTTTTGACACATGGCTCTTTGAGAAATGCGGCAGCTTCTGTGATCCGTGGAAGGATGGCGCGCTCACCTATCAGCTGGAATATATCCTGTTCGGCGGAGAAACGGACCGGGACAATCTGAGTGCTATGGTTATGCGTCTTCTTCTGGCGCGGGAAGCAGTCAATCTTCCCTGTCTCCTGGCGGATGGAAAACGTTGCCAGGAGGCCGGGGCACTGGCAGCGGTGGTCTGCACTCTGCTGCTGGTGCCGGAGGCGGAGGAGGCGGTGAAAGGTCTGATTCTGACTGCCTGGGCGGGAGTGGAAAGCGCCCGGGATGTGGAAACGCTGCTGAAGGGAGGGCATGTTCCGATGATAAAGCGCTCCTCTGACTGGAAGACATCGCTCAGGAGCCTCGTGTTCCCGGAACTGGCGAGCCGCGGAGAAAGTGGGGGCAATGGCGTATCATACCGCGATTTCCTTCATGTCTTTCTGTTTCTGGAAAATGGATCCTCAAAGAATTTCCGACTGATGGACATCTGTGAAATGGATATCCGGAGGACGGATGGAAACAGCAGCTTCTGCATGGACAACTGCCTTGACGGCTTTGGGATCAGGACGGTATGCGTCAGTTCGTTCGGATATCGTTTTATATCGGAGGGAGAGGTTTCCTATAACTGAACGGCGGAGGAAGGAAAAGGAGGCGGTGCAGGAATGCCCTTTTGGCGGAAGAATCATCCTGCAAATCTAATGATTGCAATGTCTCTCCGGGCAGCAGGCTCCGGTAAAAGGGTATTGCTGTGCCGCCTCCGGGATGCGGGAAGCATGACGGTGGAAGCAGCTTTTGTCCTGCCGCTGTTTTTGTTCTTCATGGCGGAAATTCTGACCGTGTTCGATATGATCCGGCTTCAGTCCGGGATGATGGCGGCCCTCCGTGAGGCGGGAACGCAGATTACGGAGTACTGCTATTACTACAGGAGCGGACTTGGAGGTCTGCTTGATCTGGAGGCCGGAGATGAGACGTATTCCGGAGAGACAGGCGGGGATCTTGGACTGGCAGAGATAGCGGGATCTTTTCTGCTGTCGGAGACCTGGCTGCGCAGCCGGGTGGAACAGTCACTTGGGGAGGAGTATCTGAATCACACGTGCCTTGAGGGCGGTGCCGGGAGCATTTCGTATCTACAGAGCCGGATTCTTTCCGGCGGAGATGATGTGGACCTGATTGCCGATTACCGGGTCCGCCCGCTGTTTTCCCTGTTTGGTATCTCCGCGATCCCGACGCAGAGCCGATACTATAGCCACGCGTGGGTTGGCTGGTCGGTCGGCGGAGAACTGGCAGATCATGACAGGGAGGAAGAGGAACAGAAGGTCTATGTGACGGCGGCGGGAACAGTCTATCACTGTGATCGGAACTGCACATATCTGCGCCCGTCAATTCAGACCACGGATGCCGCGGCACTTTTGCTGCTTCGGAACCGTAGCGGAGAGAAATACTATCCTTGTGAGATTTGCCATCCTGCGGCTGCCGGTCAGGTGCTGATCACACGCGACGGCAATCGCTACCATGGGACATCCACCTGCTCCGGAATCAAACGATCCGTGCGGGAAGTGCCGCTTTCCGCCGTGGAGGGGACAATGGCGGCCTGTTCAAAATGCGGAAAATGACGCCCCAGAATTGAGGCGGGTGGCAGGGTGGTACTGGAGAATACAGGGAAGATGCCATACAGGGGAAAAATATCATGAGCACTATATTATCCGGAAACAGACCCGGTCTGATTCTTTCATTTCTGTTTCTGCTTCCTGCCGGGATATTGGACTGGAAGACGCGGGCGATACCACGGGTGCTGAGCCTGACAGGGATGCTGGCCGGCGCTGTGTATGCCGCCTTCAGCGTCGGAATGGGGGACAGGAGCGTGCAGGGACTGCTTCTATCCTTACTGCCGGGAGCGTTTCTTATCAGTATGACAGTGCTGACCGGCGGGAAAATAGGCATCGGGGATGGTTTCGCTTTTCTTGCGGTGGGCCTCCTGTCTGGTTTTGAATTGTCATCTCTGATTCTGGCGGGAGGGCTTCTTATGGCGGCGCTGGCGGGATTGTTTCTGATGATGTTGCATAGGGCCGGCCGCAATACAAGGCTTCCCTTTTTGCCATTCAGTTTGATCGCCTGTGGGGAGATACTCTATGTTCTTTGCCAAAATGGGGCTGTATGACGCAGCCGGAAAGGATGACAGGAAAGAGGCGTGGCCGGCTTACATGACGGTCGAGGCGTCCTTTCTTGTCAGTTTCACTGTCATTTTGTTTGCTGTGGTGATTTATCTGGCCTTTTATCAGTATGACCGCTGTGTTCTTGCTCAGGATCTCTACCTGCTCTGCTTCCGTGAGAGTCTGCTCAGGGAAGAGGAAAACCGGACAGCGGGACAGGAGGAACTGGCACAGCGCCAGTTTGGGACAAAATACTTTTTGACGGATAGAATCAGCACGAAAACGGAGGAGGGGGACAACCTGATCAGATGCTCTGCAGAGGCATCGTTTCAAAACCGGGTGTTTCGCGGATCTGCGTTGATGCCGGGAGAAAACTGGAAACTGTGCGCGTCATCCTCTGCGAGGAAGACAGATCCGCCGTTCCATATCCGCCGTTTCCGCAGAGTGCGCGCATTGCTCAGGAAGGCATCGGACGCAGGAGGGAAGCATGACGGAATATGACAGGGAAAACGGGCTGCCCGCAGGCGCGCTGTCCTACGATGCGGAGACATGCCGCGATGCGGGCGAAGAAGCGGGCAGGATCATGGATTGCTCATCCGGCAAAGAGAAAAATGGCATCGGCTATTATCGGGACAATGATCACATCTATGCGGTTCTGGCCTGCAGCGGCAGGGAGAGCGATTATCGATATCGGATGATCGCGGCCAATCATATCGGCGGACTCCTTCCTGGATCCTGTCGGACGATTGACGGCAGGGGCTGTATTTATCTGGATGTCACGTCCAGGCAGAATCTTCTCACTCTGCAGCAGGGCGGCACGATTCCGGGGAAAGATATTATTTCGCTGCTGCATAGCCTGATCCGGACACAGGCAAATCTTTCCGGCTATCTGCTCCATCACACAGGACTGCTGCTGAATCCGGAACTGATCTACAGGGATGATGATAAGGACGGGTGGCTCTTTGCCTATTACCCGGAGGAGCCGGCGCCGGAAGAGTATAAGGGAAGCTTGTCATCACTGGCGGATTATCTGGCGTATCACGTAGAGCCGGAGGACAGGCAGGCAGCCGCGCTGTGCTATCAGCTCAGTACGCTTGCGGAAAATCCGAATTTTACCCTGAAGGAAGAGCTCCTTATGGATTTTGCGGAGATGGAACAGGAAAGCACGGACTCCGGTGCCGCTTCGGAACAGGCCCGGGATACAGAGCAGAAATGGCAGGAAAAAATCAGTCCGGAGCAGGAACTGCGGGACCTGGAACAGGCAGCAGGCGCTGCAAAGGAAGAAACAATGTACGGGACAGAGAGGCGTGCGACGCGGGACGGCATGGCAGTATCCTGTTTTTTCTGCATTCTTCTGTCGGCAGCATTGCTGTGGACTGACAAGGCACTTCGCCTTCGCGGCATCGAAAAGATCAGCTGCGAGGCAGGAGCGGCGACCTGCCTTTGTGCAGGCATGTTTCTTTTAGCCCGTATGCTGTGGCGGTACTGGAAGGGGAATCTTCAGTGAGAAACAGACTGGCGCTCGGGAGGGGAGGATTGTGGTATGATAGATCAAAGAGACTTGAACGTGGTCTGATACGCCACGTTTAACTGGTATTGGTGCTGTCAGCACCGATGCCCCTATTCAGAGAGTGTCTCTTTCGGGCAATTCTCCCGCGGACGTTCAAAGAACGAGGCTTGGGGTATAGACTTGCCTGCAGCACGGAAAGCACTGCAGGCGGGAAAGAATTCAGCGGCAAAGGAGGCCGGGAAACAGATGAAGGATGATCATTGCATTTTCTGCAGAATCGCAAACGGAGAGATTCCGGCGAGAACATTGTATGAGGATGAACGGTTTCGCGTCATTCTGGATAATGGACCTGCGGCCAGGGGACATGCGCTGATTCTGCCGAAAGAACATTATGCGGATATTTATGAACTGCCAGATGACCTCGCCGCTGACGCCATGGTGCTGGCCAGGAAGATGGCGGGACGAATGCGCGAGAAACTCCATTGTGATGGCCTCAACATTGTCCAGAATAATGGGACGGTTGCGGGACAGACTGTCTTTCATTTTCATATACATCTGATTCCCCGGTACAAGGGGGACGGCCAGACAATCGGCTGGCAGCCGGGCAGCCCATCTGCGGAGGAACTGGACCAGACGCTTCGGGATATTCTGGCAGACTAAGGAGCGGCGGCACGAGCCCTGAGGACAACAGTATGCGGGAAATTAATGTGGCAGCGATCACTTCATGTGTCAGACAGATGTGTATAGATGCAAACTACCATCTGTCTCCGGATATGCAGGCCAGGCTGAATGAGGCCGCGGAGATGGAACAGTCGCCGCTTGGCCGTCAGATTCTGGAGAAGCTGGAGGAGAATCTTGAAATAGCGGCATCTGATCAGATTCCAATCTGTCAGGATACCGGTATGGCTGTGATTTTTGTGGAAGTGGGGCAGGAGGTTCATCTCACAGGAGGCGATGTCTCGGCGGCAATTCAGGAAGGCGTCCGGCAGGGGTATCAGGACGGGTATCTGCGCAAGTCTATCGTGCGGGATCCGCTGACAAGAGTCAACACCGGTGACAATACGCCGGCGGTTATTCATTATACGATTGTCCCCGGAGAACAGGTGCGAATCACGGTAGCTCCGAAGGGATTCGGCAGTGAAAACAAGAGTCGGTTGTTTATGCTGGTTCCGGCAGATGGCGTGGATGGCGTGAAGAAAGCGGTACTGCAGACAGTGAGAGAAGCGGGGCCGAATGCCTGTCCTCCCATGGTGGTAGGCGTTGGAATTGGCGGCAATTTTGAAAAATGTGCATGCCTGGCCAAGCAGGCACTACTGATTCCGGCGGACCGGCAGTCAGAAGACCCACAGATCAGAAAGCTGGAACAAGAGCTTTTGACAGAAATCAACAAGACCGGGATTGGACCTGCAGGGCTTGGGGGAACGGTTACTGCACTAGCGCTTCACGTCCTGACATATCCGACGCATATTGCAGGACTTCCTGTGGCGGTCAACATCTGCTGCCACGTAAACAGGCACGAAACCATGGCGCTATAAATTGGCTGTCAAAACTCATATAAAATTGTATGCTGGATCAAGGCGGTGCTTTTACCCGACCCGGCTGCTTGCATGGGGGGCAGCCAGCGGGAAAAGTCAGAATGAAGGCGCAGTACGGGTGAGGATATTATTGCATACGCAGCCGGCATGACGGCACAGGAGAATTCATGGATTGCAGAATTTCCACTCCGTTTACGAAGGAGAAGGCGGCAGGACTTCATATCGGCGATATGGTTTACCTGACGGGTACAATTTATACGGCGAGAGATGCCGCACATAAGCGCATGATGGAAGCGATCAGAGAAGGAAGACCCTTGCCCTTTGATCTGCACAACAGCATTATTTACTATATGGGTCCGACTCCGGCGCGGGGCGGAAGACCGATCGGCTCGGCAGGCCCTACTACTGCCGGAAGGATGGACGCGTATGCGCCGACACTTCTTGACCTTGGAGAAACCGGTATGATTGGGAAGGGACGGAGAAATGAGGCAGTGCGGCAGGCAGTCATCCGAAATGGCGCAGTTTATTTTGCGGCGATCGGAGGAGCCGGCGCGCTTCTCTCCAGGGCGATTACCAGTGCAGAGGTGGTGGCTTATGAGGATCTCGGGACGGAGGCAGTGCGGAAACTGACGGTGCAGGAGTTCCCTGTGATTGTGGTGATGGATAGCAAAGGGAATGACCTATATGAAACGGCAGCTTCTAAATATTGTACGGAATAGCTGTGAAGCACTACCAAATCGTGCGGATTGACAAAGAAAGGCCCCTTCTATATAATAAACAATGCGCTGCCGAGAAAGGCGGTCGGATCGCGTTCTTAAAACGCGGCGATACATGTTTGACAGGAGTCAGGCACTGGAGAAATACTCAAGTGGCTCAAGAGGCGCCCCTGCTAAGGGTGTAGGTCGGGAAACCGGCGCGCGGGTTCAAATCCCGCTTTCTCCGCTTCATTTGAAACATGCAAATTTTTAAATTTGTTGTTGCAAATGAGAAATGCCGATGATATAATCGGCAATGCCGCTGTGAAAAAGCGGAAGACATAAAATCAGGATTCAAAAAGAAATTAAAAATTCTTCTTGACAAACATCCAATCCTGAGTTATGATATCAGAGTTGCGGCTGAGGAAGCCAAGACAAAGAAAGACCTGCCAGGCAGGCCTGCCGGTCATAAGACCGGAGCAGAAAATTTGACAAACGAACAGAAATGCAACCCTGAAGATTCCAAGATCTGAGCCGGAACACTGCAGCAGCGATGCAAGGTGCGGGCCGGTGAAGGATCGGGAGAAAATTCAGAACAAATGATGATTCAACAATCCAAGTTGAACATCCGGACAAGCAGATAACTGATAGAAAGTCAGTAGTTCTACTGGTCCGGGAGAGAAATCTCTGTGAAATGGAAAAACCTTAAACATGAGAGTTCGATCCTGGCTCAGGATGAACGCTGGCGGCGTGCCTAACACATGCAAGTCGAACGGTGCTGCTGCAGAGGAAGCTTCGGCAGAATCAGCAGCAGCATAGTGGCGGACGGGTGAGTAACGCGTGGGGAACCTGCCTCAGACCGGGGGATAGCAGCTGGAAACGGCTGGTAATACCGCATAAGCGCACAGCTCCGCATGGAGCGGTGTGAAAAACTCCGGTGGTCTGAGATGGACCCGCGTCTGATTAGCCAGTTGGTGAGGTAACGGCCCACCAAAGCGACGATCAGTAGCCGGCCTGAGAGGGCGGACGGCCACATTGGGACTGAGACACGGCCCAGACTCCTACGGGAGGC
>Ga0256406_1005465_pt1 | contig 13576 bp, 18 predicted proteins | sample RumenRJG_03DNA_FD_185986 | JGI IMG/M metagenome (GOLD analysis project Ga0256406, IMG submission 185986) | Bovine rumen microbial communities from Lethbridge, Alberta, Canada - RJG_03 | ecosystem: Host-associated > Mammals > Digestive system > Stomach > Rumen | place: Canada: Alberta | collected...
AAACGCGTCCGCTCCTCTCGCAAGGTTGGAATGGACGTCGGGAACTTTATATACGCAAAGATTGAAGCGTTGAGCAGAAAGACAGACCCGTTCATGGCTCTAGTCGCTTCAATGGTGGTGGAGCCAGCCTTGGGGAATGGCCGCGGCGCTCAATTACCAGAGTTCGGGGCTTATTTATTTTAGGAGGAAAAATGGCTGTCAAGTTTTGGGATTTTTTAAGACCGAAAAGTGGCAAGGTAGAAGCGGTCGAAATCGCGTGCTGCGATATGTGGAACGCGTCTAAAGAATTGGCAATTCGAGAGTTGTGCTTCTACGTTTGCTTGAACATGGTCGCGAATGCAATCGGCCGATGCGAGTTTCGCACGTATCGCGAATTCAAAGAGGTCAAGGAACGGGAGTATTATCTTTGGAACGTTGAACCGAACGTCAATGAAAACTCAACCCGTTTTCTTCACAAGTTGATTTGCAAGTTATATGAGGACAATGATGCTCTGGCTGTCAGCGTACGAAAGAGAAACGGCAGCGACGCGCTCGTTGTGGCTGATGAGTGGGACGAAGTTGTGGAGAGCGCCACAAGACAGACCAAATATCGGAACGTCAGCATTGGAGGCGAAATTCATAACTACAACGAAAGCGACGTTATTCGGCTGAAACTGAACAACGGTGACATCAAGCGTGTCTTGGATATGTGTTCCAACGCATACGGAAGATTATTAAACGCTGCAATGACTGCTTTTTCCTTCGGGAATGGCCAGCATTGGAAGGTTCACGTGTCAGCGCTGGCGCAGGGTGACCCAGACTGGCGGGATAATTTTCAAGCGATGCTCGAGAAGCAGGTTAAACCGTTTTTCGAGAGTACGAATGGCATCTTGCCAGAGTTTGACGGATATCTATACGAAGACATTGGAACTTCCCGTTCAACGGCAAAGGCATCCAGCGAGGACGTCCGAGAAATGATTGAGGACATCTTCAATTTCACGGCGCGCGCATTCGGCATCCCGATTGTTCTTGTCAACGGGAAAGTGGAAAGCACGAAGGACGCATATACCCGCTTCTTGACGGGTGTCATAGATCCTATTTGTGACCAGTTGCAAGAAGAAATCATCCGAAAGAGATACGGATATGACGAATGGGTCAAAGGGAACTTCCTGCGGGTAGACAGTTCCGCTATTATCCATTTCGACATATTCAGTCAAGCCGCCGACATCGAAAAGTTGGTAGGAAGCGGCGCATATACCATCAACGACGTCCGCAGAGCTGCGGGCGAGGTTGAGATAGACGAAGACTGGGCGAATCGTCACTATATGACGTTGAACATCGGAACGATGTCGACGCAGGTGCGGGACGCTGGAAAGGAGGAATGATGGGTTACAGACCTATGTGGGAACTCAAGCAGCAGACCGACGGACAATTGGACGTTTACATCTACGGTGACGTGGAAGCGGAGAAGTTCAATTACAACACTTTCGAGTATGAGGAGTCCGAGAACTCGGCAAACCATTTCAAGGAAGTCTTGGAAGAGAACAAGGACGCGAAACAGATCAACGTCTATATCAATTCGTACGGTGGCTCCGTATTCGAGGGAACGGCGATATATAACCAGCTGAAAAGACACCAAGCGCACAAGACCGTATATATTGACGGCTTCGCGTGTTCAATCGCTTCTGTCATTGCAATGGCTGGTGACGAAATCGTTATGCCGAGAAACGCGATGATGATGGTTCACAATATGTGGACGGTAGCAATCGGAAACGCGGCAGAACTTCGCAAGGCTGCCGACGACCTTGACATTATCAACAATGCAGGGCGGCAGGCGTATCTCGAGAAGGCTGGCGACAAGTTGGACGAAGCCTTCCTTGCAGAAATGATGAACTCGGAGACGTGGCTCACGGCGGAGGACTGTCTGGCGTTCGGCCTATGCGACAGGATTGGAGAAACGGTCAAGACTGATGAAGAAGTTGTCCAGAGAACAGAAGAAAGCATCCAAGAAAGAATTGCTTTCCAGAAGACACTCTTGTCAACGCTCAAGGGATTGACCGAAGGGGAAATAGAAGAGGAACCAGAGGCGGAAGCGGAGCAAGAACCCGCTGAAGAACCCGCCGAAGAAGTTGCCGAAGAAAAGAAAAGCAATTTGATGCAATTATTCACAAAAGTTTTATGAAGGAGAAAATGATGAAATCTAACGACATCAGAAATCGCGACGAAATCCGTGCTGAACTCCAGCAGGCAATCGTCAACAACGACAGCGAGGCTTTCGCCGCCGCTTTCGACACTATGCTTTCTTCCATCGAGGAAGGCTTGAAGGCCGATTACATGGAAGAAGCAAAAGCAGTCAATGACAACGCCGTCCTCGCATCCAGAGGCGCACGTCAGCTGACATCCGCAGAGAAAGACTTCTACCAGAAATTCGGTGAGGCCATCTCTTCCACCAATCCGCGTCAAGCCGTGGAGAACCTCAACATCGTTCTTCCCGAGACCGTTGTGGAAAGCGTTTTCGATAACTTGAGAACCAATCATCCGTTGTTGAGCCGTATCGACTTCCTGTACAGCGGAGCAGCCTACAAGGCCATCTTTAACACCAATCCCGACCAAGCCGCTCAATGGGGCGAACTGTGCGACGAAATCGTCAAGGAATTGGTCGCTGGCTTCCAAGTAGTGGACGGAACATTGTTCAAGCTGTCCGCTTTCATTCCTGTATGCAAGGCAGCCTTGGAACTCGGTCCCGAATGGCTCGACCGTTTCGTTCGCGACACTCTGTATGAGGCTCTCGCAAACGGACTGGAAGCAGGCATTGTCAAGGGCACAGGCAAGACCTCTCCGATCGGCATGAACCGTCAAGTCGGTGAAGGCGTTGTCGTGACCGACGGCGTTTATCCCGAGAAAGAACCCGTGGCAATTACAAGTCTCGACCCCGTCTCCCTCGGTAACATTCTCGCTACTATGGCGGTTACTCCTGCAGGCAAGAGCCGTCCAGTGACTGGCGCGATCCTGTTAGTCAATCCCGTGGACTATCTGACCAAGGTATTCCCTGCGACTACAATTCGCTCTTCTGACGGAACATACCGTTCCGATGTACTGCCCTTCCCGATTGATGTCATTCAGTCTTCTGCAGTTGATGAGAATGAGGCGATTTTGGGTCTTCCGTCTCAATATCTGGCTCTGGCTGGTATCGATGAAGGTGGCCGTATCGAGTATTCCGATCATTATCGGTTCCTCGAGGACAAGAGAGTCTACCTCATCAAGACCTATGCCTACGGTATGCCGAAGGACAACAACGCTTTCGTCGTGCTGAACATCAAGGACTTGAAGCCCGCGGTGCTGCAGGTCGAAGTTGTAAATACCGTAAAGACCAAAGAACAGACGGAGTGATAAATGAGCAAGAGAGTTTCTGTTGAACTCCTTGCCGATATTAAGAATTATCTGGACATCACTTGGGACGACGATGATACAGACAAGAAAATTGCCAATATTATCGCGTCTGGAGTGAATTATCTGAACGGAAAATACGGAGCCGAGGCGGACTATCTTTCTGATGGCCTGCCTCGAACTCTGTTGTTCGATTACGTCCGATATATGAGGGACAGCGCGCTTGACGTATTCGAGAATAACTATCAAGCGCTTCTTCTCGGAATGCAGAATGAGAAAGCGGTGAACGATTATGTGGAAAGCGCCAACGCGTCCGAACAATAAGATAACGCAGAACTTCAACGATGGTGTTCTGTCTGTCTGTAATGTGGAGAATATCGCGGAGACGGGCTACCAGCCGAAAATCGGCTTGACGGTGAAGCATCGGCTTCGCTATGAGGAAAGAGTCGTCGGTTTCTCGCGATATTACTCCGCGCTACAAAATCAGATAGAAATCGAGAAGGTGCTGCGGGTTCCGTATCGGCAGGGAATAACCAATCAAGACGTCGTTGTTCTTCCAGACTGTGAACAATACAGCGTGCAGCAGGTGCAGGTCATTGACGTATACCCGAAATGTCTTGACCTATCGCTGTCGAAGATTGAACAGAGGTATGAAGTATGTGGTACGAAAGAATAATCGCGGCGCACAGAAAAGTGACGGATAACGTCACGCACGGTGAAGCGATGAAATCGGACAGATATTTCGTCTGGATGGAAGACGGCGCGAATGACTTTGAGGCGAACAGCCGTCACTCGGAACGGGCTGTGTCTGGCTCGACCGATTTTTTCACAAAAACGGAGTTCGACCCGTGGGCTGGAGAATTGGAGAAGGCTTTCAACGAAGACGGCTTCATCGCTTGGCGGTTGAATACAATTCAATTCGAACCCGACACGGGCTTCTATCATTACGAATGGCTCTGGGAGGTTATTAATGAAGCGAATTGACTTGACTGGGCTGTATAGCGTTCAAGCCAAAATCGGGCGGCTCCGCTGGCAGAAAATTGCCTCTCCTGCGCTTTATGTGATGGCGGGGGAAATTGCCGACACGGTTCACGATACGCTTGAAGCGCGCATAAAGAACCCGACGGGCAAAGTCGCGAAGGGACTGACGGTATACGACTTTCAGTACAAAAAAGGCGGCGTCCAGACGAAAATCGGCTTCCTTGGATACCATACGGACGAAAAGGGACGGCAGGTTCCGAACGGGATCATTGCGGCCGTTCTTGAAAGCGGGCGGTCCGATCAAGCAGGCCGTGACAAAACTCATTTCTTCAGCGACGCCGTCAGAATGAGCAAAGACAGGGCGATGGCGATGGCTGTCGAGAAGATGGAACAGAAAATTGAACAATATATAGGAGATTGAGAATGGTTGGAACTGGTTTAAGTTTTCCGTATGTAGCGAAATACAATTTCTCCAACGGCGAGGTCACTTATTCCAACGGAATGAAACTCGGCCGTGGGGTCGAAATGAGTTATGAGACGGAAAACTCTGACAACAATATCTTCTACGCTGATAACAGAGAAGCCGAGATTGTCGGCGGACGTTTCTTAAGCGGAACGTTGACAGCTGAAATCGACGGACTGGAAACTGCGGCGAAGAAATTAATCTACGGTCTTGGTGAAGCGTCTCGTACTGTTACCGTTGGCCAAGAGACCGTGGAATTACTTGGAATGCAGGGCGCGGAGCCGCCGTTCGTTGGTGTGGGCTACATTGAGAGAACACAAATGGAAGGCGTCGTCGGCTTCTGGCCGATTATCCTGCCGAAAGTGAAATTCGCTGTAGGCGGAAGAACTGCACATACACAAGAAGAAGACATCGACTGGCAGACCCAGACTTTGGACGGAACGTTCTATCGCGATGATACGGATTCCGCTGACTGGTTGCTGCAGCCCGAAACGCCTTGCGAGACCGAAGCAGAAGCGGAAAACATTATCAAGGCGTTCTTCAACATTGCATAAGAGAGGGGAAAGATATGGGAGCGTCGTTCAAGTTGTTCGACAAGGAATATCCGTTGGTCTGTACCGTGGAAGCGCTGCAAGAACTAACGGAAAACGTCGGCGGTGATCTTAACCGATTGACGGAACCGTTGGAAAGCGGCGACTCGATGGTTCAGTTGCAAGAAGGAATCCGATTTATTTATTCCTTTATGAAGGCAGGTCGAAATCGTGAAATCATCCGTCAGCGTATGCTCGGCGAGAAGATGGAGGAGACCTATTTCCCGTCATTTGAAGAGTTCAAACAATGTATGGAAATTTCAGATCTCCGCCGAATGATGGAAGCGGTGAAGGAAACGATAACGGAAAGCAGAAAACAGACCGTTGAGATTATTCCAGAAAAAAACGCAGAGGCCACGCGGTCAGAATAACGGTCGCGTGGCTTCTTTTTCAAGGACTTTCCGTGCGCCTTCCGTATGAGGTCGTCTTGACATCTACGCAGGGCGAAATTCTGGATCTTGTTGCGTGTCAGCTGATAATCAACGGAGCGCGGCAACGGATACGGAAAACGAGTAAAGAACTACGGGAAGAAAACAGAAGGGAGAAACAATGGCGAGCGGGTCGGTAAGTGTAAATCTAGCCGTTGAAGGTGGAAAGTCGTTCCAGAACGAACTGAAGGCGGCGGATTCCGCGTGCAAGGCTGCAGCGGCTGGACTGAAAGAATTGAATACAGCGTTCGACAGCAACGACTCCGCCAGTAAGAAGGCGAAAGCGTCCATGCGGGAGTTGTCCAATATCTTGGAAGCGCAGAAGGCGAAAGGAACCGTTATCGCCAACGAGTACAAGAAACAGCAGGCTGCTCTCGATGAACTGGCGGTTGCTCTCCAGAAGGCGAAAGAAGAAAACGGAGAAGGCTCCGCGGAAGCATTAAAAGCGGCGGACGCGTATAACCAGCAAGCGAAAAAGGTCAATGACCTTGAAACGCAGTTACGGAACAACAACGCGGCAATCAATGAGACGACAGCGCAGATGGAAGAAGCAAAATCCGCGTCAAACTCTTGGAAGGGCGCTTTGAGTGGCCTTGCAAGCGTAGCAAAGACTGTCGGTGTCGCCACAGCAGCCATCGCCACGGCAGCGGCAGGAATTGCCGTGAAAATCGGGAAAGAGGTCGTCGGTGCGTACGGTGAGTTCGAGCAATTAGAAGGCGGCGTGAAAAAGATTTTTGGCGCGGAAGCGTCACAGGTCGTGGTATCCAACGCCAGACAAGCGTTCTCGCAAGTCGGCGTTTCAGCGAATGAATATCTGGAGACGATTACGGGCTTTTCCGCGTCATTAATGCAAACAATGGGCGGTGACGCTGTAGGCGCTGCCACGACGGCCGACAGAGCGATGAAGGCAATGGCGGACAACGTAAATACCTACGGCAGCGACTTCTCATCTGTTCAATCGGCGTTCCAAGGTTTCGCGAAACAAAATTACTCCATGCTGGACAATTTGCGCCTTGGATACGGCGGGACGAAAGCCGAAATGGAACGGCTCATCAAAGATGCCTCGCAGATGTCAGATGCTCAAGAGAAGGTCGGTGTCTCCGTCGACGCGACATCGATGTCTTTTGAAAATATGATAAACGCGATCGCAGTTGTCCAAGCGAACATGGGAATAATGGACACAACGGCAAATGAGGCGATGACCACTATTCAAGGCTCGACAAATATGCTGAAAGCGTCTATTCAAGACTTGTGGAGCGCTCTTGGCGGAAGCGGTCAAGGGGTCGACGAGGCGATGGCGAACATCGTGACGTCCTTCGAGTATGTGGTGAATAATATCAAGCCCGTATTGATGCAGATTGTGGCTTATATTCCAGAAGTAGTGAATGCTCTTATTCCTGCGGTCACAGCAATGCTGCCCGAATTAATTTCGGCCGCGACACAGGTGTTCAATGGCGTTCTGGAAGCGTTGGTCGGTGCGCTGCCGCTTCTTATTCCAGTAGCAACGGATGCGTTGCTAACAATTTCAGACACTCTGTTAGCAAATCTTCCTCAAATCATCGACGCGGCCATTCAAATTATCGTCAGTCTCGTCACGGGTCTGGCCAACGCGCTGCCTCGGCTGATTGGATATGTTCCAACAATTATTTCTTCCATCGTCAGAGGGTTGATTTCGAACTTGCCTCAAATTATGAGCGCAGCCATCCAGATCATCGCACAGTTGATTGCAGGCATTCTCTCGATGGCGGGACAGGTGATAAATTCTGCAAAGAACATCGGTCGGAACATTTGGAGCGCAATCAAAGGCTTCGCAGGGCAGATGGCATCCGCAGGACGAGACTTGATGATGGGTCTAGTTCAAGGAATTGCCAATGCCATCGGCTCGGTCATCAGCGCGGTGGTCAACGCTGGTAAACAAATCCTCGGAGCAGTCAAGGGAGTCTTCGGCATCGCATCTCCGTCTAAAGAGACTGCCTACATGGGCAAGATGCTGATGGCTGGTCTCGCGGGAGGAATAGACGATAATATCAAAATGGTCGACAAGGCGTGGGGTCACGTGACATCCGATTTAATGGGAATGAATGCCGCCGTGATGGGCGGAACGTATCGCGCGGGTTCGACGTTCAACATCTACCAACGCGAGGGCGAAAACGGCGCAGCGCTTGCACGCAGGATTAATAGACAACTGGGGGCTGTATATGAGTGAGAGAAGATTTAAGTTGATAAACGGCAACGGAGAGGAATTTCGCCTCAATCAATACGGCTATGCTTGGCTTCACGATCCCGATGGTCTCGGCTGGGCGCCAAATGTCGAAAATTTCGCCGTCGGGAATGCTTTCGTCACCATCAAGGAAGTCGTGGAAGCGCCAGAGCCGACGGGCGAAATCATCTTTGCCAATTATGAGGCATACCAGCAATTCCTCGATTTTATCCAAGTCGGGAATACCGTTCTCGCGTATATGCCGATAGGAACGTGGCGATATCTGGATTGCGTCGTGCAGGTTGAAAAGTCAGAAATAAAACCAGATCACGACAGGCTGATTTGTCCCGTTTCTTTCATCGCGCGGTCGTACTGGTATGAGAGCGTTCAAGTCTATACGTCTTCGGGCGAAGTTTTAGACTCGGACAAGAAATACGCCTACGGTTATGAATATACATACGGCGACACGGGATCGGGGTCGGTGACAATTCACAACGGGCAATTATCATCCTATTTCAAGTTGTCCATCATCGGCGAGGCAGTAAATCCGCTTTATCGCGTTTTCAAGGGTGGCAAACTATACAAGGAAGGAAGAATACTTGCGACAATTCCAGCAGGTCGGAAGTTGGTCGTCAACACGCATCCAGCAGCAATGGAAATCGCGGAGTATACCTTGGACGATGTATTCGTTCAAGACTTATATGGTGCGTCCGATTTCTCGACGGAACGGATTTTCGAATTGCCGGCCGGAACAAGCACGGTCGCCTTCCTTGACGATACGGTAAGCGTGACGCAGGGATATGTGGAGGTGCGAAAACGTGTCTAACTTCTACCAAGTGGAAATATTCAACGATCAGTTCGATTTCGTATCGGCAACATCGGTAGATATCTCTCAAGACATCGAACTGGATTTTCTTACATTCAATTCATATGAAATAACCACGCTCCCGATTGAGGTTGAAAAAGGCTTTTTCCTGCACATCACGCAGGAGAACAAACTTGTCGCGGATGGCATCGTTGCCGACGTGCAGCCAGAGGACAGTCTTATTACTATCACGGTCAGACCTCTTCAAGCGTTGTTCGATATCGACGTCTATTATTCGGCCGTTTCGGACTGTATCACGTGGATTGCAACGAACATCGGAGCGCAGTTGGCCACAAATGCCGATGCCTTGCAAAACAGACCAATTGATATCACATACACTGTTGCATCGAAGAATCTTCCGCTGACTGGCTACAATTTTAATGCCACAGTGAACATCCTCTCGGTGATTGGCAATGCATTGAAAACCTATGGAGTGGTCTGCGATACATATTTGGATTTGGTGAACAAGCGCATCAAATGCAACATCTACGCAAATAGTGATGCAAAAACGCTTGAGGCGGATTTGAACAACGTGCTGTCCAGAGAAGTCACCATCGGCGACTCCTATGGCGCAGCGAATAAACTAACAATTCAAAAGATACAAGCCGAGGATGGAGTAAAAACGGTTCTCGGCGAGGTGACGTATTACCTACACTCGGACGGCAGCATATCGGGCGTAAACTCTGACAGAATTACGCCTGTTTTTTACAAGCTGGAGCAGCTTGAACTATCTTCGGATGAAACAGACGCCGAGTGGACGGCGAAAGCCTATTCCAAGGCGGTGGAGGTGTTGTCTCCGCAGAAGTATGATAACGAGATTGTGCTTTCGTATCATCGGGATGACAGAATCGCCATGCCAATGGAGATGACCATCGGCACAGCCACTACCATCTATGTGGATGGCATTGCCTATTCATCCATTCTCACTGGTCGAGCCATCAATGGGAATGTGGTGACTCTGACATTTGGTGCTGTGCGGACGGAGCTGACGAAGAAGCTCATCTTGCAAAAAGGCAACACTGGCACCATTCAGCAGATTATGAATCAGGTTCAGCCGCAGCTGACGGAGTTGTATACATTGGTTGGCGGTGGTGGCGAGCCAGAGGCATTTACTCCATCGAGAAACACCACCAATGTCACGAATGTATACAGTGGCACTCGATTCCTTAAGCAAGGCAATGTGGTGTATGCCACTTTTCAGATTCAATTAAAAGCAGGACTGACCAATGGAAATGTTCTATACACAGGAATGCCGATTCCGTATGGTGGTGCGGTGGCTCTGACATTAAACAGTAGTGGAGGAAATGGCTATCGTGCCACAATTAACACTTCTGGAACATTGTTGTGTTACGGAACGTTTAATTCGGCGCAGACCGAATACACAGGTTCAATATCGTATCTAACGAGCGATTAAGGAGATTCAAAATGGTTCAAGTTTATCAGGTCACATACAACAGCGCCACATCAGATGGATTGGTGCCTGCGGTAGCGGACAGGCGATTGTATGAGCATCTGCTCCTCTCAAATGTCGGAGTAGTTGATGGCATCAACATCCAATCCAATGGCACAAACATCATTGTGTCGAGCGGATGGGGAATCATCCATGGAGCCATCTTCCAAGTGGAACAAGAAACGATTCAGGCGACAGTGCCTGCGAGTGGCTCGGTGAATGGTCGGCTATTGATTGAATTGGATGTCACAAACAGCACCATCCAGTTTGTCACGCAAGCAGCTGCTTCACTGCCCGCGCTTGTCCAAGAGGATATCAACACCAATGGCTCCATCTATCAAATGCCTTTGGCAACATACACCATCAGCACTGCATCCATCAGCAATCTGTCTATGGTCTATACGACACTTGATAGTATCAAAGTTCTTAAACAATCCTTTGATGCATTGGCGGCGCAAGTTGGCACTATGTCCACAAAATTAGGTGGTATTGAAACTGGCGCACAGGTCAACACTGTCACAGGAGTCAAAGGCGACAAGGAGTCCTCTTATCGCATAGGCAATGTGAATCTTACACCATCTAACATTGGTGCGGTGCCGACATCACGCACTGTCAATGGCAAGGCTCTGTCGAGCAATATCTCATTGTCGGCATCGGATGTGTCTGCGGTGCCTACGACTCGGACAGTGAATGGCAAGGCATTGTCGAGCAACATCAGCCTCACCAAGAGTGATGTTAGCTTGGGCAAGGTCAACAATCAGACCATCTCATTCAGCCTTTCAGGCACCACATTGACCATCACGGTGTCGTGAGGAGGTGCATCATGCCAATTATTTACAATGGCACCACACTCAACAATGGTGGAGGCACCAAATCCTACAATGGCACTGCGCTGAAGACCATCAAGTATGGCTCGGTGGTGGTGTGGCAAGACCAAACGCAATATTATCCGAATGCCACAGTGTCCTACAAAGGCTCCTCCACAGGAACGTGGGGAGCATTCTATGTGACATTGCCGAACGGAGTAAACTACAACAGCAAGGTGGCATATATTCCAGTGAACGTGTCCAACATCTCCACTCTGACAGTAACAGGTACATTGTCCACTACACAGCCACGAACATACGCAGCATGCGCCTTGATGAGTGCGACTCAATTGGCAGAAGACCATTCCGCCTTGCCATATTATTGGGCAACAAACGAGGGATGGAATGAGCCAAGTTTGTACACATACAGAGTTTTCCGAGCGGATGGTACAACAAACAATTGGACATTCAATGTCGCATCCTTGAGCGGTACATATTATTTGGCAATCGGATGTTATGTGAATAACGACTATTCGGCAGCATCCGCATCGGCAACAATAACAAGAGTAATAGGAGTCTAAAAATGAAAGTTATCTTTGCAGACGGAACAAACAAAGAATTCTTGGACAGCACGTCCATTTATCCTTCCGACTCTCCATACATTCCTTCCGCGATGGAAGTGCAGATGGACTATGAACAGATGTCTCTCGCAACATTCGAGAAGTGGATGCTCAACACCGAGAAGACCAAGGAAATGACATTCGAGCGTGCTATCAATGAGAACGACGTTATGACGGAAGTATTCTACGGCTACACTAGAATGACAGAGTGCGGCCGAAAGGCTCTTTATAACAAAGACGTTCACACAGGCGAGGTTGTCTCGCAGTGGGTGCTATATGCCCGCCTTGAACAAGTGGTTTAACGGAGGTAGCGAACGATGAGCGAAGCGGTCATTGTTGCGTTGATAACAGCAGGGACGAGTATTCTCGTTCAGCTCTTGATTAATCGACAAAACAACTTAAAAAATCAAGTCGAACAGGCGAAGAGGGATCAGAAACTTGATGATCGCTTGGAGCATATTGACGAAAAGTTGGAGGAGCACAATGGATATGCGAAGTTGTTTTCGGAGACGTCCATGTCCATTGTGGCTCTGAAAAAAGACATTGAATGGATAAAGGGGAAAATCTGATGCTGATTAAAAATTCAAAAGTTTACGATTTTCTAAAGTGGTTTGCTTTGGTTGTTCTTCCATCTTGCGGCGCTGCATATGCACGTCTGGCGCAGATTTGGGGTCTACCGTACTCTAGTCAAATTCCCGAGACGATTATGACCATCTGCATGCTAATCGGCGCTATTCTTGGAATATCCAATGCCACTTACTACAAGAGCGGCGCTGGTGCTGCGAAAGCATTTTCGGAAGCCTACACAGATTTCCTCGACGTTGAACCTACAGACGACAATTCAGAGGAAGGAGTGGGCTGATGTATGCTTTCACGGAAAGAACAGTCGCTCCGTCCTATACGGACAAAAACTGGATAAAAACGACTTTCGGCGGCTATAACCATTGTATATTAATCAATAAAAATAACGGCTCTGTCCTGCCGAATTGCGTTGCCTACGCGCACGGGCGCTGGCTCGAGTTGCTTACGGGTGCCGTCGGGCTGGAGAAGGCGAAAGAGTATGAGAGTAGAATGTGTCTGTACAACGCAGAACAGTATTACGGCTTTACTCAAGACGGCTTCGAGAGAGGACAGGAGCCTCGGCTGGGCGCGATTATATGCTGGCGCAAAGGATCGCTTGCAAGCGGCGACGGCGCTGGACACGTTGCGGTCGTTGAGAAGATAAACTCCGACGGTTCAATTGTCTGCAGCGCTTCGAATTACGGCGGAACGAGGTGGTATCGTTCGACTTATTACAAGAGCCGAAATTACTACATCGGTTCGGCGTATACGTTTCAAGGCTTTATATACCCGCCTGTCCAATTTTCGGAGTTTGCAGCTGACGCAGTCGAACGGAACAGCAACGTCGACCAGATCTCTGTAAATCTTGATATTCTGAACGTGCGGTCGGGTGCTGGCACGAACTACGCGCGGCTCGGATATGCACAGAGAGGCTTCCACAACGTTCTCCGCATTCAAGAAGGCGGAGAGTACAAGTGGTATGAAATCGAAAAGAATAAATGGATCGCAGGCGTCCAAGGGACGGAATACCTGCCAAAAGAAAAGGGAGCCACGTGGAGCGTCCTGTTCCCCGAGGTTTCCAACGGTGACCGAGTGATGCTGGAGAGGATTGCAGAAGAGTATTCCTTGAAAGTGAAGGTCTCCAAAAACTAAAGCGAGCGACTTCGAAAGAAGTTCTCAATATTTCCCCAAGAATTGACCCGCCAATATCGGCGGGTCTTTTCTTTTTAATAATCGTTATTATTCT
>Ga0256406_1005466_pt1 | contig 13574 bp, 12 predicted proteins | sample RumenRJG_03DNA_FD_185986 | JGI IMG/M metagenome (GOLD analysis project Ga0256406, IMG submission 185986) | Bovine rumen microbial communities from Lethbridge, Alberta, Canada - RJG_03 | ecosystem: Host-associated > Mammals > Digestive system > Stomach > Rumen | place: Canada: Alberta | collected...
ATGCCAATCGGTCTGTGGAAGAGAAAATGAAGAGTGACAGAGATTATACCTACTCCGAACTGGGACGATTGATGGAAAGGTTGGAAAGTATATAAAATTGCTTTGAATCTATAAAAAACGTCCTGAAGGACTCCGCACGACCACCATGTCTGCCAATCAGCCGGACTCTGAATTTCATCAGGACAGCCAAATATGTCATCAGGACAGCCGAATAAGAAAATCATTGAGCCAAGCTACATGCCATTAAGAGGTGCCGCTGCCCATGCCGTATTTCGCCGCCCTGACGGGTTTCGCTGTCCTGACGTATTTCGCTGCCCTTGCTGAAAATTTGCACATTCGGCGATTGTGCAATTGAGGGGCTCCAGCTGGGCATGGAGTGAATTTGCCCACGGTTTGATTAGGGGGCAAATTCGGCCAATCGCCCTTGCACGCCGCACAAACGCATATTCACCATCTGCCCAATTGCAACGCCCCGCTGCCTAGCTCTAGGCAAATTCCCAATCGCAACGCCCCGCTGCCAGGACTCCGGAATATTCCCAATTGCAACGCCACAACCAGGCTTGAAACGTTAACTCAAGTGGGTGGTTATCGCCGAAATGCCTGGGTGGTTATCGCCGAAATCCGCAGGAAGTCATGAAATGCTAAACGATTGCCCGGTCCGGATCCAGTTCCAGATGGCCCAATACAATCCGGAATCCAACCTATTTCTTCAGAAAGTCCTTGTCTGCGTTGGGGTTATACCAACCGTCTTTCGCCTCGAAGATCACAGCCGGCTCGATGACCTCCAGGCTGTGCCACTCGTTCTTCTCGACCTGCACGCCATACGCACCCTCTTTATGGTCCAGCCGAATCCTCTTCACCTCCCTGCCCTCATCGTCATAAATCAGAACATCAATCACCCCGCGAAGCAGAATCTGCGTCTCCGAAGTATCATGATGCCTGTGGATCGGAATCACAGTCCCCATTTCAAGCGCATTCAGCATCCGCTGAGACCCATCAGCCTCCGAATTCCGCAAGTCGTAATTCATCCTCAGCCTCGCCGACCCCTTCGCCAACACCCGAATGCTATCCAGTAATTTATCATCAATTATCATTGACATTTGCAGAAATATTAATGAGAACTATTTCCTCCTAATATGCAGAGCAATCGTTTCCGGATGATTCTTCGCGAACGCTTCAGCATCGGAGACGACAAGAACGAGGTATCCGCCACCGCCAGCACCAGGCATCTTCCAAGCCAAGACATCATCCATGGCGGAATATTCATTAATATATTCTTGAACCCCAGGCTGAATCATGGCTGGGAACATCGCAACCTGCGCATTGAACGAGGCCTTGTAGGCATCAGCGAATCTGGCAAGATCCCTGGTCATAATGGCATTCCAACAATTATCAGCAGCGCTTGTGAGAGCCTCGACCTTTGCTTTATTAATATCAGAACCCTTAACGACCGAACAGCCTGGCCTGCGAGGGAACATAGGAATCATGCAAAGGTGCTCCTCGAGCCAAGACAGTACTGTCTCATCCAGGCAAGATTCAAATTTAATTGGCCAGAAATGGTTATCATAGTAATGACGAACCAGGCCTGGCATGCAAATACCGATAGCATCCTGTGCTCCAGAGATAATGCCATCGGATCTCTCAGGATCATTCTCGAAGCAGAAAACCAGCTTTGCCAGCATCTCAGGATCCATATTAGGCAGCTCGAAAGGCCAGATTTTACGAATAGCATTCCTTGTCGAAGTCGAGAGGCCGCCACGATCCATGATTTCAAATGTCGGCTCCACAGAGACAGTTATTGCCCAGCCAGGCGCATAATGCGAGACATATGGCTGGTCAATCCAGGTTCCCGCCAAATCCACACGAGTCGGAATCCGGCAAATCTTGTCTTTCAAAGAAGTGCTTGACCTGACTTCCAAGCCATCGGAAGGCTTCCTCTTCAATACGACATATTCAATTCCTCTCTCCTCGCAGAACTTCCTCTTTTCATCGGAAGAGCCATCCTCATTCACAATGAATATGTCGGGACGGAGTTTTTCCACCTCCGGCGCAAAATCCATTATCCCGCTGCCAGAATTGATGAAGGCATCTTTGACATATCTGACGGATTTCACCATGAACAGCCTCTCCTGCTCTGGATATAATGGTCTATGATGTTTATATCCAACTATCGTTCTATCCGAACCTATCCCCACATACAAATCGCCATACTGCGAAGCCTCCTTGAAAAACTCCACATGACCGCTATGCAGCAAGTCATAACAACCCGAAACGAAAACTTTCTTTGGCATAAATCAAAATTTTGTGGTTCGAATCAGCATCATCACGCTAATTCTCAATTAGTTTCCTTAACACGGAACAAAGATAGCGTCTTTGCGTGTATTCTCAATGACAAAGGCATCGTCTTTCAAGAGAAAGTCGGTGTTTTGACTCCGGGGCTGGAGCAATTGGCTGCCACTTTGCAGGAGCATGATGTAAGTGAGGTCTGTACGGAAAGCTCCAGCATCCCAGACTTGTTCCGGGACTGGGATTCGCTACAGGTTGTTGAGAGAGGATTTGCGTCTGAACTTTTTCTGCAGTGTCGTGGAAGGAAGAAGCGGCCATCGCCTCCGGCTGCTGAAGCTGCAAGTCACCGAGCAAGCGCCCGAAAACGGTCTTGAAGCTCCGCGATTCTTATTAGGAGATCAGCAAAAGAAAGACAGTCGCCGTATACGAAGTGCTCCAGCATTTCGCCATAGTCAGTTTCCCATTCTTTCAAGCATCTTTCCGGAGGAAGTAGCTCAATAGTTTCAGGGTAATCCTTATCATAGTCGGCATACCCGACATGATAGAATTTGCGGCGATGCTCCACAATCTTGCCGTACAACTTCTTATCTGAGAGCGCCATTTTTCCGAATTCCGTATCCATCAGTCTCTCGAGGTCGTACAGGTGACGAGTCATCCTTAGACTTCTCGGCACCGGCTTCTGGAATTCTTCGTTAAGCAGGAATGCTTTCTCCAGGAATGTCCTTGACGGAAGGACAACCGGTATCGTGCATTCCGATTCCCCATCGTCATCGGGAAAATGAGCACTGATGATTGAGCTGATGCTACGTGGTTCAAATGGCTCATCCATTGAAAGGCAGCTGATCTCAATCTTGACTCTGGCCGGCACATAAGGAGAGCTGTCAGAAGAGATGGAAGGGTAGTTGACATAAATCACAGTCGGGTCTGCGTCAGACGAGACTGGACTGCCGGCTTCATCAACGATCTCCGGTATCACCTCATATCCTGAAAGACCAAGCATCTTCAGTTGCGCGTTCAGATCTTCTGCAAGAGTGGACACGATAAACTTGCGGCTTTTCTTGCGGAGACTCTTCAGCTGGGTGTTGTTATCCAGTTGAGGCACAAAGAATCGATGATCGAGCGCCAGATCGATATCTTCCGAAAAACGGTCAATCTGATGCCAGCCCTTACTGAGCGAAGTTCCGCCCTTGAATTCCAGGTAATCTTTGCAGGAAGTCCGGAAAAGGGCTTTCAGCGTCATACTCACCCACCAGTCTTTTTCAACCGCATATTCCGGAAGATGCTCTCCAGCCGCTGCATGCTGAAGAATCACTTTGCGGTCCAGCAGTTCTTTGTCAATCCATTTTGTCATTGTTCAATCTCCCTTGCTATACTCCAAATTGTTTTCCTTACCCAGATGGGTGCCACCTTCAAATCCTGTTCAAAGGTGTCTATTGGCAGATTCTTCTGCAAGAGGCCTTTGATAACCGTACGGTGCTGATTAGTCATCCTGCTCTCTCCGATGGATTTCATCGCCTGAATAAGGATGGAGAGAAACTCGTTCTTCACTGCAAAGTTCTTCGGAACGCAGCGTTTGAACGTAACAGTACGCGGGCCCACTTCAATTTTTCGCGCCGATCCCGATGTCAAATATACATAACTCATAGGGACCTGCGTGGAGAGTCCCAGCATATTCTGGGCGGTCTCCCCCGTCGGCAGTACCTGGGCATTGTCTCTGCGGGCAATCGCTTTCACCAAATCCGCTATTTCCGGATACAGAATGCCGTATCGCGTCTGGATAGGCTTATAATAGACTCCCTTTGCAAGACGACACAGAAGTCCCTTCTCTACGAATTCCGATAGGAGACGGCTGATGAACACGTCATTGCCGGCCTTCGCAAAGTCCGATACAAAAAACAAGGTTCCTGCCTCGCTCTGTTGTATCTGCTGTTCTATGTCATCAACAATACGCATAGCATTCACGTAGAAAATTTTTGCAAAAATTTCTACTTGTAAATATAAGCGTTTTCTTCAATTGTCGAAACAAATCAAATAAGAAAAGCCGAAGAGTAAGCATCCGATAAAGAAAATGTCATATTCCGTGGGAACTCTACTTAGAAGATCCTCCAGCCAAGCCCTGATGTCAATCTTGGCAGCGTTGCAACTGAACTAAGAGTAGACGATGGCTGCACGTACGGCCGCTTCGTGATTGCCAACGAATAGGAAGTTCTTGCGTAAGCATCCGAACCTAACCCCACATACAAATCACCATACTGCGAAGCCTCCTTGAAGAACTCCACATGACCGCTATGCAGCAAGTCATAACAACCCGAAACGAAAACTTTCTTTGGCATATTCTTGAATATATTGTATTCTTTAAAACCTACTTGCTTTTATCCTGGGAACAATTCAAAAAAACATGATGAATTAATTATGTTTTAAATAACGGCCAACTCGTTAAATTTTAACATTTTAAAGAACACAACTGAACACTATTAATTTGAAAGTTGTGCGAGGAATTTTGTTATGTTGTGCGAATCATCTACCTTTGGTAGATTAAATAGGTAAACAACACCCCGAAAAGGGCCAAATTTTTAGGGTTTGGAAAAAGTTTAAATTCCTATTTTTTGAAGAGTTTTTGGATAATTTTTGAAATGTTAAAATAGAGTATGGAACGAATTACACTTTACTGCCGAACGACATCGGCGCGAGGAACCACAAACCTGAGGTTCCGGGTCACGGACGGGAGGGCCTTGACCATGTACTATTCGACGGGCCGGAAGATACCGAATGAGCAGCTGGCCGTGTTCACACCCGAGGGCACGTTGCGCCCCAGGGTCACCGTCTATAATCCCAAACTCAAAAATGAGATCGAGGAGTACTTTGCAGCCATCAACGCGGCCTACAATCACATGAAAATTACGGGGATGGACATGCGGAGCGAGGTCCTGCAGGTTGAGGTGGACAAGATTCTTAACCCCGACACGCCGGAAGCCATCCTCCATCCCAACGGCGATGAGAACTTGATACAGCGGTTCAAGCGGTATATCGAGGAGGCCTATCGTGATGGCGTGATTGGCGAGCACAGGCACATGCACTATGACGCCATGTGCCGGAGGATGGAAAGGTTCCTCCACATCAAGGGCCACTCGAACATGATGCCGGAGCAGTTTGACGTGAAGATGCTGATGGACTATCGGGCCTTTGTGGCTGATGAGTACCTGTACGTTGAGCAGTACTCGAAGCTGTATGTGAAGGACGGTCGCAAGCGCTACCCCACCCACCGCATCTCCAACAACTCCGTGGTCCATGAGATGAAGGGCCTGCGGGCCTTCTTCAATGAGCTGGAGAATACGGATGAGATTTTCAAATCGCCCTTCCGAAAAATCTCTCATGAGCGCTTCAAGATCATGATGCGGATGAAGAACGACGAGCCCTTCTTCCTCCGCAAGACCGAGTTCAAGCATGTCCTGGAGACCGAGGTACCGCCGGAACTCCAGATGTGCAAGGATATGTTTGTGCTGAACTGCTGCATCGGCGCTCGTATCGGCGACTTCATGAAGTTCAGCATGGACCGGATTGCCGTGTCACCGGAGGGCATCCCCTTCATCCACTACATTCCGCACAAGACCATGAAGGCCATGGAGAACGTGGTGGAGATTAAGACACCCCTGGTGCGGGTGGCCTATGACATTGTGATGCGGACGAAGTTCGCGTTCAATGAGCAGGAGGCCAACTACACCGTGGCGGTGTATAACCGGGAACTCCGCAAACTGCTGAAGCTTTGCGGCATTGACCGGCCGGTTGCCAAGTTCAATGAAACCAAAGGTGACAACGAGTATTTCCCACTATATGAGGTGGCCAGCAGCCGCCTGGCACGTAAGACACACGTGGACATCATGAACAAGGTTCAGGTGAACGCCTATGTTGCAGGACTGCATGCCGAAGGCAGTGATGCCGTTTACCGATACACAAACCTGGAACTCGCTGATAGGTTTGCACTTATGAACGTTGCTTTCGGCCAAAAGGCTTTCCACGTCAATCCAGATTTGACGCTCGTAAAAAGGGGGCGGCGTCCGAAAATGGAGGTAGAGCCGGAACCCGAGGCAGAGGCACCTGTAGTGGAGATGAAGCCGAAACGTGGCAGGCCGAGGAAGTTGAGGATAACTGGGACGAGCTCGACGACGAGTTTGACTTCGACGACCCTGACAGCGGATTCTTCGAAGAGCTCTATGGAAGCGCCATCGGACCAGACGCCGAAGCGGAGACCGGGAAGGCCGAAGAAGGAGAAGCCGGCGGAGCCCGCCAAACCCAAGCGCAAACCTGGCAGGCCCAAGAAAGAAAAGCCGGACGATACGCCCAAACGCAAGCCTGGCCGGCCGAAGAAGATAAGAATCGAGGAACCAGTATCGGTTGCAGAAGCGGACGCAGCAACCGCGCCTGCGAAGCGGAGGCCGGGGAGACCGAGGAAAGCTACGAGTCCAAAGTAGCCCGGGACGCACATACTCTATTGCAAGGACAGGAGGAGACACCAGATTCACAGGTGGTCCTCCTGTCCCGCATTTTAGAGAAACTGGACCGGATGGAGAAAAGGCTGGATGCCTTGGAAAGCACGACTGCTCAAAAGCGAACGACACTGACCAAAGCGCCGACAAAGACCTTTGCCGATTACATCCGTATTCCGGAGAAGGCCGATGAGATTCTGGCGCAGATGCACCGGTGGATTGACAAGGCTTACCGGGTTGATGCTCTCATCAACATCCAAGCCGCCCTCGATGCAAAAGTATTCAATTGCAAGCCTCCATTCCCGGTTTTAGACAAAGAGTTTCAAGGGCATCTTGGAGCACAATCTTTGTTCTATGACTATGTGGGATATGACTCATATAAGTTTGAACGACAGGCAATGGAACTGGAGAATGCCACCAAGATATTGAAACAAATAACTGACAAATGACATGACAGTATAACTGCGGTACGTAATGCACTTGACTGATACTCAAGCAGCCCTTCGCGGACTCGCGGGTTCGAATCCCGCACTCTATACAGCCGACGCAGTTGTTGCGCCGGCTGCTTTTTTTGTACACAACTGAACAGGATGAGCCGGAGTTTTATGGAATTCCAGCTTTTTCCATAAATGTGGATACAACGGGATTGTACATTTGCGATGCCGTCCGGATGGCAGGAGGCCCACCTGACCTGATGAACGGCACCGACGTTCCTTCTCCCGATGGGCCGGGAGTACGGGAACGGGCGGGAAGAGCAATGATCAAAGGATATACCGCAAAACGCAACATCGCCGTGGCCAAGAGCCGGACCACAACGGCGAAAGCCAAAAGAGGAAGGCCGAGGAAAACGTCGGAGCCCCTACCCCAACCACCATCCAATCCCCCGGACCCGGCACCTGCCCAGGCCTTTCCTCTTCTTATTCCTGAACAACTACGTACCTGTCTGATGGCAAAAGAGGACGTTGAGGCCGTTGTGAAAGGCGTGGTCACGGAACTGCTACAGCAATGGGATGAGCAGAACGGCCAGCGGAAGGTACCGCTGGGTGAAGCCATGGAACGCCTGGGTGTGAAGAGCCGCAGCACCATGTGGCACTGGCACGAGAAAGGGTATCTGTTCCAAGAGCACGACGAGAACGGCCATGTCTTCTATCCCGAGTACAAGATTCGTCGGGCCGAGCGCGGCGAACTGCCGGAAGGCATGGTGCTCGATGAGGAGGGCGGGCCGAAAAAGAATGGAGGACGCAGCTATGGCCGCAAGTGATTACCCCAGCCTCTGGAGCGGCATCGAACTGAACTGGGAGAACATCCTGAGCCGCACCTTCTATGGCACCGACATCTACACCTTCATACTCCAGACCTGGTACCCACACGACTTCCTTATGCATGTGAAAGGCGATGACTGTGGCTGGGTCCGCAATCCGTGGGACAACTCCCGGCCAAGCCTGCATATCGAGATTCGGAAGATGGATCCGGCGGCGAAGCTGCCGCCCAGACTGGCGGTCCACCACGACAGTTCCGGTCACCTGCCGGACGGCAACGTGATTGACTTTGCCCGCATGCACTGGAGATTTGAAGGGGCCGACTTACTGCTGGCCGTGAATGAAGCCCTGCGACTGAACCTGGGCGTAGACATCCACACCGGCGAGTTCAAACTCCCACCGGCCAATACGGAGACCACCTTTTCCTACTTCAAGGCGCCCATCTCCAACCTCTACCCCTGCAAAAACATCACACTCCTGGATGCCTACCGCTATATCACCGGCCACTGGGGCATCCCGGCGACACAGCGCCTTCGCTCCATTGATGACTCGAAGCTCCAGCGAGCTTTCAAGTCTGCAAACTTTGACTACATCACGCCCTCCGGCACTTTCACCATCCGCGGCAAGAATTACCTGGTCCGACACAGCGGCCTTCTCTGCATTGACTTCGACCATGTACCGGATTTGGAAGAGCTTTTTCAAAAGCTGCTGCGAGACGAGTACTTTGACACCCAGTTGCTGTTCCGGAGCCCCTCCGGCAAAGGGCTCAAGTGGATTATTCCGATTGACCTGGTGAAAGCGAACCATGAGGATTACTTTGAGAGCGTGGCCCAGTACTGCAAAGAGACTTACCACATTGAGCCGGACCGACAATGCAAGGATGTAGGCCGGGCCTGTTTCCTTGCCTACGACCCGAATGCGTATCTGAACCCTGAAAGACGGAGGCAGCCATGAGCAAGAAGACTTTTGAACCAGGTGACTGGAAAAAGAAGAAGAGCGAGATCCTTCGCTGCGCTCAGGATGACAAGGGACGCCAGGATGACAAAGAGCACCAGGATAACGGAACAGCTCAGGATAACAAGTTGGCCGATGAAATTGAGCGGCTGACACTGGCAGTTGAGGCGAGGAAGGTGGACATCACCGGCGATTATCACCAGTGGTTAGAGATTGGCTTTGCGCTGAAGGAGGCGCTGGGCGAGGCGGGCCGGGATTACTTCCTCCGGCTTTCCCGGTTTTATCCGAACTACAGCGAAGAAGAGGCCGACAAGCAGTATGACAAGTGTATGCGCTCGAAGGGCGATGGCATCAAGCCAAGGACACTGTTCTATTTTGCCAAGCAGTATGGGATACAATCCCCAGGCCGAGGGGTTGAGGGTTCTGAGGGTTTGAGGGGAAAACGAATGCCGACTTTTTCCCAGGACCTCCGGGGCAAGCTGCCAGACCTGCTGGATGAGATTGCGCTAAACGCCAACTCCGACGAAGACGCCGACCTGCTCATCCTGGGCTCCATCGTGAGTCTCTCCGCCTGCCTCCCACACCTCTCCGGAGTCTATGGAGACCGGCCGGTGTATCCCAACCTTTTCCTCTTCATCACGGCACCGGCATCTGCCGGCAAGGGCCGACTCACGCTTTGCCGACGCCTGATCCAGCCCATCCAAAACCAACTGAAGTTCCTCTATGACGAGGACATGACCCGTTACCGGAAAGCCAAGGCCGAATATGAGCGGAAGAAGAAACGGGACCCATCCCTGCTGCCGCCGGATGAGCCCAAGCGCCGTACGCTCATCATCCCGGCCAACTCCAGTGCAACAATGGTTTATCAAATCCTGAGCGAGAACGACGGCTGCGGCCTGATGTTCGAGACCGAGGGCGACACCCTGGCCAATGTCTTTGCCTCCGACTACGGCAACTACAGCGACGGATTCCGAAAAGCCTTCCATCATGAGCCGATATCTTACACCCGGCGCAAGGACAGGGAGTTTGTGGAACTGCTGCAGCCGAAACTCTCCACCGTTCTGTCCGGCACACCCAGGCAGATTGCTTCGCTTATTCCGGACACGGAGAACGGCCTGTTCAGCCGCTTCATTTTTTACTACGTGGACTTCCGTCTGGAGTGGCTGAACATGTTCCCCCAGCACAAGGATGCAGACAGTCTGGATGACACCTTCGACCGCATTGGCGAGCGCATTCTGAAACTTTATCAAAACCTTCAGATGAATGCTGGTATCAAGTTCTATTTCACCGCTTCACAGAAATCTAACTTCAATGATTATTACCGCCAGACACAGTGGGATTACTACCATCTTTTTGGCGATGATATCATAGCTTCCATCCGACGTTTAGGCCTTATCACCTACCGCATTGCAATGATTCTTTCCATCCTCCGGATGGCCGATGAACTGGACTTTCCGCCGATGCTTTATTGCCATGACCAAGACTTCAAAGCGGCAATGACAATCTCCCGCGTCCTTATCCAACACACCGCCCGCGTGTACAAGGAACTCTCCAGCCACGAGCTGTACCGCCCGGCCTCTGAACGATCGGAAAGGCAGAGTCAGCTGCTGAAGGTTTTGCCCACAGAGTTTGGAACAGCACAGGCCATTGAAGAGGCGATGAAACTGGGCATCTCGCAGAAGAGCGTGGAGCGTTACCTGAAAGAGTGGCGGGAGACAGAACTCATCGAGCGTATCTCCCATGGCCACTACCGAAAGCACGAGGATTCCCCTCAAACCGACAACCCCTCAAAACCCTCATCCGAGGATAACACACAAAACAATAATACCGAGCAACATGAAAATCTTGATTGACAATGGCCACGGAGTGAACACTCCCGGCAAGAGCTCCCCTGATGGCCGATTCCGGGAATATGCCTGGGCAAGGGAAATTGCCCATGCCATCGTGGCCGACTGTAAAGACCTTGGCTACGACGCTGAACTGCTGGTGCCGGAGGAATATGACGTTTGCCTCAGCGCCAGATGCTACCGAGCGAACTGCTGGTGCGACCGACTGGGCAAACGCAATGTCCTCCTGGTGTCCATCCACGTGAATGCCGCCGGCAAAGGCGACCGCTGGTACAATGCCACCGGCTGGAGCGCGTACACCTGCAAAGGTCAGACGCGAAGTGACAAACTGGCCGACTGTCTATACAAGCAGGCCGGACTTTGGCTCCCCGGTCACCAGCTGAGAATGGACTATTCGGACGGTGATCCAGACATAGAGAGTGATTTCGCGATTCTCAAGAAGACAGCTTGCCCGGCAGTCCTGACTGAAAACGGTTTCCAAGACTGCGAAGAAAGCCTTCTGTTCTTGGAATCCAACGAAGGTAAAGAAGCTATCATCGGGCTTCACGTCGATGGCATTTTGGACTTCATAAACCCGAATCGCGAGTACGGATACAAGGACCTGACAAAGCACAGAAGGTAGATTCTTTGCTGCGCTCAGAATGACAAAACCATTACCTAAAGTATAACTTGATATATTTTGTATTAATTTATTGATAGAAAGTATTTTTATTTACAAATAATTTGTTATTGTAAAAACATTTTCTTATTTTTGCGCAGGGGTTTGGATATGGCGATATCCAAGCCCCTTTTTGCATTGAGCCATAGCCGAACCCTTTTATTAACCTAAACTAACACTTTAGATGCGCTATGATTGCTCTTCCTTCCATCGCATTCGGAGGTTTCTCCGGCTCGGCAAAGGGTGTTACGGCTCGTTTTCAGGACGGTCGTAGCATCCTTTCGCTGAAGGCCTATCCCACCGGATACGCCACCGCTTCCCAGCTCGTGCGCCGCTCTGCCCTGTCGAAGATTTCCAAGGCATACAAGAACCTCACAGCCGAAGAACAGAAGACTTGGGAGAACCTAGCCGAGACGGTCTCCGGCAAGTCCGTTTTTGGGCAGAAGGCCAAGCTCTCCGGGAGCAACCTCTTTGTCAAACTCAATTCCAACCGCGCCTATGTGGGCGAGGCGCAGCTTCTCTCCTCTGCCCCAGCCAACTTAGTGGCCATCCCAACTGTGGAGTTCACGGATTACTGCATTTCCGAGAACATCATTCTCTTCACCGGTGTCCCGGATCCAGAGGCGGAACTTCTTTTGGTTGCCAAGATGTCCAACGGCCAGAGCCGTGGTGTATCCAATGGCTGGGACAAGACCGTGATTATCTCCCCTGACAAAGTGCCGGACTGGGGAGACATCGACCTTACCGAGGCATTCCAGAATGTGATGGGCACTAGTCCGGTCAATGGACAAAAGTATTTCGTGGAAATGTACTGGATTGACCCGGCTACCGGCTTTACCGGCGTTCCCGTGAAAGTCTCCCGCATTTGCCAGGACGGCAGCGCCCACACCGGCCGGGCCCTGGCCAAGAGGACCACGTTCAAGAACTCCGACATTGTGGATGACGACAGCAAGTTCATCACGGATATGGACGTGGAGTTTGCACCCGGTTCAACCATTGTCACGGCGGATATCAAGTTTGACGCCACCAAGCACGACGTTCAGGAGGCTTTGTGCAACATCACCAAGGAGGCCTTTGACCGTACCGGAAAGAACTTCACCAGCGTTATGCTCGGCCGGTCCAACGCCAATAAAGGTTATATGCCGCATTTCTTTACTATGTACACCTATGCCTGGGGCCGCGAGTACCAGTTCAAATGTGCCAAGCGTGGCGGCATGTGGGGCAAGATTGGCGAGGTGTTCGGGACCAGTTTAACCTTTGAATTCATCAATTAACCATGATACAGAGTACAGGAAATAACTTCGGAGCCGGTGTCATCCAGTTCAAGGACTACCAGAGTGAGCACGAGATTGTGCTGAACGGCAGCTTTGAATACGATGATACCAACGAGGCTTATCAGAATGCCGAGGTGTTGGAAATCTACCTTCCCAACCTGAGTCTAAGCCGTTCCGCTATTGCCGGCTGCTTCAGCGCGGCCATGGGGCCGTATGCATGGATGGGTACCACGGCCAAGTGCTGGATTAAAAACAGGAACACGCTCTGCATCGAGAAGCTGGACATCTGGCCGGACCGCCACCAACGGAAAATCTGGATCTTCACCCTCTTTGGCCTGCGTGGTTTCCACGACCTGCAGGTGACTTTAGAGAAGCTCAAGTCTCCGCAACTGGCCCAGTCGGAGAGACTGGGCTATATCCAGAGTAAATACTACTATGCCAACGAGCACTTCATGCTGCTGGCCTTCGCTCTTAGCGAACTCACCTTCAATAAGCCTTACGAGAAGATTGACCTCGTCACCAATGCGGACGAGGACTTCCCGGAAGATGTGGACGCCGTGGTTCCTTTTGTGACCTGTCAGTGCGACGGTAAACCTGGCTGCGCCATCATTGAGGGCCGGTTCAAAGACAGCGCCCTACTGCTCTCTGGCGTACCCAATGCCATGTCCTATGGTACAGGCTACGTCCCATTCTTCCATGCCTGGCTGGTGCGGGATGGTGGCGGTGGCCCGGCTCCGGATGTGGACGGACGCATCAGGATTGTATTGGCATCTCAGACCCAGGGCAGTGTCCGCTATACCTACATCTACTCA
>Ga0256406_1005467_pt1 | contig 13569 bp, 9 predicted proteins | sample RumenRJG_03DNA_FD_185986 | JGI IMG/M metagenome (GOLD analysis project Ga0256406, IMG submission 185986) | Bovine rumen microbial communities from Lethbridge, Alberta, Canada - RJG_03 | ecosystem: Host-associated > Mammals > Digestive system > Stomach > Rumen | place: Canada: Alberta | collected...
ACGGCACGATAAAAGCACCTCCATCCAAGAGCATGGCTCACAGATATCTTATAGCTGCGGGCCTTGCAGAAGGCGAGAGCGTGGTCAGAAATATAGCCATGTCTGAAGATATAAAGGCTACGACTAGCTGCCTGAGAGCTCTCGGTGCGGAAATCAGCGAAATGCCTGCAGATACGAATAAAAACGTTGGAGGGTATCTTGACCTTAAAATCAGAGGAACGGATCCTAAAATCGCAGATTCTGCGGTTCTGGGCTGCAATGAAAGCGGGAGCACTCTGAGGTTTTTGGTTCCGGTGGCGGCTCTTTCGGATAAGGAAATGACACTTACGGGTAGTGACACTTTGCTCGGCAGACCTCTTTCCGTTTATGAGGAGATTTTCAGCGAGCAAGGACTTCTGCTTGAAAAAGATGAGAAAGGCTTAAAGCTTAAAGGAAGGCTGAACTGCGGAGAGTATGAGATGGCCGGAGATATAAGCAGCCAGTTTATAAGCGGACTTTTGATGGCTCTTCCTCTCACGGATAAGGACAGTGTGATCAGGCTTACGGGAGCGATAGAAAGCAGGCCGTATATAGATATGACTATGAAGGCCCTGAAAAGCTTCGGAATAAAGAGCGAATGTAAGGATGAAAGGACAATTACCATCCCCGGAGGGCAGAAATATAAGCCTTCGGATGTAATAACAGAGGGCGATTGGTCCAATGCGGCATATCTAATGGCTCTCGGAGCAGAAGTAAGCGGAGTAGACGATAACAGTTTACAGGGTGACAAGGTCTGTCAAGATCACTTTGAGCTTCTAGATAAGGGATTTGCAGAGATTGACATCAGCAATTGCCCTGATCTCGGTCCTGCTCTGATGGCATACGCAGCCATGAGAGAGGGATGCGTAATGCACGGCACCAGAAGGCTCAGAATCAAGGAGTCTGACAGAGGAAGTGCAATGCAGACGGAGCTATACAAATTCGGAATTGACGCAGACATACGGGATAACAGCATAAGAGTGTATTCCGGCATTAAGGCTCCGAAAAAACAGCTCTGTGGGCACAACGACCACCGAATAGTTATGGCACTTGCCGCATTATGTCTGCAAACAGGCGGCGTTATTGAAGGAGCAGAGGCTGTAAACAAGAGCTTTCCTGACTTCTTCGATGCAATCAGAACCGTCGGTGCGGACTTTACTCTCGAAGACTAAGGCGAGAATAAAGAGATAACACAATCAGGAGATGTATAAATATGAGAATGGAATTCAAGCGCAAACTACCTTTTCCGTCTGAGGTAAAAATAATGTTTCCTCTTACGGAGAGCATTGAAAAGACGGTAAAAGAGCGCACGCAAGAAATAACGAAAATATTTGCGGGAGAAAGTGACAAGCTGGCTCTCGTTATAGGACCTTGCTCTGCGGACAACGAAGAAAGTGTAATGGACTATATTTCACGCCTGGTGCCGGTGCAGGAGCAGGTAAAAGATAAGCTGGTTATAATACCGAGAATATATACCAACAAACCTCGCACTACAGGCGAAGGATATAAGGGACTGGTACACCAACCGGATCCTAACGCAAGCTCCGATCTTTTCAAGGGCATAATATCCACTCGAGAACTGCATATAAGGGCTGTCAGCGAGACGGGATTTGCCTGCGCGGATGAACTTCTTTATCCGGAGACTTATAAGTATCTCGACGATCTCCTCGGTTATGTGGCAATAGGCGCTAGGAGCGTTGAAGACCAGCAGCACAGGCTGACGGCAAGCGCCATAGATTGCCCGGTCGGCATGAAGAATCCGACAAGCGGCGACCTCGGCGTAATGATGAATGCTATTTCGGCGGCTCAGCACGAGCACGACTTTATATATCGCGGATGGGAGGGGCATTCATTCGGAAACCCTTACGCTCACGCTATTCTGAGAGGTTATGTAAACAGGCAGGGCGTGACTCATCCGAATTACCACTATGAGACTTTGCAGTATCTGTGCGAGCTTTATGACAAGTCCGAGCTTAAGAATCCGGGTGTTGTAATCGACTGCAATCACGCAAACAGCGCGAAAGATCCGTTCGAGCAGCCGAGAATCGTAAAGGATGTGCTGCTTTCGTGCAAAAACAACCCGGAGATAAAGAAGCTGGTCAAGGGCTTTATGGTCGAAAGCTATATTGAAGACGGAAATCAGCCTATAGACGGCGGTGTGTACGGAAAGAGCATTACGGATGCATGCCTGGGCTGGGAAAAGACCGAAAACATGATATACGAAATCGCGGATTGGAGATAAAAGAGGAAAATGAAAGTAGGTTATCAAGGTGTAAGCGGCGCATTCAGTGATATGGCCGTCAGAAAGTATTTCAAGGGACAGGAATATGAGGAAGTCAGTTATGCCGACTTCGTTTCGATGTTCAAGGATGTTGAGAGCGGAGCTATCGATTATGCGATGTTTCCGGTAGAAAACACGACCACCGGAATAATTGCAAGGACCTACGATCATTTCCAAAACTACGATATCCACATCGTCGGTGAGACTGTGGTGCCTATTAAAGAATGCCTGATTGTCCTGCCGGGCACCGAGATAGAGGACATAAAAGAGGTCTACAGCCATCCTGAAGCCCTCAATCAATGTCAGGAAATCTTTGAGAAATATCCTTATATGAGGGCCTGCGTATACGAAGATACCGCTCTCAGCGTCAGCTATATCAAGGAAAAAGGAGACAAATCAAAGGCTGCTCTGGCAAGCGAGCTTGCGGCTGAAATTTACGGCATGGAAATTCTGGAGCGTCAGGTGCAGGACAATAACGTCAATATGACCAGGTTTCTCTGCCTGACCAATAAAGATGATTATCCGGAGTATGCCGATAAGGTCAGCATCAGAATGGTCACATCTCATACACCGGGAGCGCTTTACAATGCACTCGGTATATTTGCCTCGTTTGGCATCAATGTACTCAGACTTGAGAGCCGTCCTATAGTCGGGAGAATATTTGATTACTGCTTTTACCTCGATTTTGCCGGCAATCTCAAGGATGCGAATGTTCAGGAAGCGCTCAGGAGGCTTGAATACGACTGTATTGAGCTGAATGTATTCGGTAATTACAAAGAGTATCGCTGATGCTCTTCTGATATACGGAAGGGAAACTTGCTATGAAAGTAATGATTATCAACGGGCCGAATCTCAATATGCTGGGCATAAGGGAGCCTGAGATCTACGGAAGCAGGACTTATGAGGATCTGGTCGAATATATTAGGAAAGAGAGGGGAGCAGACAACGAGCTCGCCTTCGTGCAGAGCAATCACGAGGGAGATATTATTGATGCTATTCAGCGCGCATATTTCGAGGACTTTGACGGCATCGTGCTGAATCCGGGTGGGTACACTCATACCAGCATTGCCATAATGGACGCAATCAAAGCCGTTGATACACCTTGTGTAGAAGTGCACATATCTGCGATTGAAGAGAGAGAATCATACAGACAGATTTCATATGTAAGCGAAGTTGCCGTAGCTACAATTGCCGGCCGAGGCTTTGACGGCTACATAGATGCCATAGATTTAATCTTGAAAAAGTGACGGGATCGCCGCTTCGGCGGTCTTTTTTTTTTATTTTTAGCATTGTTAATTTAGCCACAAAATGCTATAATCTTTCGGTGTGAAAATGAAAAAATGTAAAAAATGTAAGGGAAAGGAGACTTACTAATGAAAGTTGCTATTAACGGATTTGGACGTATCGGAAGACTGGCGTTCAGAAAGATTTATGCAGAGAAGGACATTGAAATTGTTGCAATCAACGACCTCACAAGTCCTCATATGCTCGCATATCTTCTGAGAAATGACAGCGTACAGAAGAGATTTGAAGCCGAAGTAGACGAGACTGAGAACGGTATCGTTGTAGACGGCAAGGAATACAGAGTATATGCAGAACCGGATCCAAAGAACCTCCCATGGGGTGAGCTCGATGTAGACGTAGTACTCGAGTGCACGGGATTCTTCTGCTCAAAGGAAAAGTCACAGGCTCATATTGATGCCGGTGCTAAGAAGGTTCTTATTTCCGCACCTGCAGGAAACGACCTCCCGACCATCGTATACGGAGTTAATCACGAGACACTGACTAAGGATGATACAGTTGTATCCGGAGCTTCCTGCACAACCAACTGCCTCGCTCCTATGGCCAAGGCACTCGCTGACTACAGAGAGCTCAGAACAGGATTCATGACTACAATCCACGCATACACAGGTGACCAGATGATCCTCGACGGACCGCACAAGAAGGGTGACCTCAGAAGAGCAAGAGCAGGAGCCATCAACATCGTTCCTAACAGCACAGGTGCTGCTAAGGCTATCGGACTGGTAATTCCTGAACTCGCAGGTAAGCTGATCGGATCCGCTCAGAGAGTTCCTGTTCCATCAGGATCCATCACAATTCTCGATGCAACACTCAAGGATGAGACTGACTCAGTATCCGTAGAAGGCATCAACGAAGCCATGAAGAATGCTGTAGATGAGTCCTTCGGATATACCGAGGAAGAGATTGTATCCAGCGACGTAATCGGAATGAGCTACGGTTCACTCTTCGACGCTACTCAGACTCTTGCACAGCAATGCGGAACTCATATCTTCGAGGTTAGAGTAGTTGCATGGTACGACAACGAGATGAGCTATGTATCTCAGCTCGTAAGAACACTCAAGCACATGGGTACTCTCGTATAAGAGACTTGATAATCGCAATCTAAAATCCCGCCGAAAGGCGGGATTTACTGTGCAAGTATTTGTTATACGCACATTTCAGTAAGTGCACGGATGGCAGTGTCGACATCCGCTTCGGTATTAAACACGCCGAAGCTGAATCTAATGGTACCGGTTGGGAATGTACCGAGAGTCTTGTGTGCGGCAGGCGCGCAGTGAAGTCCCACACGAGTCATGATTCCGTAGTCAAAATCGAGCTTAAATGCCGCATCTGCACAGTCTATATCCAGTGTCTGAATTGATACGACACCTGTTCGGCCTTCTGTATTTTTAAGTCCTATGACTTTGAGCTTACCTGCATCTTCCAGCGGCGCCAGACCGTCTAAGAATCTTTGAGTCAGAGCCATCTCATGAGAGAGGATATTGTGCATTCCCTGAGCATCAATCCATTTGAGAGCAGCATTAAGGCCCACTATTCCCGGGAGGTTCATGGTGCCCGGCTCAAATCTGTCAGGCATGAAGTCCGGAATCTCCTCGGTGTGACTGATGGAGCCCGTTCCTCCGGAGAGAAGCGGATCAATGAGAGAAATCATGCCTTCGTCCAGCACAAAGCCGCCGATTCCCTGAGGACCCATGAGAGATTTGTGACCTGTAAAGCAAAGGGCATCTATATTCATATCTTTCATGTTAATAGGAAATACTCCTGCAGTCTGAGCGGAGTCGACTATCATCTTGATACCGTGTTTCTTGGCGATTGTCCCGACTATTTCTATCGGGTTAAGCGTGCCGACGAGGTTGCTGGCATGAGTCATAACAATTGCCTTGGTGTTAGGTTTTATCATGGATTCTACATCGGAAAGAAGCAGCTCTCCCTTGTCATTTCCGGGTATTCTGTCGAATTCTATTCCGGACTTTGAAAGCTGTACCAAAGGTCTCATCACGGCATTATGCTCCATTGATGAGCAGAGCACGTGATCACCGGGTTTAAGAAAGCCCTTAAGTACGACGTTGAGAGATTCGGTGACATTCTTTGTAAACACGACATTTTTGCAGTCTGATGCTCCGAAGAGCTCTGCGAGCATCTCTCTGGTCTCAAATACCACGCCTTCAAGGTCATATGCGGTCTGATAACCGCCGCGATTGATATTGGTGCCTATGTGAGTCATATATTCATAGACGGCATCGGCAACTTCCTGAGGTTTTGGAAATGAAGTTGCACCGTTGTCAAGATAAATCTTTTCCATCTGAGTCTCCTTTGGGCAGGATATATCCTGCAGTTATAATCATTTAGATTATAACAAGATTGCAGATAAATAGCACAGAAAAAACCTATAAAAGAAATGACTGGAAATAGGTACAATTTCACGCTCCGTATGCCTTGAATGAGAGCGCGTATTGTCATATAATCTATTCGGAGCATTGCTCAAAAAACAGGAGATTTTAATGACTGATTTCAGCAAATTTAAGAAAATACACTGTCTCGGCATAGGCGGCATAGGATTGTCGGCTGTTGCCGAGATTCTTAATGATAGGGGATTTATCGTTTCCGGCACGGACATCAATCCGAGCAAGGTCACCAAGCACCTTGAGAGCGTAGGAATTAAGATTTTTACATCACATGAACCGGAAAATGTCGAAGACGTGGATGCCATTGTCTACTCGGCTGCAGTATCCGATGAAAACCCCGAAGTAATCAGAGCCAGAGAACTCGGCATTCCTCTTTTCTCAAGGGCGCAGGTTCTCGGCATGATAATGGAAGATTACAATCACTCCATAGCCATCTGCGGCACTCACGGAAAGACTACAGTTACATCTATGACATCCCTTATTCTCAGAGACGCAAACTTCAAGCCGACTATTTTGGTTGGCGGAGAGCTACCTGAGATTCACGGAAATGTTGAGATAGGCGGCACGGGTTATCTTGTGACGGAAGCCTGTGAATACATGGACAGCTTCCTGGAACTGAGACCTAATATCGGAGTTATTCTTAACATAGATTCCGATCACCTTGATTACTTCAAGGACATGGACCACATCGTAAAATCATTCAGCACCTTCGTAGATCGGATTCCGGAAAACGGTGTCATCATCGCTTTCGGCGGCAATCCTTTTGTAAGGAGTATTCTGAAAGATAAGAATAATAAGATTACATACGGATACAGCGAGGGCAACGATTTCTACGCAGAGAACATAGAGTTCGACGAAAACGGAAATCCGCACTTCGATATTTGCCGAAAGGGAAAGAAAATAGTAACCATTTCTCTTTCAGTGCCGGGAGAGCATAACGTGCTCAATGCCATGGCTGCCTTTGTCACCACATCGTATCTCGGAGCGGACACCGAAGTAATTGCACGCACCTTGCACGAATACAAGGGAACAGGCAGGAGGTTCGACTTTAACGGAACTACGGACAAGGGCGTCAAGGTAATCGACGATTATGCCCACCATCCGACAGAGATAAAAGCGACTCTTTCTGCTGCTCGTAATGTAAAACACAATAAACTTTGGCTCATATTCCAGCCTCACACATATACCAGGACTAAGGCCTTGTTCAACGAATTCGTGGATGCCTTTGAGGATACTGATGTGCTCGTGCTGACTGATATATATGCAGCCAGAGAAAAGGACATATACAATATCTCATCATACAAGCTCATGAACGCAGTCAAGGACAAACACCCGGACAAGCAAGTCTATTATGTAAAAGACTTCGAGGACATCGTGAAGTACATCGAAAAGTTTGCCGGTCCGGATGACATAGTGATGACAATGGGTGCAGGAGATGTATACAAGGTAGGAGAGATGCTGCTCAATAAGGACGAGTAGATTGCAGCTCTGATACGTACGTTAGCAATTAATAATCATATAAAACATTCAGGAGGACCCCGCCATGCCTAGCGATGCTTTTTCCAATCTCAGACTCTTTACCTGCAACTCTCATCCCGAGCTCGCACAAGAAATTGCCGAGCACATGGGAATTGAGCTGAGCAAGTCCACGGTAACCAAGTACAGCGACGGAGAGACAAGCGTAAGTATCTGGGATTCGGTAAGAGGAAAGGACTGTTTCATAATCCAATCCACCAACGATCCTGTCAATGACAATCTTATGGAGCTGCTTATTATGGCAGATGCTCTCAGAAGAGCTTCATGCAGGAGCGTAACTGCAGTAATGCCGTATTACGGATATGCCAGGCAGGATCGAAAGGCCAAAGCCAGAGATCCTATCACGTCCAAGCTCGTGGCCAATATGATTACGGCAGCCGGAATAGGAAGAGTCATAACAATGGACCTTCACGCATCGCAGGAACAGGGATTTTTCGATATACCGGTGGATCACATGCTTGGACAGCCGCTTCTTACGGACTATTTCAGGCTGAAGGAGCTAAACGATCTCGTAATCGTATCTCCGGATCACGGCTCGGTAACAAGAGCCCGCAATATGGCCAAGCCATTCAATGTGCCGATTGCCATAATAGATAAGAGAAGGCCTGAGCCTAACAAGAGTGAAATAATGAATATCATCGGTGATGTAGAGGGAATGAACTGCGTCATACTCGACGATATGATAGATACGGCAGGTACCATATGCAATGCAGCCAAGGCTCTTACGGACCTCGGTGCAAAGTGCGTATATGCATGCGCCACACACGGCGTTCTCTCCGGACCTGCAATTGAGAGGATAGAGGCAAGTCCTATCAAGGAAATGGTACTTCTTAACACCATTCCGATTCCTGAGGAAAAGAAGATTAAAAAGATTACAGTGCTCTCTGTTGGACACATATTTGCAGAGACAATATCAAGGGTATATTCAAACAAACCTATCTCGGTAATGTTTGATGCAAGATAATTCAGCTAATGAGACGATTCTTCAGACGTATAAAAAACAATAAAGGTAGTTCGGCAGGAAGCGCTACGGATACTTATGTAATCGTAGGCCTGGGCAATCCGGGAGATGAGTATGCCAAGACAAGGCATAATATGGGATACAGAGCCATCGATATCTTCGCTGAAGATGAGTCCATAGAAATACGTAAGTCCAAGTTCCATTCAATCATAGGGCAGGGCATGCTGGATGGTAAGAAACTCGTGCTGGTCAAGCCCGAGACTTACATGAACAGGAGCGGAATTGCCGTAAGGGAGGCTGCGATGTATTTCGATGTGCCTTCTGAAAACGTGATAGTCATATATGATGATGTGGATCTTCCTCTCGGATCGATAAGAATAAGAAAGTCGGGCGGACCCGGCACCCATAATGGGATGAAGTCAGTTGTGGAGCAGCTCGGGACCAAGGACTTCGTAAGAGTCAGGATAGGGGTCGGCTCTGCTGATAAGGATGAAGACCTTGTCGACCGAGTTATAGGCAAGGTACCTAAGGAAGAGCAGGCTGCTTTGGACAAGGCTGCGGCTGATGCTGCGGATGCTGTGAGAGATATAATAAAGCTCGGTACGGATAATGCCATGAACCGCCACAATCATGTGGCAGAGACCCCGGGCAAATCAAATACATCTGATGATTAAAAACTACAGCGGTGTCAGCGGAAGCAGAGTAGCATACATGCTTTCGCGGCAGCTCGAACAAAATAATAAGATGCTGGCAGTGGTCTCCACAGGGCGTGAGGCAGAGCGCCTCGCCGGAGACCTGCTTTTTTGTGTGCCGAATGCCGAGATAATCATCCTTAGAGAAACTGAGGATGTGCAAATCCTCTATGAAGCAAGGGACAGAGCTTCGCTTATATACCGCATAAAGGCGATTCAGCTTTTGGATAATGATGCTGCTGAAATGAGTGCACCCGGCATCGTGATCGCTGCCGCAAGCGCTGCACTAAAACTTACCAGCGACCCTGCGAGATTTGCCGAAGCGGTAATCGGGATTAAGACCGGGGACAGGATAGAACCGATGTTGCTCAGGGAGAAGCTTGCTTCAGCAGGATACAAGGCAGTTGCTGTGACGGAAGCTCCCGGAGAGTTTACATCAAGAGCAGGTATTCTCGACGTGTTCCCGCCGTCAGCTGATAATCCATACAGAATTGAATTCTTTGATGATGAAATAGAGTCCATTAGAGAGTATGACAGTGAAACGCAAAGATCTCTTACAAGTGTGGATGGCGTCGTACTAGGGCCTGCGGCCGAGTTTATTCCGACGGCGGATGAAAGGGAGAAAGCACTTGCGACCATCATCAAAGAGTACGATCGAAGGATAAAGAGAGTCAGGAAGGAACTACCGGATCCCGATGCCGAGGATGGCAGGATAGAGAGACTTGAAGAGTATAAGGGAAGGCTGAGAGACATCTTTGAAGAGAATATTAACCTCACGATTTATGCAGACTATCTAGAGTATTTCGATATACCGAAATACAGGCTTTGGAACCATGCAAATGATTGCCCGGTGGCACTTATTGACCCGTCGGCAGTTCAAAAGGAGATAGGAGAACCTTTTGAAGATAAGGACCTCTTCGAGATATATGAAGCGGCTTCTGTAAAGGGCACGAGCGGCCTGAGTCTCAGCGTCTACACTCCGTTTCCTGAGAGGATAGAAGGTGCGGATAAGATAGATGAACTCGAGAATATAAAGAGCCGTCAGATAGCGCCTTTTAACGGTAAGATAGACCTTTTCGCGTCTGAGGTCGGAAGGCTTACGAGCAGAGGATATGATGTTGTAATTGCTGCAGGAAGCGAAGAAAAGAACCAGAGGGTAAGGGAATATCTTGAGATTGCGGATGTCCCGAATCTTGACAGCAGAGTTGTCTACAGGACAGGACATCTTTCATCCGGATTTATCATGGATGATGAGAAGATTTGCTATATATCCGAAAGTGATATATTTGCAGCTTCTTCGAAAAAACCGAAAAAAAGCACGAAGAAAAAAAGCTCTGCGGATTCGATCAAGTTCTCGGATCTTAAGAAGGGCGATTACGTGGTGCATGAGACGCACGGCATCGGAAGATTCGAGGGCATACATCCTCTGACTGCAGATGGACAGACGAGGGATTATCTTTTAATCAGATATGCCGGTTCGGATACTCTGTACATTCCGACAGAGCAGCTCGATGTTATACAGAAATATATCGGAAACTCAGGAAATGCCCCTGCGCTTTCAAGGCTCTCGGGCGGCAGCTGGGCACGTACCAGGGAGCGCGCCAGAAGAGCCATAGAAGAAATCGCAGAAGACCTCGTAAAACTCTACGCCGAAAGGCAGGCAGCAGGCGGCCATGCATTCGGTGAAGATACCGTATGGCAGACGGAATTCGAGGAGTCGTTCCCTTATGAGGAGACTGACGATCAGCTGAGAGCCTCCGAGGAGATAAAGGGAGATATGCAAAAGGCGCTCCCTATGGACCGACTGCTTTGCGGAGATGTCGGATACGGAAAGACAGAGGTAGCTGCAAGAGCAGTATTTAAGTGCATATCCGAAGGAAAGCAGGCTGCCATACTTGCTCCGACGACACTCCTGGTGGATCAGCACTATCACAATCTGAAAGAGAGATTTCAGAGGTTTCCGTTTGAGATAGAGGAGTTATCGAGATTCAGGACGGACGGTGAACAAAAGAAGACAGTCAAAGGACTAAAGGACGGCAGTGTGGATCTCGTGATAGGAACACACAGACTGCTCTCGAACGATGTTAAGTTCAAAGATCTGGGGCTACTTGTTGTTGACGAAGAGCAGAGATTCGGAGTAAGGCACAAGGAAAGGATAAAGCAGCTCAGGAGCAATATAGATGTGTTGACACTGTCTGCTACACCTATTCCGAGGACGCTTAATATGTCACTTACAGGGATTAAGGACATCAGTATTATTGATGAGCCGCCGGGTGACAGGCTTCCTGTCAGCACGTTTGTGAGCCCGTACGATGAGGCAGTGCTCACAAATGCGCTCGAGCGTGAGCTCGCGCGCGGCGGCCAGGTATTTGTCGTTAGCAACAGGATAACGGGCATCAATCAGGTTGCCGAGGCCATTCAGAAAATGGTGCCGAATGCGAGAGTTGCCGTAGGACACGGTCGCATGAGCGAAGAGAGCCTGGAGTCTACGATGATGGACTTCATAGAAGGCAGGACGGATGTGCTCGTGGCCACCACCATAATCGAAAACGGAATAGATATACCGAACGCCAATACCATCATTATTCTGAACGCCGACAGATTCGGACTTGCTCAGCTCTATCAGCTTAGAGGCAGAGTCGGTAGGTCTCATAGGCTCGCATATGCATATCTTATGTATCAGCCGGGCAAGGTGCTGACTGACCTGGCCAGAAAAAGGCTTACCGCAATAAGAGAATTCACGGAATTCGGAGCGGGATTTAGGCTCGCTATGAGAGATCTGGAGCTTAGGGGAGCCGGCAATATACTCGGAGAAGCACAGAGCGGTCACATCGAAAGCATAGGATATGAGCTCTACTGCAAGGAGATAGACAGGGCAGTCAGAAGGCTCAAGGGCGAGGATGTGCCGGAAGGAAGAGCGGATATCAGCATTGAACTTCCTGTCAGAGCATCCATATCGGAGTCATATATACAGGATGAATCACTCAGGCTTCAGGCGTATAAGAAGATTGCCTCGATACTCACAAAAGAAGATGCGGATGATGTAAGAGATGAACTTGCCGACAGATACGGAGAAGTGCCTCAAGAAGCTCTCGACCTTATCAAGATAGCTGAGATAAGGGCGCACGCAGAGAGAATCGGAGCATCTAATATTTCGTCTAAGGACAGAAAGATAGTCATAAGATTTTCCGATGCGGGACATCTTCATCCATATGCGCTTGTTATGGCAAGTTCGGAGTTCGGCGCGGATTTCAGCATATCGAGCGGGCGCAGGACTTTTATAGAACTGAGGACTCAGAGTGCTACGGACCCAGCAAGACTTCTCGAACTCATGAGACTTCTCATACTCGTTCCCGAGGAAGAGGCAAGCGCTTCATAACTTCACTTTGCAGGGCGAAACGGGTATAATAGTGTAGTTTTGAGAACAGAAAAGGAGACTGAGATGCTTTTTAAAAACATCGGAATCATAAACGAAGAATTTAAGTATCAGGAAGATATGACAGTCGGCGTTAAAGGCGACAGGATTACATACATCGGAAAAGAAGTTCCGGCGGATGCTGATACATACGGGGAAACCTACGACGGCAAGAACAAGGTTCTTATGAGCGGCTTCTACAACGCACATGGACACTCACCGATGTGCCTCATGAGAGGTTACGGAGAAAACCTGAGTTTGCATGATTGGCTCAACAACAAGATATTTCCGTTTGAAGCCAAGCTCTATAATAAGGCTGTGTACTGGTCAACGCTTATGACAATGGCAGAGTCTCTAAGATTCGGAATAGTATCTACAAATGACATGTACTATTTCATAGATGATATGGTAAGAGCCTACAGCGTAGCAGGTGCAAAGGTCAATATCAGCAGATCTGTTGCAAATCCGGCGGGAGGTCCTCTTGATGAATGCATAGGATTCAAGGAGATGCGCGATTCAATCATGATGTACGACGGTTTCGAAAACGGAAAAATATACGTTGATGCAAGTGCGCACGCGGAATATACAAATGACGAAAAAACTCTCAGAGCTATTGCCGATACGGCAAAGGAGTATGATGTCAGAATGCATGTGCACCTGTCCGAGACTAAGTTCGAAGCTGATGGCTGCATCGAAAGATATGGAAAAACAACTGCTGAATTTCTGGATGACTGCGGACTCTTCGATCAGCCTGCCACTGCCGCACACTGCGTATGGCTTACGGAAGGCGATATGGATCTTCTTAAAGATAAAGGTGTCAGCATCGCAAGCTGCCCGTCGAGTAATTTCAAACTCGCGAGCGGAATTGCCGATATTCCTGCCATGTATAAGAAAGGTCTCAATGTTGCGCTTGGAACAGACAGCGTTGCGAGCAACAACAGTCTGAACTATATCGAGCA
>Ga0256406_1005469_pt1 | contig 13556 bp, 13 predicted proteins | sample RumenRJG_03DNA_FD_185986 | JGI IMG/M metagenome (GOLD analysis project Ga0256406, IMG submission 185986) | Bovine rumen microbial communities from Lethbridge, Alberta, Canada - RJG_03 | ecosystem: Host-associated > Mammals > Digestive system > Stomach > Rumen | place: Canada: Alberta | collected...
TTAAATTCATTGCTTATTCAATTAAATGGTAATCCTGATTGGAGATACCTTTTTGGGAACGAGAAACCAGATGAAAGAATGCTTGATATGGAGTTGATATTGAGATTCTTTGCAATGAACAATGAGGTGGTGTACAATTCCACAAGAAAGTATATAAGTTTAAAACAATTGCTCAATAACTTCATGGGGATGTATATCCATGCTGATGAGCAATTATTAGTATCTCTGACCAATAATTTTAATGATGTTATAAGCTTTATTAAATCAAACTTTGGCGAAACAGCATTCTTTAATTTGCAGAAAGACTTCTCTAAGTATAGAAGACGACTCTACCCCACAGTATATGATTCCTTAATGATAGCAACTTCTATAGCTCTGGGTAGAGGTTACCATTGTGAAGGCGCTAGCCTTGAAGAAAAGAAACTAAACCTCTTGAAAAATGATGAATACCGGGAGGCTATAACTCAGGGAACAATGCAAGTTGTGAATATTCACAAACGCATATCAATGGTTCTTAGTTCTATCTACAATATGGACCTATAATGAATAATAATTCCATAGAATTTGAGTTGAATAATTGTAATGACGAATTGAATGCCATTGAACACCTAATACTAGGCTTGGGTACTTCCCAAGTTTGCTTGTACTTGTTAAAGTATGCGGTTATTCGTTCTTGCTCCTGTATAGAGCATGCATTCAAAAATTTAATTGCTGATTACTATGAAGCAGGCTCACCAAGGGTTGCATCGTTTATAAGTCGGCATGTTAGAGAAAATTCAAAAAATCCTAGCTACGAGGCAATCTATGATCAATTAAATGAATTTGATTCTACAATGGCAACTTCATTTAAAAACAACTTTCTTTTGGAGACAGACCATGAACGCTATAAGGGTTCACTAAAGTCTTTGAAGAATCTAAGAAATGATGTTGCTCATGGAACAAATATAACCACATCGATAGCTGTTGTTAAAACATATTTTTCTGATTCAAGAAAGATAATAGAATGCCTTGACAGAACATTAGATCATTGATTTAATTTCTAATATTATGGCAGAAAGAGAAGAAGATTGAAAAATAGTTACGAAATCTTTTAAGCAGAGTGTAAGCGTCCAAAATGACGTATTGCTTAAAGCCTTATATTGATTAAAAAGATTTAGATTTTACACAGCCTAGCAGAAAACGGGAGAACTCGAAAGTATCCTATCCTTAGGCAGCAAGACAACAATTGAACCTTTACATACTTTAAAAAACAATACTTTAGCATGATTGAGCATATGTAAAGTTGATTAAAGATTAATAAAATTTAAAATTTGAACAAGATAACATGAAGTCAATAGGATTTACCAACTTTCGCAAATTCAAAGAATTCCCTGCGATTGATTTTGGAGACATCACCATTTTCGTAGGCAGCAACAATGCAGGAAAGTCGACGGTAGTGAAAGCTATTCTTACCGTTCTCACATTCCTAAAGACCGCTCGGTTTGATGTTCTCGGCAACAAAAATGCCATACTCAACACCAATATCTATTTCAACAAGAATAGCTACACGCATATTGGAACCTTCAAAAGAGCACTTTATAACAAGGCAGAAGATGATGTTATCACATTTAGTGTACAGTTGGAGGAAATACACTTTGACATAGCATTAAGGGGCAATAGGAACGACGAACACTCTATAGCGGCAAAGGTTACACAGTTGCATTTAGTAGATAATCGAAGCAAGATAGAATTTACTTTTGATTTCAGCTCTGATAAAGCAGTTGTACATCTATATCCTAATATAGATTTGTTTAAAAACAATGAGGATTTTGCAAGAAGGTACAGCAAATTAAAGGAAGACGAGGAAAATACAGAGAGCCAACAAAGATTAAGTAGAATTAGCTATTCCCGAAGAGTCAGAGATTTGTATACACATTACCCTTTGGTCGAAGAAGAATTTGAATCTTCAAAACGCCTAACAGAAATTTGCAACGACCACATGGTTGGAGGTCCTTTAGTCACAGGCTTACTCTATAATTTTACAGCCTCTTATGAAGAAGAGATAGAATCCTATCATGATATATATGATGATCCAAGTAATAGTAATTCTTTTGTTAAGGTTTTGCCATATTTCTCAAGACTTCGTCATCGTATCGATCAACTATTGATATTTACACCACTTGTAGAATATTTATATGCCCATTCTGCATCCCAGAAGGTTTTGTACAATTCCATGGACACGAGTGATTTTCTAGTAGAGACAATTCATAATTTTGCCAGTCAACGCTTTTCAGAAGACAGCAAACCCTACAAATTCGTACTGTATTGGATGAACTACTTCAAGATTGGAAAGGATTTCATAATAAATTCTATAGGGGGAGAGGCCCATACCGTCAACATCGTTGACTATGATAACACTTTAATGCCATTAGCTGACAAAGGAATGGGAACCATACAAATAATGATACTGCTCCTTCGTTTAGCAATGGATGTATACAATAAAAGTCAGGGACGTATGCAGATTAACGCTCCGACAACTATAATCATAGAAGAGCCTGAGCAAAATTTACACCCCAGGTATCAAAGCATGTTGATGGACCTATTTTCTTCTGTTAGTGAGGAATATAAAGTGCGATTTATAATAGAGACGCACTCTGAATATCTAATTAGAAGATCTCAAGTGTTAGTGGCATTTCACGAATATCGTAGCCAGGACGAGGTTAATGCCAAATGTCCATACAAGGTATATTATTTCCCAGAAGATAAGCCTCCTTATCCAATGATATACCAAGCAAACGGTCACTTCCTAAACCATTTCGGTAGTGGCTTCTTCGATGAGGCATCATTGTCAGCACTTAGGTTGTCAAAATTACAACGTGGAAGATATGAACGACAATTGTAAATTTGAGGTTACGCTAGATCATCAGATTTTAGAAGAGGTTTGCATTCTCTCCGATGACTATCCTAATTTATATAACATCTTTACTCAAGAGTCAAGGTTCGTCCTAGACATTTCAGAAGAAGATTTAGTAAATTTGATAGATGATACTGAAAGTGATCTCAGTAGGATAATTGTTGGATTTGATATTGATTATCAGCGTTGGGGTGGTGCTGTTGAATATTTTAAGACAAATCCAGAAGAAATGCTAAATCACCCACGTTCCTTATATGTTCTAGATGTTGACGACGGAACAGCAATGAATCTAAGTGAAAAGTATGGCATGTTAGTATTAAGTAGGGATAATCTTGACGATAATGTATTCAACAAGGGAGTATTCCGTTTACGCATAGACAAAGAGGATATAGTGAACGACGCTGTAACCAATGCCTGGGGACACGTCTTAAATGGTCTTGAGATGCTCCCATCTAATTCCATGGTTATAAGCGATTCATATCTGTTTCATGCTCATAATATTACCTTAGATGATTCGGTTAAAAACATCCAAAGTATTCTTGACAAATTATTACCGATAGACATGGAATGTGAATATCATGTGTTGTTCTGCACAGAAGATCCTAATAAGACCTCGCAAGAAATAAACAAAGCTGTAGGTGATATTAAATCCTTTATTAGAGCCAGACGTCGATATAATGTAGTGATAGAATATGTGATTTGTAGCAATTGTCAGCATCAGCGAACCATAATTAGCAATTATAATGTGATTACCTTTGATAAGGGCATCATCACATTCAAGGGAATTGGCAAGAAAGGAATTCCTTGTAAAGCTATTGATACTAATAAAGTTTACTGTTCTACTATATTTCAAAACGCTTATGATTCTCATGGCATGTCGGAATTTCAAATTGCGACAAAGGACTTGAAGGATACTAAGAAATGGTATAAGAATTGTCAGGAATTATGTAACAGCGATTGCCATGATTCAAGCAGAAGAATTCTTGGTACAAACAATCATAATAAAGAATTGAATAACAGAATTATCAAGTATTTATAGAGAAAAAATATATTACGAATATCAATAATTATTCAATTGAACATTAATATAATCTCTATATTAGAAAATGCCAACAACATCAGACAATAACAAACGTATAGCCAAGAACACACTCATGCTCTATTTCCGCATGTTGGTGATGATGGCTGTATCGTTGTATACTTCCCGTGTAGTACTTGATACCCTCGGAGTATCTGATTATGGTATATATAACGTCGTCGGCGGCTTTGTCACTATGTTCTCGCTTATCAGCGGCGCCATGACTACAGCAACGCAAAGATTCCTGTCATTTGCCATCGGTGAGGGAAAGACTAAAGAGGTCACAAGCCTTTTTTCTACCGCAGTTATTATTCATATTGGACTGGCGCTTATCATCTTGGTCGCAGGAGAGACTATAGGCGTTTGGTTCGTTGCCAACAAGATGAACTTCCCCCCAGGGCGATATACGGCAGCCATTTGGGTGTTTGAGTTTTCACTACTCACATTCCTTGTAAGTGTTATCAATGTCCCGTACAATGCGGCCATTATCGCCTATGAGAAGATGTCTGCATTCGCCTATATCAGCATTATTGAAGTGGTGCTAAAGTTGGTGATTGTCTATTTGCTATTGATTACTCCTTTTGACAGGTTGATATTCTATGCCATTTTGATGGCTGTCGTGCAATTGGGAGTCCAGCTGATTTATGCATCCTATACTCACAGGAAGATAAATACATGCCATTGTAATTGGAAGTTGAACCATGAGTACTTCAAGCAGATGACTTCCTTTGTCAGTTGGAACCTCATTGGTTCATTAGCAGGAGTATGCAAAGACCAAGGCTTGAATGTTGTACTCAATCTTTTCTTCGGTACAGCAGTAAATGCAGCAAGAGGAGTTGCCATACAGGTATCTACCGCAATAAATAGGTTCGTTACGAATTTCCAAATGGCAATGAACCCACAGATAGTAAAGTTATACGCAGCGGGAGAGAAAAAGGAAATGTTCAAGCTTGTCTTCAGGGGAAGTCGCTTTTCCTACTTGTTGCTCCTATGCCTTTCATTGCCTGTTGTCATAGAAGCTCCGTTCATATTGAATATCTGGTTGGTGAAAGTGCCTGACTATACGGTCGTCTTCCTGCGCCTGATAATTTTCACTGCCTTGATTGACTCCTTGTCCAACACACTTATCACATCCATGCATGCATCAGGAAAAGTTAGAGATTACCAGATTGTAGTTGGAGGACTGTCCCTTCTGACCCTGCCTTTTGCATATGTATTATTGAAGATGGGATATAGTCCGACATCCGCCCTTGTCGCATCACTTATAATATCTATTGCTTGTTTGATTGCAAGAGTAGCCTTACTTTCAAAATCAATAGATTTTCCTGCTATTTCTTTCTTGCTCAATGTGGCCCTCAAGATGTTCATATTAACAATAGCCTCATATATAATTCCTTTGGCATTATATCATATCACTGCTGTAAATTGGTTGACATTCATTCTCGTTTGCCTTGTCAGTTTTGTAAGCGGCGTGATATTTAGTTATTGCCTTGGGATAGAAAAGCATGAGCGTGATGTAATAGTGTCAAAAGTAAAAGAAAAACTTCATAGAGCTAAATAGAAGGATGAATAAACCAAATATATCAGACATCCATAATTGCTATGGCTGCGGCGTATGTACTAAAGCGTGCCCGGTACATATCATCGATTTGCATCTCAATAAGGAAGGGTTCTACGAGCCTTTCATCGCAGAAGAAGACAAATGCATCCATTGCGGATTGTGCAGGGATGTCTGTGCCTATATCAAGGATGAACCCGCCCAAAACAACGCTCCTGTTGCGAGCTATGCGGCCTGGAGCAATGACGAGCAGGTACAGAAGAAATGCAGTTCAGGTGGCGCAGGCTTTGAAATCGGCAAATACCTGTTGAGCAAAGGATATAAGGTAGTCGGTGTTCGTTACAATGCAGAGAATGGCCGCGCTGAGCATATCATCGCGAGTACCTTGGAAGAATTGGTGCAGACAACAGGCAGCAAATACATCCAGAGCTATCCTGTTGATGGCTGGAAGGACATAGACAGAAAGGGAAAGTATCTTGTCACCGGCACTCCTTGTCAGATAGATTCTTTCAGGTACTATATGAAGAAGATGAGGCTGCCGGAGGAAAACTTCATCCTTCTTGATTTCTTCTGTCATGGAGTTCCTTCCATGCTTGCCTGGCAGAAATATTCTAAAGATGTCGAGAAAAGATTAGGAGGCAAAATCACTTATGCTTCATGGCGTAACAAATGGGATTATGGATGGCATGATAGTTGGGCTATGGGCATTGACGGTGGACAGCAGTGTAAGAAAGTAGATTGGCATGAAAGTTACAACTTGTTAATAAGGGGAAAAAAAACTTTCTTACAAAGCCGGTTCTCACAAGGTGACAAATTCTTCCGTCTTTTCCTTGGCGACCAGTGCCTTGGACGGCAATGCTATGAGCACTGCAAATATAAATATGACCACTCCTCGGCTGATATCCGAATCTGTGATTTGTGGGGCAAGACCTACCAGGACAATGAAGACGGGGTCAGTGGTGCTGTAGCTTTTACAGAGAAAGGCGCTGAAATCTTAAAAGAGATAGACTGTCATCTCATAGAGCATCCATTCTCCGTTGTCGCGGAAGGGCAGATGAAGACATGCCCGAAAATGCTGCCACTAAGAGATTCGATATTGACAAGCTTGGCTGACGAAAACAAGACGATTGACGATGCTGTCAGTGTTTTAGATACCTATCACAGGCGTCAGAGAAATATTGGAAGGCTCAAGCATCCAGTCAGAACCGTTTATCATTTAGTAAAACGTATCTTCAAATAGACACAGAAAATGAATATCGACACTATTACGTGCCATAATGTGTATAACTATGGAGCTTCGCTCCAAGCATATGCGTTGCAGCACTATTTGGAATCGTTAGGCCATGATGTGAAGATTATAGACTTCCAACCATGGTTCCATCAAGATAGATATAATCCTTTCTATATGACAAAAGGTCGAAAACTTTATGATATTTGTAAGGCATGCCCTCCGCTAAAGTATTTTCTTGTTCCTCTTAAAGAACATCGGCGCTTGAGGAACATGATAACTACTTGGGGAAGGAAGAAGGCATTTGATAAGTTCACAAGCGAGTATTTGCACTTGACACGTCGTTATGAGACGTCAGACGAATTACGTCAAGACCCTCCAAAAGCAAATGTGTACGTAGCTGGAAGTGATCAGATATGGAACACAGATAGTAATAATGGCAAAGAACCAGGATACTATCTTGATTTTGGTACGGCAAAAAAGATTTCTTATGCCGCCAGTTTCGCTATAAGCCATATCAAAGATGAGTGGAAGCCGTTTGTTAAACAACAGCTCTCCCACTTTGCTCATATCTCAGTCCGTGAGAAGACTGGTCTGAAAATTCTTGAAGACCTTGGGTTCAAAGATGCACGTCAAGTTATGGATCCTGTTTTCTTGCTTGATAGAACTGAATGGTCGTCACTCGCCAAGGAATCAAAAGACTATGGTCTAAAAGACAATGGTTATATCTTAGTGTATGATTTCCTTTATGACGAGCGCATTGAGTCTCTTACAAAGAAAATAGCCAAACAGAAAGGACTGCCAATCTTGAGTGTCAATGACTTTCAATCCCTACCTTATGCTGACAAGAATATCAACGATGCCGGACCCTTGGAGTTCCTTTCATTGATAGAACATGCTGATACTGTAGCTTGCAGCAGCTTCCATGCTACAGCATTCAGCCTCATTTTCCAGAAGCCATTTTACGTCTTCCCGTTGAAGAATCAGAATAACTCATCAAGGATGGAAGATTTGCTCAAAACCATCCACCACTCAGAGAGGTTTAAGGCTGAAGAAACGTTAGATAGTTTTGATTACAGTCTGGTTAATACTATATTAAAAGACAGTATATGCCAATCTAAACAAGTCCTAGAAAAATTTATCAAAGAATAATCAAGTACGGAAGTACATTTCTTTAACTTGACAATAGATAAATGATGCTGGAAGCCTTACTTTTTATAGCTTTTCTTCTCTGTTTTCTCGTACAAGCTGGTATTGGGAACAAGAAAGAACTTAAGGGTTATTTACATAATCTTTGGGTTAAGATTATATTGCCCTTATTCCAGTATCATTTTGTCCTTACGGAGCGGAAGCTACTCATTTTCTATTTTAAGACGATGAGTGGTTTGTTCGCTCTATCCTTCGCTGTTACACTAACAGTACACACCAAGATTTTCGATCTTGGAATCAACTATGATGGAGGGAAGATAGAATATTATACTGTAATTTTAGCAGTGGCAATCTCCGCTATTTACGCTTTGTGGATGATTCTAAACTACATGTCGAAGACCAGAGGGAAAGGCAAGGTGAATCGCAATGTAGTTTTCCAAGCCAATGAAGTCTCACATGAGCTTGTAATCAAAAATGAGAAGAGCAAGAAATACATCCCTGAAACTTACCTTGAAGTTGATGACTATAAGGATAGGTTACGCTATTTTTGTGACCCGGTTTGTTTCTTCAATCTCATACAAGAAAGAGCTCTAAAAGTTAACTTCGATTATGTCGATTACAGACGGAGGCAAAAAGGAAAAGCTCCATTTTCTTATAATCCGCCAACAGCTTCCCCCAAGGAAATCAATTTGGCAAATGTTTCGGAGCGCTCCGCTGCTGCCTTCTCTTATTTTGCCAAGCTATCAGAGAAGCGACTTGATTACATTGAAAATTGCAAAGGGTTTACGTTCAGAATGCTTTCTTTGCAATATGAATCGTTGACAAAGAAGATCTGCTTAATAAAAGGGGAGCCTGGATGCGGCAAAACCAACCTTTTATGTGATTTTGTGGACAAGACTCTTTCCGAAAGGCAAATACCTGCTCTATTTGTGAATGCATTCCAACTGAATGCTAATGATATTGCTGGAAGTCTTTCCAAGGCTATGTACTCTTTCGATACTATTGACTTTGTATATATTCTCATGGGTATGAAAGGCTATTGCCATAAACATAACAAGCCTTTCGTGATTATCATCGATGGTCTGAATGAAAATTTGAAGGCTAAAGAATTTTCGACTAACCTCCTGACATTCTTAGAACAAATTAAGAAGTTTGATTTCGTCAGAATCGTTTTGACATGCAGAACGAAATACTTCAAAGAAAATTTTGAAAACCAACTCAAGAGTTTATCTGATGAGACCTTTACTATCGAAAACCTTTATTCCAGGCTAAATGATAATCAGAAACGACGAATTCTGCATAATTATTTCACTTATTTCGATATCTCATATGCCACGATGAGTGAAGATGCTGAAGAAAAACTAACTGAAAACTTCTTACTTCTGCGAATATTCTCAGAAGCTAATCAGGGTCAGAATGTAGGAACTATCAACAATCTGTATAAAGCGAGATTGTTCAAAACTTATTACGACATCATGTGTCAGCGCATAGCAAATAACATGAAGGAGTTTCAACAACTCTCTCCTGTCTCGATTAAATCTTTATTTCAGAAAATAATTTCTTTAATGATAAGCACAAAGACATTTATGAATGTCCCGCTTGACGATGTACTGACACATTGTAACCAACAAGAGAAAGATGCCTATCTTCGATTTTTGGATGAGAACATTCTACTAAGGAAAGACCTGCTCGAAGATAATGTTTTTGCAACAAGAGAAGTGGTGAACTTCACGTATGATGAATTTCGCGATTTTCTTCTTGCCGAATATTTAAAGGAGATAAGCAAGAGTGTACAAAGTAGTGAGTTGGGCCAAACCATAACAGAGTTAACAAACGAAGCCATTGTCACCTTTGAGGGATTAAGGACATTCTTGTTCTTAGTTGGGCATAATGATCCGGCCCTAAACAAAATATTGGTTAGCCAGCCTTGGTATGAAAATGCATTCGTCAGTTGTATATGGTCAATCCCAGATGAAGAGATTTCTGATGATGACATTATGCATTTGAAACAGATGTTCCCTTTATACATAAAATATTTAACCAGAATGTTTGTGTTGATAAATTGGGATTTGTCTGTCAATCCGAGGCTTAATATTACGATATTGCTTGACATTCTATCAGAATTGGACTTAGATGGCATCATGAAAATATTCAATGTATCTTTCGACTATTATACTCGGAGATATGAAGGAATGACAGAACAGAAATATTTGCTGAAAATTCTGTTGAATCGTGTGATGTCCAAGAAGTTAACTTCCAGTCCTATTAGATACAGGTCACTTATGTGCTTTGTCCTATATATTGCGTCTTTTAACGATGAAGCTAAAAAAATAATCTTAGAATACGATAAGATCTATCATAACGAGCCGCTTCTAAGGGACATCCAAAAGAAGACAAAGTGTAAAGAATTGAATTACTTCATTGAGAAACATCTTCTTCTTCATTCATGAGATACAATAAGAACTACACAGATACTTTTTTCTTAGCCAACAAAAACTTGACAGAGGAAGAATTCCTACATAGATGTGGTGCAAGGACGGGTTATGCTCTCTCAGAATTCAAGCGGTTCTATGCAATCTTGTTCTCAGAGGCAGAAAACGTAAGTGACATTTATAGTAGTTACTACTATATGGAGTTCGCTTCACTCGCGGAATATCTATATAATAAGGTATGTATGCCAAGAGATGTAGTCGATGCTTTTACAGCAGAGATGAAGCAAAAACCTGATTTGATTTTGTGGGAGGTGGATCAGCTGTCCTACGGTGGCTATGATAACCAATTCTTATTTTCGGATGAATATTACGACAGATTTGAGAAAATACTTTTGATGGAGGATTAATCAATGAAGATAAAGACAAGCTTTGTAACAAACAGTTCCTCTACTTGTTTCATCGTAATCAAGAAAAAGGACTTCTCCTTGCCTGAATTCATGAAAGAGGTAGGACTGGATGAGAATTCTCCATTTCAAGATGTGTTCGCTTCTTTGTTCAACCTTCTTCATGATGGTATATATGATGCAAGATATTTTGTGGAGAATCATAGATGGAACAAAGGTGGTGAAAGTTTTGAAGAGTTTATCCTTCGGTTATTCTCTGAAAAGACTTTGCAGAAAATTTTAGCAGAAGAGGGAAAAGGGTATAGAGTCTATATGGGTGATTGGTATAGTGATAATGGCGAGATAGAAGGGTTCTTCTGTACCAGCTCATTTATTATTGACACCCCCAACTTGTTCGTTGACGCATCTAATGACGCTTGGTAATGGCAATAATTCATCAAAGGCACGAAGGTCAGCACTACACCGTCTTCTTCAACCAGCAAACTGGTTTGCAGATGAGAGCCGAGGATAAAGGCTATGAGGAACCTTTTTGGAGTCAGGATGGACCAGAGCTACTTGATTTCTCCATCACAAATTATTGCGAGCGTGAATGTCAGTTCTGTTATCGACACTCGAACCAGCAAGGAAAGAATATATACTTGAAAGAAGCGGAATTGGTAATTGATCAAGCACAAAGCGCAGGAGTTCTACAGATAGCTTTAGGTGGTGGAAATCCTAATCAGCATCCACAATTCGTGGAAATACTCAAAATGATACGTGAGCATAATATCGTGCCTTCCTACACAAGCAATGGAATGGGACTTACCGAGGAGATACTGACAGCAACAAAAGAGTGTTGTGGGGCGATGGCTCTTTCAGTCTATCCCCCTATCTCAGATAGTTTCATAGAAAAGATTCAGGTAATTGTTTCAATGGGGATAAAACTAAATCTGCATATCATACTCTCCACGGTGACATACGAGATTTTGAAATCTTGGCTGACAATACCGCCAACATTTCTTGATAGCATCAATGCCGTTATTATACTCACGTATAAGCCTATCGTATCTTCACAAGACTACTTGAAACTTCCGAAAGAGAAAGTGAAAGAGATTTTTGAGTTAGCCTCCAGGTGCAAGGGACTGGACATTGGTTTTGATAGCTGTAGCGTTTCTGGAATTGTAACATATATGCATACAAAGAAAGAACTTATTGAACCATGTGAGGCATCCCGTTTCTCTGCATTCATATCTGAAGATTTGAAGATGTACCCATGCTCATTCATGGCTAATACAAATAGATATGGTGATTTGAGAGATTTTTCTCTACTTGATATTTGGCGCAACAACCTACACTTTAAGAAATTTAGAAGTGCTTTGGAAAAGGAAGGCTGCGTAGATTGCGCTCTGAGGTCAACTTGCATGGGTGGGTGCCATTTCATTCCGACAATCAACCAATGCGCTGGATTTGTTGATGCATTATGCTAACAAAGGTATGTGAAAAATGAAAGTACATTACCACAACATACCTACTAGGAACGGCGATTGCCATTTTATCGTATTGCAAGATCTTAAGGAGCAGTATGTCATAATGGTGGATTGCGGTGAGTTCAATACTAAGGTTAAGCAATAAATGAATATCCGCAATCATCCAAATTAGCAAAGTTTATACTGCCTGGACAATCCTTGGTATAAAAATTGTAGGCTTATATTTGACTATTGGAAAGGAATGATTATGAACTTGACTGATTTCTATGAAGTTTATCCTGACGAGGAAGCCTGTGAGCACGCTCTCAGGGAATTTCGTGAATGCCATACTCTTTATTGTCCGGAATGTGGCGGCTTGCACCTCAGTTGGAATCCGAGCCATAAGTCTTGGACATGTATGGATTGCGGCCATGAGGTTACTCTCCGTTCCGGCACAGTGATGCAAGGCAGTAAACTGCCAATTTTCGATTGGTTCGTGGCAATGTTTCTGATAGTAAGTACGAAGCGGGCCATATCCGCCTTGGAGGTACAGCGCCAGCTTGGAAGGAAACGCTACCAACCCGTCTGGGAAATGATGCATAAGCTGCGTGACGTGATGGGCAAGCGTGACAGCCTCTACAGGCTGTTTGACCACGTGGAACTTGATGAAGGATTCTTCTCAACGGAGACACCTGAGAGTGAAAAATGGCTTCCTCTCAAGCGTGGGCATGGGAGCCAACGGAAGACGGCCGTGCTTGTCATGGCGGAAAGTTCTGTTCCTACAAACACACCAATGAAGAAGTACAGCACCGGGAAACGGGACGGTCATATCAAGATGGAAGTCATACCGGACTTGAAGGCGGCTACGGAGGAAGACAGAATAAAGAATTCCATAGATGCCGGAGCTGATGCCACCACAGATGCCACGAAGTCTTACGCGGCACTTACAGCGAACAAAATTGTCGCTAAGCATAAAGCATATGAGATGAAGGACAAGACCATGATCGGCAAGGTGCTTCCATGGGTACACATATCCATAAGCAATGCAAAGAGGAGTATCCTTGACACGTATCACGATGTCAAAGCAGATTTCCTGCAGCTCTATCTCAATGAGTTCTGCTATAAGTTCAACCGAAGATATTTCGGATTTCACCTGTTCGACAGGCTTGAACTTTGCGCATGCACTTATAGGACGAGTTTCAAGCATAGAATCTACTGATTTGGATGATTGCGGATATTCATTAAATCTTATAAAGTTGGCTTTACAAGATAAGGACTTAATGGTCCAAACAAAGGCTGCTCCTACAATTTTTTGGTATAATCTTTAAATTATTAGTTATGTTTGTACCAGCTAAAATATCAATGGAAG
>Ga0256406_1005472_pt1 | contig 13554 bp, 7 predicted proteins | sample RumenRJG_03DNA_FD_185986 | JGI IMG/M metagenome (GOLD analysis project Ga0256406, IMG submission 185986) | Bovine rumen microbial communities from Lethbridge, Alberta, Canada - RJG_03 | ecosystem: Host-associated > Mammals > Digestive system > Stomach > Rumen | place: Canada: Alberta | collected...
GACCGCATCGCACGATGCGTCCACAGGGCGACCCGCGGGTCGATCGTGGCCGCCATCGCGGCGGTGGAGATCGAGAAGGGCGTCTTCGACGGCCTCTCCGAGGTCCCGGCGTCCGACATCTACGCCGCGTACGACAAGCAGGCCCGCCTGGTCCAGGCCGGCATGAGCCTGGAGGAGGCGCGCGACCGTGTCCGCCGTGGGAAGGAGTAGCCTCTTCGTCAACGCCCGCGTCCACCTACCCGGCGCAAAGTCGAGGGCGACGGTCCTGTCCCACAACGTCGAGTACATCGCCACCCGCCAGGGAGCCGACCGCGCGCCTACGCCAGACGACGAGCGACGGGCAGAGCTCTCGGAGCGCATGGGGATCGCGGGCTACGTCGCCATGCGCCCCGGCTCCACCGCCCTCTTCGACCAGGACGGCGCCGTGAGCCTCGCCGAGGCTCGGCGGAGGCTCGCGGCGGCGGACGGGGCGCTCTCGACATGGGTCATCAGCGTGCGCCGGGAGGAGGCAGGCGACCTCCGCCTCGGAGACAAGGTGGAGTGGCAGCGTTTCCTCAGACGAGAGCTCCAGCCCGCCCTCGCCGAGGCAATGGGCGTCCCGGAGTCGTCCGTCCGCTGGGTCGCTGCCGAGCACGAGAACGCCGCGGCGTCCAAGCACGTCCACGTCATCGCCTACACCTGCGACGGCTCGTTCGACAGGCTGATGTCCCCCGTCAGGCTCGCGGCGGCTCGCCGCGCCCTGACCGACTCCGCACTCGAGCCGGCCGTACGGGCCGCGATGGCGGAACGCGACCTGGCGAGAAAGCAGGCGGTCGACGCAGTGAGGAGGATTGACCCCTCCGAAATCAGCGTCGAGCTGCCGCCGGACGGGCGCGTCTCATACGAGCACCTGCGCAGGTGGCACCCATCAGTCGCCAGTGGCGTCGAGGCGGAGCTTCGTCGCCTAGGTGAGTGCAACAGCAAGGTGTCCGAGTCCCTCGCGAGGTACGAGGCTGCCGTCGCGAGGTGCGCCGACCTCAAGGGCCTGGAGGGAGACGCCCGAGCGAGGTACGTCGACGGCGCGACGAGGGAGATGGAGTCGAGGAGGGCGAACGCGCTGCTCAGGTCCATCGCCCCCGACAGGACGAAGGGACCCCGACCTAGACCCGCCCCAAGCCTCCCGCCATCCGATGGCCCGGCCAGAAGGAGGACAGCGGCGAGAAGGCTCGCCTCCGAAGCGAGGGCATGCCTTGGAGACGGAGGCGTCTCCCGCACCGCACGCTCGCTCGAAAGAGGCAGGGTCCCGGAAATGGAGCTCTCGAGGTGCCCGGGCTTCAAGGCCCTCGGACGTGCAATAACGCCGGAGATGGCACGTGGGATGCTCTCCGCCGCCCTAAGGGCGGCGGAGGAGGATGGGGGCGCGAGCACAGGTGATGAGGCGGAGCGCGCGGCACGCGTCGTGGGCAACGCGCTCCTCGCCGGCCTGTCCGCCGCGGGCTCCGGGAACCCCGGGGCCGTCACCGCAGTCGTTTCGAGAGAGCTTGTGAAGGGGATGATCATGTGACAAGAGAGAAGAGCTTCAACGTTGACGCGACGAGGGCGGCTCTGCGGAGCATCGCCACCGGCGCGCTCGTGGGCGCCGTCGCCTGCCTGACCGTTCTGCCGGTCTGCTGGGGATGGCTGCGCTGGGCGGTGGAATTCGTCCTTGCCATCGTTGGCCTCGTGGGCGGGATGGCGGCCGCCCTCCCCGACCCACCGGAGCCGCAGCCGCTCGACCCGCTTGGCAGCCTGCGGCGAATTGCGTCTGGGCAGGAGGCCGGGACTTACCTCGCAGCATGCTGCGCCGTCGTGGCGCTCTGCGTCCTCATGGCACTCGCCAGGCATGTCGAGTGGCGCCGGTGGCTGTACGACGGCACCTGGGTCGGCGGCCGCCGGGCTCCGGGCGCGCCGATCCACGGCGACGCCAGGCTGGTCTCCTCCCCCTCTGAGCTCAGGAGGATGACCTACGGCTGGCGCGAGGGCAGGACGCCCGATGGCGGCACTGTCGCCGTCGGGTCCCTGGGCGACACCGTGCGCCTCGTGGATGCAGTCCACTGCTGCGTCCTCGCCGAGAGCGGCGAGGGCAAGTCGAGGAGGATAGCCCTCGCCTCGTGCCTCGCCAACTTCCTCCAGGGGAGGTCGCTGGTAATCAACGACATCAAGGGCGAGCTCAGGGCCTACCTCGAGCCGTACTTCGCGAGCGCCGGCACCCACCGGATCGTCGACGTGATGTTCGACGCGCCCGCCGCGTCGACACGCTTCGACCCCCTCGCCCGAGCGAAGGCTGCCTTCGCCTCCGAGGGGGACGGCGGCGCCGCGAGGGAGCTCAGGGAGCTCGCAAGGTGCGTCGTCCCCGCAACGCTGAGGGGACAGCAGTACTTCACGGACGGCGCGCGCAACGTCTTCGTCGGCATCGCGCTCCACCTGATACGCGCGGAGGAGGTACCCGAAGACGAGAAGACGATCATGTCGGTCGCGGCAGCACTGGCACCGCTCGGTGGCCGCACCTCGCTGGAGCGCGTATCCGACCTCGTGGCCTCCCTGCAGCCGGGCGACCCGTCCCTCCCCTTCCTCTCCGGCCTGACAGGGGAGTCCGGAGGAGCGCCGGGCATCATCTCGACGCTCTCGACCTACCTCGCGGAATACTCGGACGGCAACGTCGCCCGCATGCTCCACGACGACGAGTGCGACCTCGGGAGCGTCGGGGAGGTGCCCACCGTGGTCTTCGTCAGCTCCTCCTCCGCGACCGGCAACTACAAGCGCCTCGTGCAGACCTTCATTTCCCAGGCACTGTCGGCGCTGAGGGAGACCGCGGCGAACAACTGCGGCAGGTGCCCAGTCCCGACCGTCCTCTGCCTCGACGAGGCGGCGTCCCTCGGCCGCAACGAGCGCATGATCCAGGACCTAGGCGAGATGAGGTCCGAGCGCATCAGCATCCAGTGGTTCGCCCAGTCGCTCGTGCAGATGCAGTCGGTCTCGGGCTACACCCGCGAGGAGGCGGAGACGATCCTCGACCTCCTCAAGGACAAGGTGGTCCTGTCCTGCTCGAACATAGACACGGCACGCGCGATCTCCGACTCGCTGGGCTCCTACACGGCGCTGGCTGAGTCCCGAAGCCGGACGAGGGGGTCCCGCTCGGGCTCCACCGGGACGAGTGAGGGGACGGTGAGGCGCCCCCTCATCACCCCGGACGAGCTCACCCGCTGGACGGGCAGGCGGACGGGTGCGCTCGTGATCCACGACGGCCGCCCGATGGCGCTGCCGAGCAGGGACGTGACGGAGACCTTCGTCGGGCGCATGCTCGGGATGACGTCACCCGATGCCGAGGAGGGGCTCATGAGGGCGGCTCTCGCGAACCGGCCGGTCCGCAACGCCGAGGTGCCGCCCGTCTGGAGCGGCCCTGGTGCGGACGATGCCAGCCAAGCAGGCACGCGTTCCCGGGTGGGGGCGTCGCCGGGAGGCTACACCCCGGAGCTCCCCTGACGGAGGCGCGTAATCGCCTCCGACCTCGCGGGACGTCGCAACCGTAGTCGCGGCGTCTTCTCGCGTAATCATTGGGCAAGGCAGGGGCTAGCGTATGCTCGCTGGCCCCTGCCTCGCCATCGAACTCGGCCCACCGAGTTGCGCCGCACGCGTTCCGGCGAAACGTAGTTGAGCCTTATCCTGCTCTGCCGGGGACCGGCGGCGGAGTCGTGCCGCCCGTGCCTCCGAAGAGCTGGGAGAGTTCCGGGACATCGCCAGCCCTCGCCCAGTCAAGCATCCCAGGCTTCCACACGAGGGTGTCTCGCGTTAGAGTGCCGGAACCCGCCATCGACGCCAGGACGTACAACGCATAGGGCCCGGCCGCCTGGCCACCAACCGCGACGTGGTACTCGACCGGCAGAGGGGGCGGGGTCACTGCTTGGCTTTGAGGCTGTTGCCCAAGACCGCCCATCATGCCGTCCATCACGCTGGCGACGTTTCGCCCAACGGCGCCGCCAACGGCCATACCGGCCATCATCGCGGCAGGATCGGCGAGCGAGCCACCCGAAGCTCCGACGGCAGTGGCGCCATTCGCCCCCATCTGGCCGAGCGCCTCGGCACCGGCGACGCCCACCGCGCCCTGCTGCTCCAGCTGGTACGCCCTCATGTTCTGGCTCTGCGTCGCCTTGCGTTGCGCGTACTGCGCCTCCTCGCGTTGAACGCGCAGCGATGCCTCGAGGTTCTCGACCTCGAGGCGCTGTCGGTCGCGAAGGTCCTTGACGCGAACGTCCGCCTCGGCCAGAGCCTGGCGGGAGGCGACGTCGCGCGTGACCGCAAGCAGCTGGCGGTAGCCGTCGCTCGTGTGGTCAAGCTCGATGTCGGAGATGTCGAGTCCCGTGACCTCCACGCCGAAGTCACGCGCGAGACGCCCCGCCACCCGCTGCTCGAGGGCATCGTTGATGTCACCGATGCGCCGCTCGATCTGCATGAGGGACACGCCAAGATCGGCGGGGGCGTTGGCGACCGCCTCCTTCACGTACCGCGTGACGGCGGCGCGAACCTGCGAGGAGAACTGGTCAAGAGAGAAGTCCTGAAGGCGGTGGAGCCTCACGAACTCGCGGCAGTCCGCGATGTGGAACGTAAGTGTGCCTCGCACGGCGATTGGCACGGCAAAGTCTTGGAAACGAGTGTCGAAGGCGTCGAAGAAGGGCACGGCGAAGGGCACCTGCACCACGCGTGCGAGGTTGACGAAGTAGACCTCGGCCTGGAAGGGCGTGCCGCCTGCGTAGGCAAGGCCGACGAGCCGCGCGAAGACGGGGAGGTTGTCCGTGTCGAGGATGCGATCGCAGGGACCGAGGATGAAGTCCTGGTAGGAGGTCCCGACCCTGCTGTAGACGAATACGGCGGCCGACCCGTCTCGCACGCGCAGCGAGGAGCCCATGCGGATGGCGTGCTCGCGGTCGTTGTCGTGCTTGAGCGTGCCGGTGGGATGCCACTGCCACACGAGGTAGTCATCCTCGTCGCAGCGGATCTCGTCCATGAAGCCACCGCCCCTGTGTTCTCTCATCGGATCCACTCCCCCCTCAATTTTACAGCGAAGGAAATACCCCTTGCTCTCCAGCCCAATGCCTCCGCTAGCACCGTGCTATCACCAGTGGGGTCATTTCTTCTTGCTCCGATGCTTGCCCGTGCTGTCGTCCTGGTTGTCAGACGCCGCACCTGTTGAGTTGGCAATGAGATTCACTCCCAGGGAAATTGGTAAGAGCCCAATTATTCCCAGCATGGTGTATCCGAAACCTGACTCCGACCACATGTTCGAATACCCTACGAACGCCATCACGGCCCCGACCGTAAACAGCACAGCGGCTTGAAGCCACTTTGAGTTCTTCATCCTGTTGGCAACGCCCTTCGAATGCGCCTCCTTGTACATCTTGTCGATTCTCTCCAGCTCCGGCGACTCACCAAAGACCAGCTCCGCCTTCGTGAGCGCCTGCTCGAGCTTCGCGCGCCAGGCGTCAACGTTCTCACCGCCCGCCTTGATGTTTGAATCGGCAAGGATGAAGAACTCGTAGATGTCCTCGCGCGTGTTGGGGATATAGAAGCTGCGGATCATTGCATCGCGCTTCTTGCCAGAGCTGACGGAGCTAAGGCGCTCCTCGAATTCCCTCACCGACTCGTTGGCTCCCACGCCGCGCAGCTCGTGGCCGCACACGGGGCATGTGCTCATGAAGGAGCCGACCTCGGCGCCGCAGCTCGGGCACTTGTGTACAGTGCCCTCCCACGTCTCCCTTCGGCCTGTTCGAGCGCCATCGGCTGGTGCTATCGGCGCTCCGCACCTCTGACAGAACAGTGCGTCATCAGCGACCTTTTGGCCGCACTTGCTGCAGTATGGCATCAGCGTTGCCCCTCCCGAGGTCGAGGTCCTTCGTGCCCGCTTGTCTGTGAAAACAGTACATGGATACGCCTGGCCGCGCAATTCGGCTGGCAACTGATTTTCGCCTTGTCGGGGTCCCTTATGGCCGTTGGAAGACCCCCTGCGTCACGCGATCGCAGCCACTGCTCGCAACGGTCCCGAAACCGTATTTAGCCCCTGGCTGTCCCTGGCTATGGCCGCAGCGTTTAGAATCGACAACGTCGGCGCATACGTGCGCGCCACATTCCCGGGCTTTGGTTAGGAGCACACATGTCCATCGGCCAGACCAAGATCGTCACCTTCGACGACGTGATGGGGTACCTCTCGTCCCACGACCGCACGAACGCGGAGAAGGGCGACCTCTGGGAGCGCGTCACGGCGTGGTACCTCAGGAACGACCCCGCCATGCGTCAGGTCGTGGGGCGGGTGTGGCGCTGGAACGACAGCGACAACCCCCTCCGGACCGGGCACGACACCGGCATCGACATCGTCGCGGAGCGCGCCGACAGGCCGGAGACCTACTGGGCGGTGCAGTGCAAGTTCTACGACCCCGCCCACGAGCTCTCGTACCGGGACCTCGGCACGTTCTTCGCCGCGGCGGAGGCGGACGACCGCTACACCGGCCTCGTGGTCGCCTCCGTGGGAGAGGACATCTCCGGCACCCTGGAGAGCCACCTCCTCACGCTCAGGCAGAACAGGGGGACGGACTCCTCCGTCCTCACGCCGGCGGACATGAGGCAGTCCAACGTCGACTGGTCGCTTCTCATGCAGGGCAGGGCGGAGGACGAGGGGGCGCGCCGGGCGCGCACCTTCAGCCCGCGCCCGCACCAGCTCGCCGCGATCAACCAGATACAGTCCTGCTTCGAGGCCAACGACAGGGCGAAGGCCATCATGGCGTGCGGCACGGGCAAGACCCTCATGTCGCTCAGGCTCGCGGAGGAGAGGATGCGGGGGCAGGGATGCCGCGACGTCCTGTTCTGCGCGCCGTCCATCGCGCTCGTCTCCCAGGCGATGCGCGAGTGGACCAACCAGGCCAGGGTCGAGATGCGCCCCCTCGTCGTGTGCTCGGACGCCAAGGCGTCGAGCGTCGGGGACGACGACGTCCTCGACAGCGTCGTCGACGTCTCCTTCCCCGCCAACACGGACGCCCGGAGCCTGCGCGAGCGCTACGCGTGGACGCGCGAGCGCTTCCCCGAGGCGATGGTCGTGGTCTTCACGACCTACCAGTCCATGCAGGTCGTCCAGGACGCCCAGGAGATGGGGCTGCCCCGCTTCGGCCTGTGCGTCTGCGACGAGGCGCACCGGACGGCCGGCACCAGGTACGCCGAGGACGAGGACGTAGCGAGCTTCCAGATCGTGATCGACGGGGAGCGCATCCGGGCGGACAAGCGGCTCTTCATGACGGCGACGCCGAAGATCTACGGCGACAACGTGAGGACGAGGGCCGAGGAGAAGGCTGTCGAGCTCTACTCCATGGACGACGAGGGGAAGTACGGCCCCATCGCCTACGAGCTCATGTTCGCCGACGCGGTCGAGCTGGGCCTGCTCTGCGACTACCGCGTGGTCGTCCTCGCCATAAACGAGGACGCCGTGCCGGGATCCAGGATCGTCGTCCCCCACGGCCAGGGCGAGGCGGAGCTCGAGGTGGGCGACGCCGCAAAGATCATCGGCTGCTGGCGAGGCCTCGCCACGCACGGCGAGGAGGCGGCCAGGCGCCTCGACGCCTACGAGGGCGACGAGGCGGAGCTCACGCCCGACTTCCTCCTCGTGGACGACTTCGACGAGCAGGACGTGGACAGGGACGCGATCTCCCTCGACGAGGCCGGGGGGAGGATAGAGCCGCTCCACCGCGCCGTGGGCTTCTGCTCCACCATCCAGGCGTCCAAGGACATCGACGCGGCCTTCAGCAGGGTCGTCTCGGACTACGTCCGGAACACGGGCGAGCACGGCCCGCAGTGCGAGCTCGACCACGTCGACGGGTCCATGGACTCGAAGCTCCGCGCGAAGAAGCTCGGGTGGCTCGCCTCGGGCGACGGGGAGGACGAGTGCCGCATCCTCACGAACGCCCGATGCCTCGCGGAGGGCGTGGACGTCCCGTCCCTCGACGCCGTGATCTTCTTCTCCCCCAAGAGGAGCAAGGTCGACGTCGTCCAGGCGGTCGGCCGCGTCATGCGCACGTTCACGAACAGGCGGACCGGCGAGGAGAAGAGGCTGGGCTACATCATCCTGCCCGTGGTCATCCCCTCCGAGATGACGCCGGAGGAGGCGCTCAACCGCTCCGACACCTTCGACGTCGTCTGGGGCGTGCTCCAGGCCCTGCGCTCCCACGACCAGAGGATTGACGCCTACGTGAACAGCCTCCCCATGAGGAAGCCCCGCAAGAAGGGCAAGGGGCTCGGCATCGGCGGGAAGTCCGGCCGCCCGGACGGGAGCGAGGACTCCGGGGGCGACGCCGGCACGGGCACGGGGGACGCGAGACAGCAGTTTTCCATGGACCTCTTCGGGACCACCGCGCTCGAGCGGGCCGTGTACGCCAAGGCGGTCGAGAAGTGCGGCTCGAAGGTCTACTGGTCCAGCTGGGCCGAGGACGTCGGGCGCATCGCCCGCACCCACGTTGAGCAGATCAACCGGGCCATCGAGGCGGACCCGGTCGCCGCGGGGGCGATGGACGCATTCCTGAAGTCCCTGCGCGACTCGCTCAACCCCGGCGTCACGCGGGAGGCGGCCGTCGAGATGGTCGCCCAGCACATGGTGACGCTCCCCGTCTTCGACGCACTCTTCGGCGACTACGCCTTCGCCGACTCGAACCCCGTGTCCGTGGCGATCACCAGGTTCCTCGAGGAGCTCCGGGGCCACGGCGTCGGCGACATGGGCGAGGACGACAAGCGCAGCCTCGACGAGCTCTACGCCAGCGTCCGCCGCCGCGCATCCTTCTGCCGCACCGACTCGAACCGCCAGGCGCTCATCAAGGACCTCTACAACGACTTCTTCTCCAAGGCCTTCACCAAGACCTCGGAGAAGCTCGGCATCGTCTACACGCCCATAGAGATCGTGGACTGCATCCTTCACATGACCGACCGCGCCATGCGCCGCGAGTTCGGCAAGGGGCTCTCGGACCCCGGCGTGCACGTCCTCGACCCCTTCGCCGGGACGGGCTCGTTCATGGCCGAGCTCGTGAGCGACCCCGAGCTCATGCCGAGGGAGAGGCTCGAGGGGAAGTACCTTCGCGAGCTCCACTCCAACGAGATACTGCTCCTCGCCTACTACATCATGGTCGTGAACGTCGAGTACGCCTACCACTCCAGGGTGGGCGGGGACTACGTCCCGTTCGGGGGGGCGGTCCTCACCGACACCTTCCAGATGGACGAGAGGAGCGACGAGATCGACCTGGGCATGTTCGTCGACAACTCCGAGCGCGTCCTCAGGGAGCAGGAGGCGCCCATCAGGGTCATCGTCGGCAACCCGCCGTACTCGGCTGGGCAGAGGAACGCCAACGACAACAACCAGAACGAAAACTATCCAACTTTGGACGGGCGAATAAGAAGCAGCTACGTCAGCAAGAGCAGCGCAACACTCAACAACTCCCTGTATGACTCTTACATCAGGGCCTTCCGCTGGGCATCCGACCGCATCGGCGACGAGGGCGTCGTCTGCTTCGTCTCGAACGCGGGGTGGCTGCGCTCCGAGGCCGGCGCCGGCGTGCGGCGCTGCTTCTCCGAGGAGTTCAACGCGATCTACGTCCTCGACCTGCTGGGCAATGCACGCACGCAGGGGGATGAAAGGAAGAAGCAGGCGGGCAACGTCTTCGGCAGCGGCAGCCGCACCCCCATCGCCATCACCATGCTCGTGAAGAACCCCTGCTCCGACGAGCGGGGCAAGATCCGCTACCACTGCGTCGGCGAGTACCTCACACAGCAGCAGAAGCTCTCGGCGGTCGCGTCCTGCATCGACAGGGACCCGGAATGGGAGACGCTCGACCAGGACCGCCACGGAGACTGGCTCGACCAGAGGGACGACAGCTGGTACAGCCTTGCCCCGATATGCATCCCGAACGGCAACAAAAAAACTGCACTCGGAATGTGGCTTATGTGGTCGAATGGAGTAAAGACGAACCGTGACCAATGGACCACGAACTTCAGCGCTGAAAAAGTAACCTCAAACATGTCGAGAAGTATCGATTTCTACAATCAAGAGCTCAAACGCTATCTTGCAGATGGCGGGAGTGCTGACGTTGAAGAATTCCTGAACTTCGATTCGACAAGAATTAGTTGGACCCGAGAATTAAAGAACGATATCGCTCATCATAAAGGCTCCGAATTTGACAAACGCTGCCCTGTCCCGGTTTCCTATAGACCTTTTTGTAGAGAGTGGATCTACTTCAATCGTCAAATGAACAACTGCGTTTACCAGATGCCCCAGCTCTTCCCCATCATCAAGCCCAACGAGACCGCCCCGAACGTCGTCATCGCGTTCACAAACGGCAACAACTTTTCTTGCCTCGTCAGCAGCTGCCTACCCGACCTGCACTTCGTGGGTGACTCCCAGTGCTTCCCCATGTACTGGTACGAGAAGGACGAGGGCTCGACGATGGAGCTCGCGGCAGGCGACGGCGAGAAGGTCGTCCGCGACGCCTGGGGCAACCGCTACGTCCGCCACGACGCGATAACCGACGAGGCCCTCCGCGTCTTCCGCGAGACCTACCCCCGGGCCTTCGCCACCCGCCCGAAGGGCGACGGGGGCCCCGGGGTCAGCAAGGAGGACGTGTTCTGGTACGTCTACGGCATCCTCCACAGCCCCGAGTACCGCACACGGTTCGCGGCGAACCTCCAACGCGAGCTGCCCCGCATCCCCCTCGCGGACCATTTCGAGACGTTCTGCGAAGCCGGGAGGGCCCTCGGGGACCTGCACCTGAACTACGAGTCCGTCGAGCCCTGGCCGGCGCTCAAGGTCTCGGGCGTCCTCCCCGGGGAGGACCCCGGCCCCGTGACGAAGCCCGCCTGGGGCAAGAGGCGCGACCCCGAGACCGGCAAGACGGTGAAGGACTTCACCAGGCTCGTCTACAACAGCAGGGTCACCGTCTCGAACATCCCCGAGTCCGCGCAGGGCTACGTGGTGAACGGGCGCTCTCCGCTCGACTGGGTGATCGACCGTTACCGGGTGAAGACCGATAGGGCGACGGGCATAGTCAACGACCCCAACGAGTACTCGGAGGACCCGAGGTACGTCCTCGACCTCATATGCCGCCTCGTCACGGTTTCCATGAGGACCAACGACATCGTCGCCCAGCTACCCCCGCTCAGGGAGGTCGCGAGGCCCGCGGGCTGGCCGACGGCGTGGTCCATGGTCCCGGGGGAGGGGGAGTAGGCATGTCAAGGGGAATCATCTACGTGATGACGACGGTCGTTCCAGGCCTCGTCAAGATTGGCAAGACCGGCTGCCAGAACTTTGAGTCCAGGATGTACGGCCTCGAGCGCAACGGGTACTTCAACGTCGTCGGGCTCAAGAGGCACTTCGCCATCGAGGTCGACGACTACGACGCAAAGGAGGAGCTGCTGGACGAGATATTCTCGAAGTCCCGCGTGCCGGGCTCCGAGCTCTTCGCGCTCGACGTCAATCTCGTGGTGCAGCTCCTCTCCTCCCTCGACGGCACCAAGGTGTACCCGAAGGACGAGAGCAAGGAAGACGCTTTCGACCAGGCGACCGAGCAGCGGGCGGCAAGCTCCGACTGGTCGTGCATCCCCGACGGCACCTACCACATGGACCCGCACGTCAAGGGCATGCACGGGGCCAGCGCCACAATGGTCGCCTCGGGCGGCAGCTTCGTGGTGAAGGCCGGCAGCATCTGCCTCACGGACCCCTCCGACAAGTGGAGACCGGAGGCGAGGAAGACCGCGTTGATCGAGAATGGGGTGCTCCGGCACGACGTGACGTGCAGGGCGCCCTCCACCGCGGGATGGGTGGTGCTGGACAGGTCGAACAACGGCTGGAAGGTCTGGAGGACCGAGGACGGGCGCTACCTCGACTCGCTCAGGAAGTCTGACGAGTAGCCCCATGAGGCTGGGAGGCGGCCCGATGCCGGAGGGCCGCCCCAGCCCCTCTCCACTCCCCGCCGTCGTTAGGTGTCCCTGACGGCGGGGAGGGCGGCCGCGGGAGGGCTTGGCTGCGGCCGTGGCGGTAGAGAAGACGGCCGCCGGGAGATTTCCCCCGGCGGCCGGCACTCGTCCCTAGACGGTCTGCTTGGGCTCAGGCATCCCACGTCCAGGCGCCGATGAGGTGGCGCAGCCTGGCGCGCCCCTCCCCGGTGATGACCACCGATATCGCGTCGTGGCGGATGGACTCCACGTCCTCGTGGCCGAGGAGGTAGAGGAGGCACGCGCGGCGCATGGCCATGACGTCGCCCCTCCCGAGCTCGAGGGACGGCACCGCCTCGGAGTCCGTATCGACGCGGGCGGACACGCTCGCGAGTATCGTCTGCCGACCGTCCCCGGCGACGATGGGGGCGTCCTCGCAGTCGCAGGTCCACCGCCCGCCCCTCTCGACGCAGAGGCCATGGGCTTCGAGGTAGGACTCCGCGAGGCGCCTCGCCGTCTCCATGATGCCCTCTTCGGTCGGGTCGAAGCCGCCTGCCTGGTATTTCTCGTTCATGCCAGCCTCCCTGGAACATGGAAGGGCCCCTGCCCTCCCCTGCCCAAGACGCAGGCAAGGCCCGCGGGCTGCGCGCCACGTGTCTGCGGGCGTGGCGCGGTGGCACGCCGTCCCACGGGCCGTCGGGGAGCGGGAAGAGGTGCTTGCTCCCCGTGCTAGCGTGTTGGGCAGGAGAGGGCGTGGCGGTGGCGCGGGAGCACGCGGGCTCCCGCGCCGGTACCGGAGGATGGGAATTGGGAGCCGGCGGCACCAGGCTCCAGAGACCGGCAACCGCATCGTCCATCAGAAAGATCGCCTACATTGGCGAAACCGTCATGTGAATGCATCTCCTTGGTTCTTTGCCGCCTGATGGTCCCGAGGTGATTGCAGCCGATTGCTGGGCGGATGGGGCTGGTCGGAGAATCTATCTGCAGACAGACCGTCTCGCCACCAATGCCACAATCGGGGAAGTCTCGCAAACCGCCCGGTACGGCACGCTTGGACCCGACGATTTAATCTTGGCCTCGAGGGCGGACTTCTCATGCGAGGGCCCAGAGCGATCAAGTTGAGGAAGCCCAGGGCAGGGGTCCTCAATCTATCCCCTGCACGGCGTTCTTGTCGGACACTCGGACGAACGCCAAGAACGACAGCCGAGCAATTCTCACAAATCCAGGCGCCATACAGGGCCACCGCTTGCGTGAGGCACTCGCTCCTATGCCGCACCCTGCGGTCGCCTGGCATTTCTGCGTTACCCAAAGGGCTCCCAACTCACTGTGAGATGGATGTTTCGTGGGAATTATTACCCCTGGTTTCACTGTCCCGACTGAAGTCCATGCATAACTTGACATTCCGATTCGTCCAACGAATCCGGCCAACTTTGGACAGCAATTTGGACAGAGATGGAAATCGTTTGGACAGATAGCAAAACAGGCCAGAGAGCATAGCCTCTGACCTGCGAGTTTATGGTGGGCGTTAGAAGATTTGAACTTCTGACCTCTTCCGTGTCAGACACAACACACCGCTGCCCTCCGTGCCTC
>Ga0256406_1005473_pt1 | contig 13549 bp, 13 predicted proteins | sample RumenRJG_03DNA_FD_185986 | JGI IMG/M metagenome (GOLD analysis project Ga0256406, IMG submission 185986) | Bovine rumen microbial communities from Lethbridge, Alberta, Canada - RJG_03 | ecosystem: Host-associated > Mammals > Digestive system > Stomach > Rumen | place: Canada: Alberta | collected...
CTTTCTGAAGAAACCGGAATTAAAGCAGATAAGCTTACAGAAGTCGGCCGTGTGTTACATCACCTACATAAATCAATATATGTGGACTATCTGTGCGAGACTGATGCTGATAAAACCAGCGTGGTATTGCAGGAAGGTGAAACATCTGCATATAAGTGGGTAACGGCAGAAGAATTGCGCTCAATGCCTCGCAATGAGTTGGCAACAATGAGAATGCTAAATTTCATTAAGGATTTGAAATGAGGGATTGGAGATGAAGAATATATGATGAGTAAAGAAATAAGAATTATAGAAGAGAAGAAGTTAATCAGAAACAAAGAATTGCCAGAGAAATCCTAGAGGCATTACCTGACTGGTTTGGAATTCCTGAAGCCAGAGAACAGTACATAAAAGAAAGCGCAGATCAGCCATTCTTCGCTGCGTATGATTCGAATAAACCTATGCATAATTACTGGCTGAAGAGGTACCACTCCAGAGACATTCTAATCATTGACGACTGGCTCCTCTATCCTGTCAAAGAAGGACAATGTGAACAGACCCTTGAAGTTGTTGAGGGAAGATACCGGCATAGTGCAACGATTTCCGGCTCTTAGTACGCAGAGGACGGCTGGAGAGAACGTCTCGGAAGTGGTGCAGTTGCCGAAGCAATCATGGACCGACTCACAGCATGCGCAGAGCGGATCATGATCCTTGGAGACAAGTCAATGAGAACCAGAAATGACTGACATTCACCAACCCGGATAGACGGCGAAACCCGACTTGGAATAAGACAAGCTGGGTTATACATGCAGGAAGGTGGACTTACAGCTCCGGAACGCAGGACTTCGGTGCCGGAATCGACGGGTAATTACTGCCCGGCCTTGACGCTCCAGATCAATGGCCTTGAAAATCCGTAACACTGGCCCTAGGATGCCCAGAATATTCAACAGAATCAGAAAGCTTGAATGATGACCAAAAATTGACCCAAAAAAGGAATAAAAACTCGTATGCAAGAGATAATCTGTGTATTCAAAACAAAGAATTGTTTGTTTATTGCAAAATAGAAATGCAGGAAGGGGGGTGCGGACATTTTCTTGGACCATTTACCAATCAATGTCCTCGACAGGTCAAACTGCTATAAGTCCAAGACTTCTTCGGTATTGAAGTGGACTCATTCCACCAAGTGAGACCTTAATCCTCTTTTCCGAGTACCAATGTATATATTCATCAAGGATGGTTATAAATTTCTCGATGGTGACATCTTTCCAGGAACGCCCATAGAACATCTCGTTTTTTAGATGTCCGAAGAAGCCTTCGCAGGCGGAATTGTCTGGAGAACAGCCCTTTTTTGACATTGATCTTGTAAGGCCTGCATTCTCCATCCTCTCGATCCAGCCTGACCAACGGTAGTGTGCACCTCGATCGGAATGAATAATGGGGTGATCGTTTTCCTTAAGGGTTCCGATAGCGTTATCAAGCATAGTATTGACCAGTTCGGCATCGGGAGAAGTTCCTATAGTCCAGGAAACAGGTAACCCATCAAAACAGTCGATAATCGGAGAAAGATAGATTTTTCCTGCCGGTATATGAAACTCCGTGATATCGGTTAGCCATTTGATATTTGGCTGCTCTGCGTGGAAATTTCGTTCGATCACGTTCGGAACAGCCGGGGTTATCTCTCCTTTATAGGAATTGTACTTCTTGCGCTTAACATTTGGAACAATAAGTTTTTCTTCCTTCATGAGTTTACGGATCACCTTCTCGGACACTGTAAATTCATCATTTTTGAGAGAGCTATGGATTCGACGGTAACCGTATCTGCTGGAGGATTCATCGAACGCAGCACGGATCTTTACACGGAGATCAGCATATTTATCCGGCGCATTCAGCACAGACTGCTGGTAACAATAGCTGCTCTTAGCCATATGGAAGACATCCAGAAGTTCATGAAGCTTATATTTACTGCGAAGGGCGCCAATCACGACTGCTTTTTCACGGTTGGTCAGCTTTTCGAGACTGACGCCCTCATCTTTTTTTAAGATTTCGGCTGCCTTTTCAAGGACATCTTTTTCCAACTGCAGACGGTAAACCTGACGCTTGAGGTCTTCCGCTTCATTATGGAGGTTTTCGATTTCCTGTTTAAGAGTATCCACTGTGTCTTGAGCGACAGTAGTGGTATCAGGCTTTTTCCTGGGCATGGGGGATACATTTCCTTTCCCGAGAAGGTTCCAGGCCCAATTATATACGGAGTGCCTGCTGACATTATATTTATCAGCGATTTCCTGCGCGCTTCCATCTCTGGTACATAACTCGATAGCAACCTGTTCCTTCTGTTCTTTCGATAAATGTACCAACGATTGTCCTTTAGTGCAATGGTGAACCTCATCAGGGAGATCTTGTTTGAGCCATTCCGTCAGCTGTTGCCGGGTTGGATAACCAAGAGCTTTAACTGTTCTGGATTTGCTTCGCCTATGCTCAATATAGTACTGAACGGCTGCCTTCCGCTGTTCATCACTATACTTACTGTGACTGCTGTAAGACTTATGCAGACCTCCGGTTTCTTCATACTCTTTATACCAAAGTTTTATGGAATGTGAAGAAGGTGGATATCCAAGCTCTCTGAAAACCGACGCATAGCTCTTGTCATATTGGATATAAAGCTGAACAGCCTTCAATCGTTCTTCGTAGGAATACATGTGCGTGACCTCCTCCTGTTAATGACCTCTTTTGGTCCAGGATTTCGTCCGCCCCCCACCCGACAAAGCTTTTATTTGGAACGGGAAAACTCGGAGAACTGCACAAGGCAGAGCTTCCGGGCAGAAAAGCACTTCTTCTGCTCTCACAGGGACAGTCTGTTCACAAAAACGGTTCCTATGATAAGACGGTAAGTGAACTTTAACTGGCAGGTGCAGAGTGCGTTGAACTCGCTGAGATCATGGAAAATCCGCCGATGGAGGTTGAGAAGAAGGCGGTGCTTTTGCCAGGAAAAATGGCTGTGACTATATTGTTGCTCTGGGCGGCAGCGCGGTTCTGGATTCTTCTGTCGCGGTGGCGACTATGGCCGCAAATCCAGGAAGACTCTGGAATTATGTACACGGCGGAAAAGGAAAAAGCAGGCGTAGACCACAGATGAATCATGACTTCATTTTCCGCTGCTGTCATGGCTGCGCAGATGCAGATACACTGTATTCTTTGATACACCAAGAAGATCAGCAACACGGGTAACAGACTCTTTGATTTTGAAAATGCCATTATCAGCGAGCAGCCAGACAATTGCTTTGTTCTTATTGGAAGGCAGGATTGCGGCATCGTTCATTACCTTTTCCTTTGCGGCATTAAAAGAAGAAACGATCATATCATCCACATTTGCTTCGAAGGCTTCATTCTGAAATGAATCATAAGAAAGCTTCTCAGGCGGAATGAAGGATGAAAGAATGTCTTCAAACGAGCTGTTCATGTAGAAATTAATGCAAAGAAGACCGATCACGCGATCATTTTCACCGCGGATTGCAATTGTGGTGGATTTCAAAGGCTCGCCATTTTTGTTCCGGGAAAAGTAGGATTCAGAATACCTGTCACTTTCATTGAAGAGTTTCAGCATCTTCAGAGCTTGATTTGTGATTGGTGCGCCGACGGTTCTTCCTGTATGATCGCCGTTGACAATTGCTATAACGGAGTGTTCCATGTTGTCCAGACTGTGGACGACAATTTCATATGCACTGCCTAAGTAATTTGCCAATCCGTAAACCATCTTGCAATAAGACTGGAGAATTTGTCTGTCCACCAGTGTTAACTGAATTTCCTGATTATGCATAAATCTGGCGCTCTGCCGCCCTGCGGTATGGGCAGAGAGAACGCCTTCCTCCTTACTGTTTTCTATCGACAGATTGCATTCATGACGGCTGATTCCTTCTGTACCTTTCTTTTTCTTCATGGATAAGCAGAATGGAGAAAAGAGGAAAACCAGCTGTCAGACACAATTAATTTGTTCAGCCCGCTGTCTGATCTTACATATAAATAATAATACGAATCAGGAGAAAAATAATGCGGCAGTGACAATTTCTGCTGTGATGATTGTTCAGGGCAAGATCATTTGAGGCCCGCATATCATCAGATTAACAGTAATTTGCAGCATGCACAATAGTGAAATAATGTTCACATAGAATGAAATAAATTAACGTTAAAAATGCCAAATAATTATGTTTTAGATTTATTGACTGAAAAATATTAATGTGCTATTTTGAGGTTACCAAAGAAATTATCGATAAGATTCGGAGGTCCAGAATAATATAGAAAACAAGATTTCATAGGAGGACTTTTGCGTATGCCAAAAGAATCAGCAAAACTTGAGTTCCGCGGCGGAATCTGGATGTCGCTCGTACCTGTCTTTGTTTACATTTTCTTCTGCGTAATTCTCTTTATTGTCTTCAAGGCATTCAACATGGAGGCACTTGCGGTCGGAGGTCTGATTGCGCTGCTTGTCGGTGGAATTTTTGCCAAGAGCTATTCACAATTCTGGGACTCAGCGATCAAAGGTGTTTCATCCATGACGTCAGTTTCCGTCATTATGATTCTGCTGTTAGTCGGTATGTTTTCTCAGCTGATTAAAACATGCGGTCTCTCTGGTGGATTTGTGTGGCTGGCTAATACATTGGGAATCCGCGGCGGATGTTTCGTTGCCTTCACTTTTCTGGCCACATGTATTGTCTCCACAGCAACCGGATCATCGATCGGGACAATGTTCATTGCCTTTCCGATCTTCTATCCGGCAGGACTGCTGCTTGGGGCAAATGAAATGATGATGGCCGGATGCATTGTTTCAGGCGCGATCTTCGGCGATAATCTGGCTCCGATTTCAGATACGACAATCGCATCTTCTTCAACCCAGACATTCCTGGATGGTCATCCCGCAGATGTCGGCGGCGTTGTTGCATCAAGAATTAAATATTCGCTTGTGGCTGGCAGCATTGCTATTGTGATTTTTGCCATTACCGGCGGAATCGGCGGAACATATCAGGGCGGTCAGATTGAAGCTGCTTCCAATCCTGCATCATTGATTATGCTGATACCTGTTGCAATCATGCTCATTGTGTCGACTAAGACACGCAATATTTATGAAGGTATTCTTGTCGGTCTGTCGCTTGGTATCATTTTCGGGATTGTGTTCGGGCTGTTCTCTTTCTCGGCCGTGTTTGCCAATGATCCGGAGAATAATGCAGCAACCGGCTTTCTGATTGATGGAATCAACGGCATTTTGCCTACTGTTGCCTTAGTTATTTCCGTGTTTGGCATCATGGGTGTTTTGACAGATGCCGGTATGCTGGATCTGATCGCTGATAAGATTCTTGATTCAAGACTTGGTCAGACCGCCAGAGGCGCAGAGCTTGCCAGTATGATTGGCATTTCCCTGACGACAATACTGTTTGGCGGCGTGACAAGTGCATCCATTCTGACATTCGGACCGATTCTGAATAAAATCGGCCAGGCAAGAAATATTCATCCGTACCGCAGGGCGAATCTGCTTGATGGAACGGCAAACAGTCTGCCGGCCGTCATTCCATTCATGTCTGTATTCGTATTTATCGGTGCGGCATTGACAGGACTATCCCCGGTTACAGTTGCCGGCGGTACAATATACGCATTCACACTGTTTGGAACCTTCCTGTTTGCCGTATTGACAGGGTGGGGACGAAAAACAGAAGTTGAAGATGAAAAGAGTCAGACTGAATAAATAAAAGGAGAAAATGAAAATGAAAAAGATCGTAACATCAGAAGCACCTGCAGCAATCGGCCCGTATTCACAGGGCATGGTATCAAATGGAATGGTATATGTGTCCGGACAGATCCCGGTGGATCCTGCAACGGGTACATTCCCGGAAGGAATTGAAGCACAGGCGGAACAGAGCTGCCGTAATGTTGAGGCAATTCTGAAGGCAGCCGGTTCAGGTATGGAAAAGGTTGTCAAGACAACCTGCTTCATCGCTGATATGGCAGACTTTGCCAAGTTCAATGCCGTTTATGAGAAACATTTTGTTTCAAAGCCTGCCAGAAGCTGTACGGCAGTCAAGACACTGCCGAAGAATGTGCTTTGTGAGATTGAGGCCGTTGCTGAGGAATAACGGACAGGAGAGATTGAATGTCTGTATTGGATCGAATGAAACCTGCTTTTGCCAGGCTTGACGGCGGATTGTTTTCTACCGCACAGAAAGCTGATGTCGGTGATGTGGCAAAACGGATGGAAGAGCAGGGCGTTGCGATGATGAGCTGGGCTGATCCGTTCAAACCGGATCCATCTACGCCCCAGCCGGTCATTGATGCCGCCGTTGATGCGATTAAATCAGGTACAGCTTCGCATTATTTCATGCCGATCGGGAGTCCGGAACTGAAAAAGGTAATTGCCCAGAGGATCCTGCGCAAGAGCGGTCTGAAGCTGGACCCTGACAGGAATCTGATCATTAATCCGGGATCAGATAATGGACTGCTGTTTGCCATGTTCCCCTGGATCTGTCCGGGTGATGAAGTCATGGTGGTGGACCCGAGCTATCCGAACAACTTTCAGGATGTTGAGCTGCTGGGAGGTGCTGTGGTTCATATCCCGACATATGAGGAAGACGGCTGGCATCTGAGAATTGAAGAGTTTGAAAAGCGTGTCACGGATAAAACAAAGCTTGTTGTACTGACAAATCCTAACAATCCGACTGCTGTTACGTATACAAGAAGTGAGCTTAAGAAACTGGCAGCATTTATCATTCAGCATGATCTGATCTGTGTAGTGGATCAGGCGTTTGAGGACTGCATTTATCCTGAATCAGAAATGGTCAACATGGCTCAGATTGACGGCATGTGGGAAAGAACCATTACCGTATGTTCGGTATCCAAAGGCATGGGGTTAAGCGGATTCCGGGTTGGATGGACGTATTGTGATGATGTCATTATGGATAAATACCATGCTTCGGCAGTATCAATCCAGGGAGCTGCCAGCACCATGGCGCAGACAGCAGTGATTCCTGCCTTCCAGGATGACAGCTTCATTGATGCCTATATCAGAAAATATGACGCCAGAAGAAAATATGCATATGAACTGTTCAACAGCTGTCCGGGCGTATCGATGCGCATGCCTGAAGCAGGCTTCTATGCATGGATCAACGTCAGTAAACTGGGCGATTCATCTGAAATTGTGCAGTATCTGATCGATGAGGCAAAGGTCAACTGCAATGACGGCAAGTTCTATGGTGAACTCGGATCAGGCTATCTGCGGCTGATTCTTGCGGTGTTCTGGAATGATGAAGACTGCTATCGGGCTCTGGATCGCATGGCAGCCGCGTTCAGAAAGCTTGCTGAGAAAAAACATATCAGCTGATCATAAGATAATCTGTTCTGTTTCTTCAGAGACCTTTCTTCCATAGTCTGGAAGAGAGGTCTTTTTTGTGCGGAGCTGTATGAACTGTATCCAGCCGATTCTGTACCAGAAATATCGGCAATATATAATATGAATTCGCTTAGATCTGTTGACAAAAAATATCCAGGATAATATATCGTTAATCGTGGATAGTAAATATCCAAAGAAAGGATACAGATTATGAGTAATGTAGTGATGCTTGGCGGCAATGGTTATATTGGAAGAAATACAACAAAGGCCTGGATGGAGAAGGATCCGCAGGCGGTATTCTATGTTGTATCGCGTTCGGGAAAAAATCAGCTTCAAGATAATAGAATTATCAATATTCAGGCGGATGTTACATCATATGACAATATCCGTTCAAAACTTCCGGAACATGTTGATTATATTGTGGATTTCATCGGCTGCGCTGCTGTTCCAAAGGAAAGCACAAAGACGCTGACAGAGCTGAATATGGAGCCGGCTGAGGTAATGAAAGAACTGGCTGAATACTATCATGTCAAAGCAATGGGTGTAGTCGGCTGAAAACTTGGAAGTAATGACTTCACAGCAGCGAAGAAGGCAATGCTGGACTATCTGAGAAAGAGCAACGTTCCAGCTGAGGCAGTAGAACCGACATTGGTAATCGGGGGCCGGCCGGAAAGATTCTCTGACAAAGATGGTACCGCTGCTCAGATTCTTCGGTAGATTCAATAAGAACTTCAGACCGGTTCAGGTGGAAGATGCTGCCGAGGAACTGACGGCAAAGATGCTGGCACATGAAAAGGACAATAACAGATGAAAGTCAATAAAAGTGTAGAGCAGGGGATATATGTTCTATGTATCCTGGCTCTTCAGAAAGATCATACCAGTGTAAAGAGCACAACGCTCAGCTCGCTTCTGCAGGTGTCGGATTCTTATCTAAAGAAGCTTCTTGCAAAAATGGTAAAGGCAGATCTGATCACTTCGGCGGCTAACCGTTCCGGGGGTTATCAGCTGGCAAGGCCTGTGCAGCAGATCACCGTTTATGATGTTTTCTCAGCCCTGGATCAGGATAAAGACGTTCTTGAACTGCAGCATCTGTCCGAATATATTTTCCCGGGCAAGGCACATGCAAGGCAGAGCGAGAAAATCATCAGCGATGCATTTGCGAAAGGCTTTGATGAGCTTTATGCAGAACTGAAGAAAGTGAAAATAGCGGATCTATTGAGAAGTGAGTATCTGGAGAAAGGAGTCTCTGACTGGAATCAGGAAAAATGATATAAATGAACAGCCTGACAGCAAAAGTATCGCAGTCAGGCTGTTTTAGTGTGCCGGGCATAGCACATATCCAGGTGGTGAAAGACCACTGTGGGGGCATGATCTGCGATTGCCAACCACTAGCCGAACACCAAGGGTGTCCGTTGTAAGACGGAATCTGAAAGAAGGTGCAGGCAAATCTCCGGCCTGAGGGACACGAATCGCATACAGTCGTACATGCTGGGAAGTGTGTGCTAAACAACATAAAATCCTAAGAGTCGCGGGTATATTGAGCATGTGCATAAAATGCGGCAGGTATATGGAGAAATAGAGATGTGTCTTACCCTGGGAGATCTCACTGACGCCATTAGGTGAGGCGGAGAACGCCGCGCAGCCAAAAGCGCAGTAACAACGAACAGTGAGAAGTCAGCCGAAGCCATAGCATGCGAAAGCCGAAGGGCTGAACGAATGAAAAGTTTCTGATAAACATTGTAATAGGACGGAGCAGCCTAAACTGACAACACTCTGTGCTGAACTCACGTGGATCTTTATGAGTGGCCGTCTTACAAGCGAAAGAAGGAGGAAACAGCATGTCAACAAAGCTTATGGAAGAAATTATGAGCGATGCGAATCTTGACCTCGCCCGCAAGGCAGTTAAGAAGAACAAGGGAGACTGCGAAACAGATGGAATGACTGGTGCGGACCTCGATAAGTTTATCGAGGAAAACAAAAATCAGATCTGTGAGCAGATCCGCAAACGGCAGTACAGACCACTGCCGGTCAGACGTAAAGAAATTCCAAAGCCGGATGGTTCCATGCGAAAGCTGGGAATACCATGTGTTATAGAAAGATGGATACAGCAGGCAGCGTATCAGGTCCTGTGTTCCATCTTTGAGCAGGTCTTTTCAGAGACAAGTTATGAATTCAGACCGGGGCGCCGATGTGAAAATGCGATCATCAAAGCACTGGAATATTTCAATGACAGGATCAGAGGCTGGATAAACTACTTCCGCATCGCAAAGGGAATCAAAGAGAAAATCAAATCGATAGACAGCCATGTCCGATTCCGTCTGCGTATGTGCATCTGGAAGCAGTGGAAAACATTGCAGAAGCGTAGAAAAGCGCTAGTCAAACTTGGCGTGGCCAAGGAACAGGCCTATATGTGGTCATATAGCCTGAAGAAATATGCGCGTGTTGCCAGCAGTCCCATTATGACTATGACTGTCACACCTGCAATACTGCGGCTGAAAGGTCTTATCTTTCTAACAGAATACTATCAGCAGCAACATGCAGCAGTTTGGACCGCCGTATGCCGAACGGCACGTACGGTGGTGTGAGAGGTCGGAGATGATCTGATTCGGCTCATCTCCTCCTACTCGATTGTTTCCTGCCATTGGCAGAGGAAAATCTATCTATCAATATATTATGTATCATAAGATCAGGTTAAACTTACAATTACGGCAGGGATGGTGTGAACGGTCCAGTATGTCATCAGAAAAAACAGTATGATCATGTACAAAGGAAGAGACAGACTGCTGAAGATACAATACTGTTTCAAAGATAAAACAGAAGTCCGGTCTTCAATACTGAAAATTGAATCCGCTTATTTTGGAAGAAAACAGGCGGCAGAAATGGGATAGAAAAGATGGAAGGAAGTTTGGCATATGGAAACAAAAAGCAGAACGCTGAATGATGAAGAAATGTGGGAGGCTGTCAGAAACTGTGATGTCTCATATGATGGGCAGTTCTTTTACGGGGTGAAGACAACGGGTATTTACTGCCACCCGTCCTGTAAATCAAGACTTCCTAAAAGAGAAAATGTTGTGTTCTTCAGAACCAGGAAAGAAGCAGAAAAGGCAGGCTTTCGTCCATGCAAACGCTGCCGCCCGGACCTATTGCAGTATGATCCGGCTGCGGAACTTTCCGAAAGAACAAAGAATTTGTTAGACCGTCATTTCAGTGATCGTGTGAAGCTTGGGCGGGATATGAAAGATATGGGCGTGAGCCGGAAACATCTGACTGAGATCTTCAGGGAACAGTATGATATCACTCCATCTGAATATCTGGTCCAGGTGAGAATTGCGGCAGCCAGAAAGATGCTGCAGGAAGGATCAAGTATCCCGGATGCGGCGGGTATGGCCGGCTATGACAATCTGTCGGAATTCTATGATCATTTCAGAAGACAGATAGGAATGACACCGGCCAGATATCGGCAGATTTTTGCGGATAACATCAGCCGCAGCGTGATGGAGACTCCCATAGGTGCATTGCGGATTATTGCATCCAAAGAGGCTGTTCTCTGTGTGGAACAGGCAGGCAGAGAAAGCCTGGATGCAGGTAAAGAAGCCGAAGAAATACCGGCAGATCGGATTCTGTCTGATGATGCTTCAGGTGAATTGGTAAATGACTGCAAGGCACAGTTGAATGAATATTTTGCAGGAAAAAGAAATAATTTCGATTTGCCATTAAGCCCGGAAGGAACGGATTTCCAGAAAAATGTGTGGGCGCATCTTCGTGATATTCCTTATGGTGAGACTAGAACGTATGGTGAGCTGGCGGCCATGACAGGAAACAGGAAAGCATCACGAGCAGTTGGTATGGCAAATCATGTTAATCCGATTCTGATTCTGGTTCCCTGCCACCGTGTTATTGGGGCTGATGGAAGTCTGACAGGATACGCTGCCGGCATTGCGGCAAAGAAATTCCTGCTGCAGATGGAAAAAGAACATACGTTATGAATGAAGAATATTTTTCCTTTGGAGAAAAGGAGATTTCATGGCTGAAGGGTCGTGATCCTGAACTTGGAACAGTCATTTCCAGAATGGAAAAGCCGAAAAGAAAACTGCTGCCGGATCTTTTCTCGGGACTTGTTTTCTATCAAAAATAGGCGAGAGCACTACGCCTGAAAAGCCGCAGATGAATCGCCGGCTATTTGATTTTCTGATTGTTAATGTAGTTTTTAACTACAGCTTCCGTTTTATCGCTTACGCTTCCAACAAAGTAGGAAAGACTCCAGAAATAAGGCTTCCAATAATACGGAGCCAGCTCAGGACTGAAGAGTTTCCTGATTTGCCGTGATGAAGCGGATTTAAATGCGTTGATAAACTCCGCGAGATTGAGCTGCGGATACGCGTCAAACAATATATGCATGTGATCCGGCATTGTTTCAATCGCCTGAACACGAAGCTCACGATCTTTAAAGTATCTGCGCGTATATTCTTTCAAAAAATCCTCGAGTTTTCCCGTTATTACCGGTTTTCTGTATTTTGTAATCAGTACAAGATGATACTGCAGCAGAAAGCAGGCATTGAAGAAGAATACAAGAAGCTATTGGATGAAAACAAGCTGTTCTTCACCATAGATCTGGTAAAGGAACAGCTTGATAAAGCATACAAAGCAAATAGCGAAAGAGGCATGAAGATTCATATTAACCGGATCATACGCACCTGCAAAGCAACAGAGAACAAGCATTTCATATGGTTTGCCAAGCTGCTGGAGGAACATATGAAAGGAATTATCTCTCATGCAAAAGTCCATATCTCATCCGGCAAAGTTGAAGGAACCAACCAGATGATAAAAACATTGAGACGCAAAGGATACGGCTATCCAGATGATGAATATTTCTTCCTGAAGATCATTGATGCCAGCAGGAAATTCTCATGACCTCTGGGTACATCTATCAACAGGAATTAGGACTGAACCAGAAAAATACAGGAAATTTTCATCCGGTCTCCTGCCCGGGGTAAAATGCATCTTTGGGATACGGCTGCCCGAGCTGCGTAAAATGGCAAAGCGGATGGCTCATGCAGACTGGCGGGAGAATCTGCACCAGCTTTCTGATGACACATTTGAAGAAATCATGCTGCAGGGCATGATGATCGGATATGTGGACTGTATAGCCGGGGAAAGGCTGGAAATGATACGATGGTTTGTTCCAAAGATTGATAACTGGTCTGTCTGTGACAGTTTCTGCAGCGGACTGAAATTCATTAAGTCTGAGCAGGCATGCGTTTTTTTGTTTTTACAGCCGTATCTTGTATTAGAGAAAGAGTTTGAACAGCGTTTTGCATCAGTTATTCTCCTTGATTACTATATTGATGAGAACTGGCTTTCCCGTACAGTAGAGGCACTGGAACAGATCAGAGCAGAAGGATATTATGCAAAGATGGCCGTTGCCTGGGCTATGGCGGAATGTTATCTCCATTTTCCAGATGAAATCATGCCGATACTCAGACAGAACACACTTGATCCGCAGGTACAGCAGAAAACACTGCAGAAGATTATCGAGTCCAGAACCATCACTTCAGAAACACGTGCACAGATCCGTGACATGCTGACAAGGCTGAAGTCCACTTCCGCTTAAGAATGAACCGGATATTGCGGCAGTACCGTGATCAAGATTCCCTTTAATGCCGCATTTCTTTACTGTATCTGTGAATTCTTTCTTTCTGTTTCCGTAGACCTGCTGTAACAGGCACGATAATGCATGGGAGTCATTTCTGTCTGTTTTCGAAAGATTTCTGTGAAATAGCTTTGACTGGAAAATGCCAGTGTAAGGGCGACGGCAGAGATCGGATAATCAGAATATGCAAGCATATTCCGGACGGTATCAATTTTATTGCTCAGAATGTACTGACTGATGTTTATTTTCATTTCCTTTTTTGAGCAGATCTGATAGCTCCATGAAGGAAGTCAGCAGCTTTTCGCTGGGTAATAGTGCAGTGCAGGCCGGTCTCAAAGAGAAGCGTCAGATCAGCTGTCATAGCTGAAATTGTTTATGTGCTATCTGTTATAAACAGAGTAAAATAAAAGGAGCTATACAGAAGCTTTGAAAGGAAGATAAAGAAATGTGTACAGCTGCAGAGTATTCAACTAAACATCATTATTTTGGTCGCAATCTGGATCTGGAGTATTCCTATCATGAGGAAGTTACCATTACACCGCGGCATTTTC
>Ga0256406_1005474_pt1 | contig 13545 bp, 13 predicted proteins | sample RumenRJG_03DNA_FD_185986 | JGI IMG/M metagenome (GOLD analysis project Ga0256406, IMG submission 185986) | Bovine rumen microbial communities from Lethbridge, Alberta, Canada - RJG_03 | ecosystem: Host-associated > Mammals > Digestive system > Stomach > Rumen | place: Canada: Alberta | collected...
TCGTCGAGGAACATGTCCATGTACTGATTCGTATCCATATTTGTACTCCCCCTAATTCCTTTTATTTCTCGACCGCGGCCACGATCGCCCTCGCGATGTCGGTGACGGGCCTGACTTCATCAGCGAGACCGGCATCGACAACGGATTTCGGCATGCCGTAGACGACGGAAGTGCTTTCATCCTGGGCGATGGAATATCCGCCCTGTGCCTTGATTTTCTTCATGCCCTCGGTGCCATCGCACCCCATGCCCGTCATGATGACGGCCACGAGATTCTTGCCGACAGGCGCGACGGAGTCGTAAAGCACATTCACGGCCGGCCGGTGGTTGCCGACGGGCGGGTCCTGGCTCAGGACGATCTTCCGCTTGCTGCCCTCCGAGGCAACGCGCATGTGGTAGTTGCCCGGTGCGATGTAGACGTGGCCGGGCTCGATGACGTCCCCGTCTTCAGCTTCCTTGACAGAGACCTTTGAAAGGGAATCGAGCCGGTTCGCGAGGGACTTCGTGAATCCTGGCGGCATGTGCTGCACGACGACGACACCGCATGGCAGGTCACCCGGCAGGCGCGTGATGACGCTCTGAAGTGCCTGCGGACCGCCCGTCGATGTGCCGATGGCAACGAGCTTGCCGCTCCCTGCGCCCGATGCCTTCACGTTCGGCGCGGGCTGCGCATGCGGTGTGAGTGCCGGCCTTCGTTTCTGCAGGAGCGGATTCTCGCGATGCCCGAACGGGTTCAGAAGCTTCTTCTCCTCACCGGCCGGCTTCGCGCCGAACGGATTGTGCCGCTTCGGGAGCTCGACATGGTGCATGCGCGGAGGTTCGGCCTTTTCCTTGCTGCGGCGCTCCTTTTCTGCGAGCTCGGCGGCACGCGTGCCCTTCATGGCGCTCTTGACATTGGCTTTCGCCGCCGCGCGACACTTCGCGAGGATGTCCTCTTCAATCGTGTCGATGCGCGAAATGGAGCCGCCCGCCTTGCTGATGAAGTCGATGGCGCCGAGCGACAGTGCCCGGATTGTCTCGTCCGTCCCTTCCTTCGTGAGGCTCGAGAGCATCACGACCGGCATCGGCGCAATCTCCATGATGACAGCGAGCGCATTGAGGCCGTCCATGACGGGCATCTGCACATCAAGCGTCAAGAGATCCGGGTGATACTTCTTGACCTTCTCGACGGCGTCGCGGCCATTGATGGCTATGCCCACGACCTCGAAGTCCGGCTGGGACTTGAAGAGATCAGTCAAGACTTTCCGCATGAAAGCGGAATCATCAGCGATGAGGATTCGGATCATCCTGCTTCCCCCTTAGAGCATTTCAGAGATTTCCATTGATTCCCTTGGCGATGGCCTTGCGCTGCACAGTGAAGAGGTACCGGACAATCTGGTTCATCGTGCGGCGCTCGATGTGTTCGAGCAGTGCGCCGACATGGTAGATCGCATGCTCTTCATCGAGCTGGACCTTCTGGCAGCGGGCCACCCGGCTCATGACTTCCAAGGTTCCGATTCCGGGGATGTCGAAGATTTCGAGCGCCATCTGGCTGTCCACCTTGACGGGCTTCGGCATGACGAGCGCGACGCCGTTGCCCGAAAGATCGATCGTGCGCGTCTCGACAGGCTCGCTGATCGTGCCGTCATCGCCGACAAGGCGCGCACGCACGCGGAGATCGACGCGCACACGGACGAACTCGCGGTTCTGATGGCGCTCGACCGTCTCGGGGCGCGTGATGTGCCAGACAGGGATGCGGCCATCGATCTTCTCTGTCCCGAGATAGACCGAAAAGAAACGATAGCGGCACTGGTCGCCGACGGCAAGCGCATAGATGCGCGCGCCCTTCCGCGGGATGACCGGTACGCGCTGCTTGTTCACAGGCAGGGCGGCGATGATCTCTTCCTTCGTCATGTCCTCGATACGGCTCGCATAGCGGTTGTCATCGTTGTCGACGAAGAACTCGATGCGCTGACCGACCTTCAATACATTCCCTGCTTTTATTATTTCGCCTGCCATAGAAAAGTTCCTCCATGTTTAACGTGAAAAATGGAAAATCCTCTGCAAAAATCCTCTCCAGCCGCGATCGACATGCGGCGAAGCGCCATAGAGGACTCCCTGCGCCATCGCACGGATGCAGCGCGCAGCAATCGAATCAGGCGATGTGACGACAAAGGGGGCTTGCCGACGCACGGCCCGCATGACATCCGCATCTTCATAAACATAGCCGAGACATCCGACCTCCATGTCCAGAAAGCGCCCGGCCGTCTGCTGGAGCTTCGCCGTGACCTCGCGGCTCTCGCGCTCGTCATAGATGCGGTTGATGACGAGCTGGAGGTTCGGGCTCTCCGCATAGCGGCTGTAGGCCTTCATGACGGCATAAGCGTCTGTCAGCGACGTCGGCTCTGGCGTCGTGACGAGCAGCACCTCGTCAGCCGCGAGGATGAAGTCCATGACGTTCTTGCCGAGGCCCGCGCCCGTGTCAATGAGGATGATGTCTGCGAGTTCGCCGACCCCCGCAAGTTTCTGCAAGAGGATGGCCCGTTTGGCATCATCGAGCGTCTGCGCCTTTTCGATGCCGGAACCGCCAGGGATGAAATCAACGCCATACGGTCCATGAACGAGCACGTCGGAGAGCTTCATGCCATCCTCCAGGAGGTTCAGCAGATATTTCTTTGAGGACGAGCCGAGCACGATGTCGACATTCGCCATGCCGAGGTCAGCATCGAGAATCAGCACGCGGCTGCCGGCCGCTCGCAGAGCGATGGCGAGATTGACGGTGAAATTCGTCTTGCCGACGCCGCCCTTTCCGCTCGTGACAGCAATGACGCGCGCATTCGTCGAAAAGGCGCTGCGCGGCTGGACGGTCTCAGGGGCTGCTGCCTGCTTCACCAGCTGTGATGCCGGTGCTGGATGCGGCGCTCCCAGATGGGATTCCGCATGTTCGACGGGATGCTGCTCGACCAGTTTTCGTAAGCGTTCTGCCTGATCCATAGTCATTCCCTCAGCAAAAGGTCGGCGAGTGCGTCAGGTGTCGCCGGCACGATGTCATCGGGGACGCTCTGCCCATTCGTAAAGAATGCGAGGCTGAGCTCCTTTTCGTATAGGAGGTTGAGAATCAGGCCGACGCTCGCCGTCTCATCCGTCTTCGTGAAGATGACGTGGTCGGGCTCACAGACGGCGAACTTCTCGAGGATGTCAGCAGCGTCGCGGTTCTTTGTCGTTGCACTCATGACGAGATAGCGCGAGATGCGCGGATGCACGGCGAGAAAATCGCAGAGCTCCTTCATCTGGAACTCATTGTGCTGGCTGCGGCCAGCCGTATCGATGAGGATCAGATCCTTCTTGCGGAACTTGTGGATGGCCGTCTTGAGCTCCTGCGGCGTGTAGACGATCTCAAGCGGCAGGCCGATGATGTCGGAATACGTCTTGAGCTGCTCGACGGCCGAGATGCGGTATGTGTCGGCCGTGATGAGCGCCGCGTCGATGCCCTGCTCGAGCACGAAGCGCGCCGCGATCTTCGCGAGCGTCGTCGTCTTGCCGACGCCCGTCGCGCCGATCAGGGCAACGATCTTTGGCCCACGCGCAAATTTCTCCGATTCGATGCCCGAGGAAAAGTTCACCTTGCCTGCGAGATATCCGGAAAGGGCTTCATGTGCTTCTTTCGTCAGGCTGTCGCGCACGGTGTCGCCCGCCGCGACCGTCGCCGCGAGGTCGTGCAGGATGTCATCCGAGACTTCCTGCTCCTTGAGCGCCTCCTGCAGCGTGCGCACGCCCTTCGGCTGGTCTTTGACCATGACCTGCGCCAGGAGCGTCTTCATCTGCGCGAGCTCTTCCTGGAGCTCGCGGATCTTGTCCTGCTCTTCCTTCATCGCTTCGTCTCCTGCACGCTGTTCTTCCTCATCGCCTTCGGCTTCTTCGTCATTCTCCGCACCGGCCGCCTGCGCGTCCGCTTTCACGGGAGGGGCGGACGGCTGCGGCTTTACGGGCTGCTCCGCCGGTGCCGGCTGCTTTGCCAGCTCCGTTGCGCCCTGCGACACGGCCTGCGGTGCCGGTACTGCGCGGGCAGCCGCCTGGTCAGCCTTGATGATGTGAGGATTCGCGAGCGCCGCCTCTGTCTGTTTCGACAGCGCCTCGATCAGCGCGTCGAACCGCGCCTGCGCAGCGGCCTGTTCCTCAGGCGTCTGCGGCGCAGGTGCTGACGGCTGTGGCAATGCCGCACTCTGGCCGCCCTGCCCGTTCTGCTCATTCTGATACGTATGGATGCCCCGGCTCTGGCGCGCCGTCGTCACGGGCGGGATCTCATCGCTCTCGGGCTCCGAAACAACGTCGATGCGGCTCTTGCGCTTCGCGGCCGCCCGTTTTTGCGGCTCCTTTTTCTTCGGCGGCTCCGGCGTATCTTCGATGGCAGCCGTCACTTCGACGACCTCCCGGGCATTGAAGCCGAGGATGCCGCCTTCCCGGTATTTTTTCGTATGCAGGATGACAGCATCAGCGCCGAGTTCCGCCTTGACCTGCTGCATGGCCTCTTTCATCGTCGATGCCTTGTACACTTTGATCTGCAATTAGATCTTCACCACCCCTAGGATCTGGATTTCAACGGTCTGCTCGATTTCCGCCTGCGAAAGCACAATGATGCCAGGCACGCTGCGCTCGACAAGCTTGCGGAAATAGAGGCGCACGGCCGGGCTCGTGAGCACGATGGGCTGATAGCCCATGTTTGTGAGCTTCTGCAGCTCCGTGTCGAGCGATGTCACGAGGCGCTTCATGGAGTCTGGGTCAAGGCTTACATACGAGCCGTGATCCGTGCGCTGCACGCCGCCTGCGATACGGTTTTCGAGCGCCGGGTCGAGCGTGACGCACGGCAGCTGGCCGTTCTGCACGTTGGCCTGCGTGATCTGGCGCGCCATGGCGTGACGCACGTACTCCGTGAGGATTTCCGTGTCCTTCGTCGCGCGCGCATAGTCGGAAAGCACTTCGAAGATTGTCTCCATGTCACGGATCGAGATGCGCTCCGCGAGAAGATTCTGCAAGACCTTCTGCACTTCGCCGACCGTGAGCAGGTCGGGCACGACTTCCTTGACAAGCGTCTCGTTCGTCTTCTTGAGATTGTCGACGAGATTCTGCGTCTCCTGGCGTCCGAGAATCTCGGCCGCATGGCTCTTGATGACCTCGGTGAGGTGCGTCGCGAGCACGGAGACGGCATCGACGACCGTGTAGCCATTGAGCTCTGCCTGCTCGCGTTCGCTGTCGGGGATCCAGAGAGCGGGCAGGCCGAACGCCGGCTCCGTCGTCTCGATGCCCGGCACTTCCTCAAAGACCGTGCCCGAGTTCATGGCGAGGTAATGGTCGAGCATGAGCTCGCCCTTCGCGATCTCGACGCCCTTCAGCTTGATGATGTAGGCGTTCGGCTTGATCTGGATGTTGTCGCGGATGCGGATGGTCGGCACGACAAGGCCGAGCTCGAGCGCGCACTGGCGACGGATCATGACGATGCGGTCGAGCAGATCGCCGCCCTGCCCCGTATCGACGAGCGGGATCAGGCTGTAGCCGATCTCGAGCTCCATCGGATCGACCTGCAGGAGCGAGACGATGTTCTCGGGACTCGTAGCCTTCTTCTTCTGCGCCTTAGCCTTGGCCTCCGGCTTCGATTCCTCCTGCGCGACAACCGCCTGCGTCGAAGCCTTGAGTGCACGGCCGATGAAGAAGCAGAGCACGGCGAGCGCCGTGAACGGGATGCCCGGCAGGCCCGGCACGAGCGCGAAGAACGCCAGCACGCCCGACAGAATGAAGAAAATGCGGTCATTGCGGAACAGCTGCGACACGAGGTCGGCACCGAGGTTGCCCTCTGCACCGGCACGCGTGACGATGAGGCCCGTTGCCGTCGAGATCAAAAGCGCCGGAATCTGCGAGACGAGGCCCTCGCCGACCGTCAGCAGCGTGTACTGCTGGAGTGCCTGCACAGCCGAGAGGTTGCGCTGCAGCATGCCGATGACGAAGCCGCCCGAAATGTTGATGAACATGATGACGATGGCCGCCATGGCATCGCCCTTGACAAACTTCGAAGCACCATCCATGGCGCCGAAGAAGTCCGCTTCGCGCTGGATCTTGATACGTCGTTCCTTCGCCTGCGCGTCCGTGATGGCGCCCTGGTTCAGGTCAGCGTCGATGGCCATCTGCTTGCCCGGCATTGCGTCGAGGGTGAAGCGAGCGGAGACTTCTGCGACACGCTCGGAACCTTTCGTGATGACGATGAAGTTGATGCCGACGAGGATCATGAACATGATGAAGCCGACGACCGGATTGCCGCCGACGACGAAGTTGCCGAATGCCGTGATGACCTCGCCCGCGAAGCCATCGAGCAGGATCAGTCGCGTCGACGAGATGTTCAGCGCGAGGCGGAACAGCGTCGTGATGAGCAGGAGCGACGGAAAGATCGAGAGGTCGAGCGCCTCCTTGTTGTAGATGACCGACATGACAATCAGGAGCGCGATCGTGATGTTGAGGCAGATCAGGAGGTCGAGAAGCAGCGTCGGCAGCGGGATAATCATCATGACAACGATGATGACGATCGCCACGGCGATGAGCACGTCGCTGTACCTCTGGATGAAGCTGCCCTTGCCGAACATGCCGGCGGATGCAGCGATGGGTGATGCTGGCATAGACTACTCCTTCTCTAGAAATCCTGCCCTATGAGGCGGTCAGGCGCGGCGGCGCCGGTGCTTCAGCCGGTAGACATAGGCGAGCACCTCGGCCACGGACTGGTAAAGCTCGCGCGGCACGAAGTCTCCGACGTCGGCCGAGGCGTAAAGTGCACGCGCGAGCGGCCGGTTCTCGACGAGCGGCACGTCGTTCTCGCGCCCGATGCTCTTGATCTTCTGCGCGACGAAATCCGCGCCCTTCGCGATGACCTGCGGCGCGATCATGCCTTTCTCATACTTGAGCGCCACGGCGAAATGCGTCGGGTTCGTGACGATGACGTCAGCCTTCGGCACTTCCTGCATCATGCGGCTCATGGCCATCTGACGCTGCTTCTGGCGGATCTTTCCCTTGATCTGCGGATCGCCTTCGGTCTGCTTGAACTCGTCCTTGACTTCCTGCTTCGTCATCTTCAGATCCTGCGTCGTCTGCCATTTCTGATAGGCGAAATCAAAGAACGCGATGACGAAGATGACGCCGATGACCTGGAACACGAGGGAAAAGATGATGTCCGAAATCTTCGAAAGCGACGTCGCGAGGTCGTAGAAGATGAACTGCGGCATCGTGAAGATCTCGTCCTTGAGATAATTGTAGATGAAAAAGCCGATGATGCCGATCTTCAAGAGCGACTTCACGAGCTCGACGAGCGAGCGCTTCGAGAACATGCGCCCGACGCCGTTGATCGGATTGAGGTTGCTGAGCTTCGGCTCCAGCTTGTCCGTACTGAAGATCAGACCCGTCTGCGCGAGGTTCACCGCGAGGCCGACGGCCATGACGGCGAGCATGATCGGCATCGCCGTCTTCGCGATGATGATGATGATGCCGATGAAGAGCGTCAGCACGTTCTCGACATCGACGGTCTGATTCAGATGACTGAAGATGTAGACCATGTAGCCCGCGATATTCGCATAGATCTGCTGCCAGAGCACCTTGATGACGAAGAAGCCGATCAGCAGCACGAACGCCGTACTGAGCTCCTGGCTCTTGCCGACCTGGCCTTTCTTCGCCGCATCGGAACGCTTCTTGGCTGTCGGCTCCTCGGTCTTGTCGCCATCCGCGAAGCGCTGCAGGTCGAAATGGAACCGCACGGCCTGCCGTTCTTGCGCAGCGAAGCTCCCACTATTGCAGAGCCTGCAGAGCAATGGAGATCTTTCCATACATTTCATCGAACATGCCACCTAGGAACATCACATAGAACGGCAGCAGCAATGCGAGAATCGTGACGCCCGTCATGAGCTGCATCGGGATGCCGACGACGAAGATATTCATCTGCGGCATCGTGCGCGCCAGGATGCCCAGCGCGACATTGACGAGCAGGATGGCAAACGTCACCGGCATCGCGATCTTCATGCCCGTGATGAAGATGCCGTTTGTGAAATTCACCATGATCATCGTCAGCGACAAGTTTGGCTGCATCGTCAGGAGCGGCACGACGCGGAAGCTCTCCGCAAGCGCCGTGATGATCATGTGATGGCCATTCGTCACGAGAAAGACGATGATGCCGAGATTATAAAGAAAACTTCCGATGAGCGGAATCTGCTGACCGGAAGTCGGATCCATGACATTGACGACAGCAAAGCCCACCTGCATGTCCATGACCTTGCCCGCCATGTGGATGGCCGAAAAGCAGACATAGGCAACGAAGCCGATGAGCCAGCCGATAAAGAGTTCTTCGATGACAGCTGCCGTGTACGCGAGGAGCGTCGTCGGCACCGCAACCGTCAGGCCGAGCCCGTCCACGACGGGAAACAGCACGACGGCAAACATGAATGCCGCCGCCGCGCGCACCATGATCGGGATGTTGAGACTGCCGAAGAACGGTGCGATCAGGAAGATGCCGCTGCACCGCGTGAGCATGAGGAGGAAGACAGCTGCATGATCCTGCAGCAGCGTGTAAAGATCCATGCTCCGCTCCTTCAGCCGAGATAGGCCGGCAGATTGATGAAGACATTGCGGCAGTATTCCACCATGATGCGCAGCATCCATGGGCCGAAGATCAGGATGGCCACGAAGACCGCGATGATCTTCGGGATGAACGCGAGCGTCTGCTCCTGGATGGACGTCGTCGCCTGGAACACGCTGACCGCCAGGCCGACGATGAGGCCGAGGCCGAGCATCGGTGCCGAGACGAGCAGCACGATCATCAGTGCCTCCTGCCCGAGCTGGATGACGAGATCACCAGACATGTACGAGCGCCTCCTATCCCTGCTACTTGAAACTCACGATGAGCGACTGGATCAGCAGATGCCACCCGTCAACCATGACGAAGAGCAGGATCTTGAACGGCAGCGAGATCATGACTGGCGGCAGCATCATCATGCCCATCGACATCAAGGTACTTGCGACAATCATGTCGATGACGATGAACGGGATGTAGATCATGAAGCCGAGCTGGAACGCCGTCTTGAGCTCGCTGATGATGAACGCCGGAATCAGCGTCATCGTCGAAACATCTTCCTGCGACTCCGGCCGCTCTGCGTCCGAGAGATTCACAAAAAGAGCGAGGTCGGATTCGCGCGTCTGCTTGAACATGAACTCGCGGATCGGCTGTGCCACGTTGTCGATCGCCTGCTCCTGCGTGATCTCGCCCGCGAGATACGGCTGGATGCCCTGCTCGTTCGCCTGTCCCCAATACGGCGCCATGATGTAGAACGTCAGAAACAGCGACAAAGCGATGACGATCTGATTCGGCGGCACATTCTGCGTCGAGAGCGCGTTGCGCAAAAAGCCAATGACGACAACGATGCGGACGAACGACGTCGTCATCATGAGGATGCCCGGTGCGAGCGAGAGGATCGTCAGCAGCGCCATGATCTGGAGCGTCACAGACACATCCTGCGGCCCCGACGCCGTGCCAACGCTGAGATTCACGCTCGGCACGGCAGGCGCCGCCGAGGCGATGCCGCCCCCGATGGCGAGTGCAGCAGCAAGTGCCACGCCCATAGCCCCGAAGAGCATCTTTTTCCCTCTCAAGCTACCCCACTCCATCCTCATGACTTGCGGAACCGCGAGACGAAATCCGCAAGCGTCCCGAGTTGCGACGTGAACATCGTGCCCTCCGCCTGCTGTGGCAGGAGTGTGCTCTCACGCTCGAGCGCCTCGATCTCGCTCGGATCCGTGATCTCCGCGAGCATCGAGACATTCGATTCCGTCACGCCGAGCAGGAACGTCCTGCCCGCAATCTCGACGACCGCCGCCGAGCTCTTCGGCCCGAGTGGCAGCGAGACGAGCAGGCGGCCGCCATGACGCGAGACCGACTTCCCGAAATGACCGCCGACGAAGCGGGCAACAAAATAAGCCATCACCACGACGAATCCAAAGATGACCAGGAGGCTCAAAAGATACGCGAGCGTGGACCACCAGGAAACCGGGGATGGCCTTGGATCCGGATTCTCATAGCCCGACAGATACCCCGACGAGCTGGCAGCATCTGCCGCCCATGCGGAATCCTGCAGGATAAAGACGCAAATGACGGCCAACGCCGTCACCTGCATCCACATGATCTTCCTATTCATCAGCCGACTGCTTTGCGCACAGCCTCGAGCACACGGTCTGCCTGGAACGGCTTCACGATGAAGTCGCGCGCGCCGGCCTGGATCGCCTCGATGACCATGGCCTGCTGGCCCATGGCGCTGCACATGACGATCTTCGCGTTCGGATCGACTTTCTTGATTTCCTTGACCGCGCTGATGCCATCCATCTCCGGCATCGTGATATCCATCGTGACGAGATCCGGCTTGAGCTCCTGATACTTCTCGAGCGCCTTCATGCCGTTCTCGGCTTCGCCGACGACTTCATAGCCGTTCTTCGAGAGGATGTCTTTCACCATCATGCGCATGAATGCTGCGTCGTCTACGACTAAAACACGTACTGCCATCTTCCATCTCTCCTCATAATTTTACGTTGAATAGTTTCCCTGAAATGTCCTTCTGTGTTTTCTCTATTATATCGGAAATCGCGGAAATTGCCAATAGGGAGCTGCTTACTGGAGATTTGCAGCGCGCTCCGCAGGGCTCGCGATATCCGTGATACGCACACCGAAATTCTCGTCGATGACAACGACCTCGCCTTTCGCGAGATACTTGCCATTGACCATGATGTCGACCGGCTCGCCCGCGAGGCGGTCGAGTTCGATGATCGAGCCGTTCGTGAGCTCGAGGATGTCTTTGATCGACTTGCGCGTGCGGCCGAGTTCGACCGTGATTTCGAGCGGCACATCGAGGATGAGCCCGATGTTCGCATCGTTCACGGGCACAGGCCCCGTCGCGAGCGGCGTAAACATCGCCGGCTGCACAGGCGCGCTCTGCATCTGCGGCTGCTGGTACATCGGCGGTGCCGCATACGCCTGCGGCTGCGGAGCTGCATACTGCGGTTGCGGCGCGGCCATCTGCGGCTGCGGCATCGGCGCGGGCTGCGGCATGGGTGCCGGCTGCGGAGCCGGTGCCGGTGGCGGCGTCGGTGCGGCTGGTGCAGGTGCAGGAGCCGGGGCGGGTGCTGCAGCAGGCTCGGGTTCCGATGCCTCTGCGCCGCCGCCCATCAGCGACTCGACCATTTCCTTTGCGACATGGACGGGCAGGATCTGCATGATCTCGCTGTCGATGAGGCCATCGACCTCCATGCGGAACGAGATGCGCACGATCGGCTCATTCTGGCCGACGATCTCCGTGACCTTGTCCTGCGTGCCGAGATCGATGAGGTTGACCTTCGGGGGCGAAATATCGATCTTCTTGTTGAACATCGTCGAGAGCGACGTCGCGACGGTGCCCATCATCTGGTTCATCGACTCGCCGACGGCGCTCATCGCGATCTCGCCGATCTCCGTATCCGGATTTGTGCCGTCGCCGCCCATCATGAGGTCGGCGATGATGGCCGCATCCTGTGCCTGGATGGCGAGCACGTTGTTGCCATCGATACCGATCGTATATCCGACCTCGACAATGAGGTACGGCATCGGGTAATGTTCCTGAATCAGGGACATCGTCGAAACCGAAACCGACGGCGTCGTGATGTTCACCTTGTGTCCGAGAAGCACCGAGAGCGTTGTCGCGGCGCTGCCCATCGAGATATTGCCGATCTCGCCGAGCGCATCCTTCTCGGTGTCCGTGAGAACGCCTTCGAACTGAGATGAATCGTCCGAGGTCCCTCCCTCTGCCGGAGCTTCGGGAGCTGCCTCTGCAGCAGGAGCGTCTGCGCCATCGGCTGCCGGCGCATCCGCTGCCGGAGCAGCGTCGCCGCCATCCGCATTCGCGAGGCCGCCATTCAAGAGGGCGTCAATCTCCTCCTGCGAGATCATATCATCACTCATCCGTATCTTCATCTCCTTCGCTGTTTAAGATTCGCGTGACCTGCACGGCCATCCGCTTGCCCGCCGTGCCCGGGCGGCACATGAATTTTGGCCGCTTGCCGACAAGCACGGGCAAGTCATCCTTGACCTTCGTATCGAGCTGCAGCACATCGCCGAAGCCGAGGTTCAGAAACTCCTGGATTGAAATCTCGAGGCGCCCGAGCTCCACGATCATCGGGACGCGCGTACGCTCGATCTTCTTCTGCAGGAGCTCGACCTGCTCGGGATTCGCATCATCCTTCGAAACGGAAGACGCGACCCAGAACGTCGTCGTGAGCTTCGACATGATCGGCTCAAGGACGAGATATGGAATGCAGATGTTCATCATGCCTTCGACATCGCCGATCTTCATCTGGATCGTGACGATGACGACCATGTCGCTCGGCGGAACGATCTGCGTGAACTGCGGGTTGGATTCTGTCGCCTCGAGCTTCGGATCGAACTCGCAGACCGCCTTCCATGCGTCTTTGAGCTCGCCCATCGCTGTATTGATGAGGCGCTTCATGACGGTCTCTTCGATTTCAGTCAGGACGCGGGGCTTGATGCTCGCCCGCCCTTCGCCGCCGAAGACGCGGTCGATGAAGGCGAACGCGATCTCCGTGTTGACCTCCATGATGATGTTTCCCTTGAGCGGCGGCACCGCGAGGATGCTGATGACGCTCGGGTTCAGGAGGGACTGGACGAATTCCTGATACGTCTGCTGCTCGACCGAAGCCACCTCGACGCTGACCATCGTCCGCAGATGCGTCGAAAGGTAGGTGTTGAGCATGCGCGCAAAGCTCTCATGGAGCATCTGCAGCGTCCGGATCTGATCCTTGGAGAACTTGTCCGGCCGCTTGAAATCGTAGACCTTGATCTTCTTCTGCTCTTCGTCTGCCTTGACTTCCTCTGCGGAGACCGTACCATCAGAAAGCGCGGACAGCAGCTTATCTATCTCAGACTGAGATAAGACTTCATCTGCCAATCTTCGTCCTCCTTTCTGCTGTTCTGCGGTACTTCGTCACTGGAGCAGGAAGCTCGTGAAGTAGACATCGTAGACGGAGCCCTGTCCGAGCTTGTCGTTGAGCTCGTCCTTGATCTTCTTTTTGAGGTCATCCTGCTTCGTCGCGTCAAACTCGTCGAGCTTGGCGCTGCGGAGGATCTGCATCGTCGTGTCAAGAACCTTCGTCTCCGCCATCGGCTGGAGCTTGCCATCGTCCGTGATGTTGTCCTTCTTGTTCGGGTTCATCTCGAGGACGATGCCGGCCTTCAGGAACTTGCCGGCCTTGACGCCGCCGACATTGACCATGATGCCTTCCTTCGCATCACCGAGCTTCACGAACTTGCCGGTATCGTGATGCTCTGAAGCGCCCGCCTCCGTGGCGGTGTCAGCCATCATCTTTGTCGTGATGAAGAAAGAGATGCCGCCAGCCAGCAGGAGTCCGATAAGGACGAGGACCACGACGAGGATGATTGGAGACTTCTTCTTCTTTTCCTCGGGTGGTGCTGCTTCTGGCGCAGCTTCCTTCTTTTCGTCAGCCATCT
>Ga0256406_1005475_pt1 | contig 13538 bp, 16 predicted proteins | sample RumenRJG_03DNA_FD_185986 | JGI IMG/M metagenome (GOLD analysis project Ga0256406, IMG submission 185986) | Bovine rumen microbial communities from Lethbridge, Alberta, Canada - RJG_03 | ecosystem: Host-associated > Mammals > Digestive system > Stomach > Rumen | place: Canada: Alberta | collected...
GCGATGCATAACATCATTTTAAGGACATATATGTATGGTATCCAGTCGCAGGAACGACGGTACCATTACTCAGGAATTGCGGTACCCGTTTGCTGGAACAGCAGTGCAATTCCGGCAGGAATCTTCAATTGTATTCTTTTAATACACTATACGTATCTTGAGATAATGGACTTTACCGAATAAAGATACCCCGAGCCGAAAAGATTCAGGTGATTGAGTATGTGATAGAGATTGTAAAGATCCTTGCGTCCTTTGTATCCCGCATCGATTCCGGCAATCTCCATGTATGCATCATAGAAAGCGCTGTCAAATCCTCCGAAGAGTTCCGTCATTGCAAGGTCGGCCTCGGCATGCCCGACATATGTCGCAGGATCTATAAGCCAAGGCTCACCGGCAGCATCTATCATATAGTTGCCACCCCAGAGATCCCCGTGGAGAATGGACGGATTCTCAGGCTCAGGGATAAATCTTCCGAGATCATCGATCAGTTTTTCGATTCTCTTCTTGTCTTCCTTATCATAATAGTGCGCAGTCTTTTCAAACAGCGGACGTAATCTCTTATTTGCAAAGAAGTCAATCCAGCTGTCCTCAGGACTGTTGTCCTGAGGAGTCGAGCCGGCGTAATTGTTCGTATAAAAACCGTACTTCCCGCCCGGCACGAACTCGCTCGCATCATGGAGATGCATCGCGGCAAGCCCGACACCGAGCTTTTCGGAAGATGATCTGCTCCTACCGCCGAGCTCTATATATTCGAGCAGCAAAAAAGACTCACTCTCATCTGCACCGAAGTCAATGACTCTCGGCACTTTGATGGTGGCGGTCTTTCTCATCGAAGCAAGACCCTCCGCCTCGGTCCTGAAGAAGTCAAGACTTCCCGGCGAATTGGCCTTCATAAAGATCTTCGTTCCGTCCGAAAGCTCCAGCGCATATGCCCTGTTGATATCCCCTCCGGACACAGGCACGCGTCTAAGTATGTTTATCGAAGTCCCATATTCTCGTTTAACAATTTCATCAATCAGCATATTGCCGTCTATCATCCTATATATACAATCTGCATTACCACTTAACGTATTCTGGTGTTGAACAGTCCGTGTTTGTTGCAGTAACAGTATATCTCCTTTGTGCCGCTGATCTTAAACCGTGCTTCGGCTGCAGATTCGGGATATAGTTTCTTTATCTCAAAGCCGTCGAATTTGGCTGCGGCTATGAATGAGATGTAATGTGTCTTGCTCATCTCGTGAGCAAGCGTCACATAATACTCATCCTCGACTATTTCTATCATGATGCCGTGGCAATCATCAGCCGGCTCTGCCTCAAGCTTAGGAAGTGTAATGCCGCAGCAGCTGACTACAGTCTCTCCTGTGCTGTGAATAATATTGCCGCAAATAGGACAGACATAAAAATCCGTTTTCATCATATTCGCCGCCTTATTCGTGTTTACGACATCGGCACCGGAAAAGAGTTCTATGACGGATACTCCGAGTGCGGCTGCCAAAGGTTCTACCATTGTTATGTCCGGATAGCCTCGGCCGGTCTCCCACTTGGACACTGCCTTATCGCTGACTCCCATTATCTCAGCCAACTGCTGCTGCGTAATATTTCTTTCTTCTCTCAGGCGTTTTATCATTGCGCCGGTAACATATTGATTCATAGTTATGTCCTCCTGTCGCCTTCAAGATATTACGTCTTTTTATGCTTTACAACCTACGCTTCGTAGAGATAATACTGCGCGGCTTCTCCTATGAGTTTTGAGCGCGAAGCCTTTCGGCCGCCGCTTCTCTTTCTTTGCAAAGCTCTGCCCAGCTAGGAGCTTTGTCGAGCATGTCGGCAAACTCTTTCAATACCTCAGGTATGTCTATCTGCTGAGGGCAAATAGCAGAGCATGCTCCGCAAGCAATACACCTATGCGGCCACTTATCTTCAGGCGTACCGTCCATCTGCATTCCGACCGTAAACGACGAGGATTGGAATTCCAAATCATTGTAACTAGCAAGGAGCATAGGTATATCCAGCTCCATCGGACATCCGTCACAGCAATATCTGCAGGCCGTACAAGGCACTGCCTGCTTGAATGCCTCTCCGATATCCAAAAGGAGATTTTTCTCATCTTCGCTGAGAGATTTTTCCTCACTGAACGTCTTTACGTTGTCCTGCATCTGCTCAAAATTCGACATTCCCGAGAGCACGGTCACCACGCCCGGCACATCCATCAGCCATCTGAATGCCCATGACGCAACAGATTCCTCCGGCCTTGCAGCCTTCAGTTTAGCATTATTCTCTTCTCCGAGATCTGCGAGTTTGCCGCCGCGGACCGGCTCCATCACCATGATAGGAATACCTCTGCTGTTAAGCAGTTCCACCTTGGCCTTTGCATCCTGCATGGTCCAATCTATGTAGTTGAGCTGAATCTGACAGAAGTCAGGTCTCCCGCCCATCTTGCTCTCAATGTAGTCCAGGTAGCTTTCCAGATTCTCTGCTCTGGCGTGAGAAGAGAGCCCGAGATTCTTTATTCTGCCCAACTTCTTTTGCTCAACGAAGTAGTCGATGATGCCATACTCTTCGTTTGAATATGTCGGCATGCTGAATTCACACACATTGTGGAAAAGGTAGAAGTCGTAATAATCCACTTTACATCTTTCAAGCTGTTCTTTAAATATTCTTTCCGGATTGTATTCCTTCATGGTCTGGTGACCCGGGAATTTGTCCGCAAGGAAGTAGCTGTCACGCAGATACTTGGCGAGAGCCTCCGCAAGCGAACTCTCTGACTTGCCGTCATGGTACGGATATGCGGTATCGAAGTAGTTGACGCCATGCTCCATTGCATATTCGGTCATCTTGTTTACCTGTTCCTGATCTATCTCACCGTCCTTTTGCGGAAGCCTCATGGCTCCGAATGCAAGGGCCGATATCCTTTCTCCGCAAGCTTCTCTGTAAAACATATAATTCCCTCCTCCAGGCTTTCCGATTTCGTTTGTATGAATTCTTCTATTTCTTAATCTTAAGGCTCTTAAGATATTCTTTTTGCTCCGAAGTGATGCGATTGCTTTCGACGGATTTTTGAATTGTCTTGTTGTGGGTCCAGTCATCCAGTCGCTTGCCCTCTATGAATGGCAGCACCGCATCATATTGCTTTGCGAGTGCTGTCGCGAAATACCAAGCCCTCATCATATTGACGTAATACTCTTCCGATTCCACAGCTGCCACCGTCTCCGGATATGCGATGTCAAAATCTTCATCCAGATAATGCTCCATCAGCATCCCGATGGCAAACCTAAGTGTATATGTATCATCCGACTTCAGCCACTCCTTGATGTGCGGCAACAATTCCTCTTTGTGCTTCTTAAACACCTTCGGAGAAAGCTGGTCGCACGTGGCCCAGTTATCTATAAAAGGGAGAAATGCCTGAAGCCCCTTGATGCACTCAGCGTAATCTTTCATACCTGAAAGAATAAAGGCATGCAGCTGATTCTCCTCGAATAGTTTGTGCGGAAGTTCACCCATGAATTCTGCTAGGTCATCTCGCTTTGAAAACTCTTTGGCCATCTTCCGAAGCTCAGGCGTACGAACACCAATCACAGTCTCAGGATCGATTGTCGGAATCAGCTTGATCTGAAAATCCCGATATTTCTTATCCTGCAATGACAGCAATTCTTTTCTTATATCATCTTTAATCATGCGTCACGACCTTTTATTTCACCCGAAAATACTTCAATCAGTGTATTGATATCTTCCGGGGCATCGGTGTTGGAGTTATGGCCTGCTCCCTTTATCCATGCAATCGGAATACCGCTCCTCTTATGCCAAGTCTTGCTGTATCTGATGCACGAACCTGCATGGTCCTTGGTTCCGCAAATCAATAGAGCCGGGCATTTAATTTCATACGGCAATCTCTCTTCGACAGCCTCTGCCAGCATGCGGTATCCGTGACCTGCCAGCTCGGCATACCTTTTTTGATTTCCGTCATAATTCATCATCATATCGCGCATCAAGTCCCTGCCGTATTCGGTTTCGGCAAGCCCAATGCTCCCATGCTTCAGCAAAAGTTTCCAAGGATAGTGAAGGTATATCGGCTCCATTTTCCTGCAGAGCCAAATCTCAGCTTTCGTATAGTACTCAATTTTTAGTGGCGCGGAATCAATCGAGATGAAGCCTTTGAGTTTATCCGTAAATAGCTCCGCATACATCTGACCTACGTAACCGCCCATAGACTGTCCTATAAGCACCGGTCTGTCAAAGCCCTCACTAACGAGAATCTCATCAAGCCATCTCGCTTTATCCTTCATCGAAAAGTTCATCTCGAAGGGATATGACTCGGCATGTCCCGGTGCATCCCAAACAAAGACCGGATACTTTCCTTCGAAGTATTCAAGCTGCTTTTCAAACAGTCTGTGGTCTGCCGTAAGACCCGGCAGAAACACCAGCTGCAGGCTCTTATCAGCAACCTCCTTATTTATCCAATAATGAATCGGCCCTTTTGAAGTCTGATATATCTTGTTATCCATTTCCGTGTTTTCTTCATCTCACGTTGTTAGATGGTATGCTCTTTAATCCACGACAATATCTGTTCGTAGTCCAAGCTACCGTCAGCGACCCCCAGTCCGAGTTCAACGACCTCACTATCACTTGCCTCAATTGTGATTCCATTAAGACTGAGGAAGCTGAGCATAACATAAATACCGATTCTTTTATTTCCGTCAACAAAAGCATGGTTAGATATCAGGGAGTGTGCAATCTTTGCCGCCTTTTCCTCTTTCGACGGATATAATTCCACACCATCAAAGGTGGCAAACGCAGCCTCAAGTGCTGATTCCAGCAGGCCCTCATCTCTAACACCGACGCTCCCGCCTGTCGCCTCCGCCATTAATTGATGTAAAAGCTCTACTTTATCTTTTTCCAACTTAATCATTTAGCGAGCTCCTTAAATGCACCGATATACTTTGCTAAAATGCGCTTCGCAACTATATCGACCTTTTCATCATCTGTGAGATCGTACAGCACATTACTCTTCTCCATATCCAATATAAGATATTTAGGTTTGCTGTTCTTAAATATAACAGCCTCACCCTCTCGGTCCGTAGCCCTTGCAACCTTGGAGAAGTTCTGATTGGCCTCAGTCATTGAAAAAACACTGTCGGTATTTATGTACATAACATCCTCCAAATAAATAGTATAAATTTATCCTATTTATAATTATAGTGTAAAAAAGAGCATTGTCAATCATTGCTCTTTCTCGTGTCTTTTCACGCCTCTTTTTACATCGCGCATCTTGTAGAATGCCCTGGCCGCAGTGATACCGGCCTTATACGGCAATGGCCTGAGATCCTTGTCCGCTTTTTTAAGCATATCTCGTATCGCTATTCCCTGTGGACAGTGTTCTTCGCATTTGCCGCAACCTATGCACTGACTTGCAAAGCCCGGCTCACGCTGCATACATACCGCACGCGCAAACTCGAAACGACCGCCGTTCTTATTTTTCTCCATGTACATGAGATTCCAGTAGAAGAAGTTGCCCGGTATATCTACTCCCTTAGGGCAAGGCATGCAGTATCTGCAACCGGTGCATCCGACCTTCTCGTTTTCCTTTATTATTCCTTTGATAGTTTCGAGAAGTTCCAGTGCCGATACATCCATCTCACCCGGATGTACCTTTGATGCAATCCTGATATTCTCCTCCACCATCTCGGATGAGTTCATACCTGAGAGAACACATGTCACTTCAGGCTGATTCCAAAGCCAGCTGAGACCGAGCTCTGCCGCGCTGTAATTCGTCCCGCTCTTTTCGAGTACTTCCCTTGCTTTCTTAGGGAGATTGACCAGCTTGCCTCCGCGAAGAGGCTCCATGATGATTACGGGAATACCTTTTTCCGCAGCAGCCTTAAGTCCTATACTGCCCGCCTGACTGGTCTCATCCAGATAGTTGTACTGAATCTGACAGAAATCCCAGTCATATGCGTCGAGTATCTTAAGGAACATATCGCTGTTTCCGTGATATGAGAATCCAACATTCCTTATCTGTCCCGATGCCTTCTTATCTTCAATCCACTCCTCTATGCCTATGATTTTTAACTTTTCCCATTCGGCATAGTCCGTGAACATGTGCATCAAATAGTAATCAATATAGTCCGTGCGAAGGCGCGAGAGCTCCGTCTCAAAGGTCTTGTCTATGGCTTTCATGGTCTTGAGCATGTAGTGCGGGAGCTTGGTTGCGATTTTCACCTTATCCCTGCAATTGTTTTCATCAAGTACTCTGCCGAGAAGTTCCTCGCTTCCGGGATATATGTATGCGGTGTCATAATAATTGACGCCGTTTTCAATCGCTTGCATGATCTCCTTCTCGGCCTTTTCGTAATCGATGCCCTTTCCCTTTCTGGTAAAACGCATGCAGCCGAAACCGAGCTGAGATATCTCATTCCCGTACCTGTCTTTTCTGTAAATCATCTCACACCCTCTTCATTAAATGCTTGCGAGCAGTCCCTCGCACCCCTCAGTTACGTCACACCATGTTGCATCGAAGTTGCCCGTGTACCATGGATCGGCAACTTCATGTCCGGCTCTATCTGTGTAGTCCAGCATGAGGCTGATTTTTCCATCAGTGTCTTCCCCTATTATGCGTCCTATATTTCTGATGTTGTTATGGTCCATGCAGATAATAAGGTCATAGTAATCGTAGTCCTCCTGTGTCATCCTCCTCGCGCGCTTAGAGGAAACACCGAGCTCATTGCCGGAAACCCCGATTCCATTTTCGGCAAGCTTTCTCTTAGCAGGCGGATAGACGGGGTTTCCTATCTCTTCGAAGCTGGTCGCAGCCGAAGCAATCTCGAATCTATCCTCGATGCCACGCTTGCTCACCATATCTTTAAGTATGAACTCCGCCATCGGGCTTCTGCATATGTTGCCGTGGCAAACGAATAAAATCTTAATCATTTCTTACTACCTCTTCTATAACCTAACGTATGTTGGTAATGTTGGTAAAATGGTGTTTAAAGTTTACCAATTTACCAATATTGATTGAATTATTTGTGTATTTACACGTTTTTAGAACTTATCGTAAAACATCATCGTCAAGCAAAAAGTTCATAAGTCCCATTCGAATAATGCCGTCTTCATCTGTTTTAGGTTTTAAATAATCTTTCTGTACAATAATCTTTTTAAACGAATCATCTATATTCTCTAGGGAATTCTTTTCTTGCTGCTCTTTCGATGAATCCTTCATTTTAAATGCCGATTGAATATAGTATCGCTCGCTACCTCTATTCACTACAAAATCAACCTCATATTCTTTTCGTATTGTCTTGCCATTTTTATCTTTTCCAAAGTGTTCAACAATGCCTACATCAACGTTATATCCACGAATACATAGCTCATTGTATAAAATATTCTCCATGATATGGTTCTCTTCAATTTGTCTAAAGTTTAATCTGGCATTTCTTAAGCCAACATCTTCAAAGAATATTTTATAAGGAGTACCAATATAGCGTTTTCCTTTTATATCGTATTTATGAGCCTTACTAATAATAAAAGCATCTTCAAGACAATCAAGATAACTATCTATTGCGCTGTGGGAAAAGTTCACCTTCATTTCTGATTTAAAAGTTTTCTCAAGTTTTGTTGGGTTTGTATATGAGCCTATATTTGATGAAATAACATCTAGAAGTATGTCTAATTTCTCCTCACTTCTTATTTTATTCCTTTCTATAATATCGCTCTTATAAGTTGTTTCAAAAATATTTTTTAAATAATCAACTTTTGATTCTTCACTAGAATATGTGAATAGTTGCGGTAAGCCTCCATAAGTAAAATAATCATCCCATGCATCTTGGCGATCGCCTTCGTAAACGCTTAAAAACTCTGCGAATCGTAATGGATGCATTTGAATTACATCGCCTCTTCCTCTAAATTCTGTAGCTATATCTGAAGAAAGAAATCTAGAATTACTTCCAGTTACATATACATCAACATTTTTTATTTGGAGAAGTCCATTTAATAACTCAACAAAATCATCCATCATCTGTATTTCATCTAAAATGATGTAATACATTTTTTTATCACTTATTAAATCAGTTACATATTGAAAAGTATAAGAAAGATCTCGAAAAGGCATACCTTGTGCACCCTCAAGAGATAACCTAATGATATGACTCTCTTCAACTCCACTATCTAACAAATGATTGATAAACAACTCATTGAGCAGAAAGGATTTTCCGCATCTTCTTATGCCTGTCACGATTTTAATAAGCTTATTATGCTTTCTCTCTACAAGCTTATCTAAATATATCTTTCTTTCAATTACCATTCCTATCTCCTATTTTTGTGTATATACACATTTTTAGCGCTTACATTATATATCGATAATTATAGCTTGTCCATATAAAAAGAGAAGATCGAAATCTTCTCCTAATCAGCAAAAGCATATTTGTATTTAGAAAATCCCTCGATGATATTTGAACTGACCATACAATATGATTGCCAATCCTATCACAATTCCTGGCGCAACGACACAAGTCATATAGTTTTCATCCCAGAGAGCCACTAAAAGTAGAACAATTGTCCGATATTGAGTTTACTACAATCGCAGGCACTAAAAAAGACCTGCGAGACTTGTAATCTTGCAGGCAATTCTTGTGTTATGATATCTATGCAATTAATAAAGTTCGAATAGACGTAACGGAGGTGCAGCATGGCTGTGTATACCAAAATCAAGACTTATCAAACTAAGGGACACATGGGTATGATTGATGTGACCGGAGATTTTCAGGATGCCGTTGATGAGGCAGCGAAAGAAAAGGGAATAAAGAACGGAATCATTACGGGATTTACTACCGGCGGCGTGGCAGGTCTTACTACCTTGGAGTTTGAGCCCGGTCTGGTAAATCATGATCTTAAGGAGGCGCTTGATGTATTCTCGCCATACCTTAATGAGAATGGTCAGGTAATACATTATCACCATCACGACACATGGCATGACGACAACGGCTCATCGCACATAAAGTCTGCCCTCTTGTCGCCGTTTATTACCATTCCTTTTGTCGATGGAAAAATCACGATAGGACCATGGCAGAATCTGACACTTGTAGAGTGCGATACCAGAAACCGCACGAGAGACATAGTATTTCAGGTTATGGGTGAATAATCGCAGTTCAGTTATCACATGCGCCGCAATCACTGAATCCGTTACAAAGAATCATAAAGGAGCACTCCCTGCATTTTTCCCTGTAATGCGGATTATATAAATCCTCCGTAGGAATCGGAAAACCATAACTGTCAATCAGATTGAAATGGATTTCTTTCCCCCTATAGGTCATGCCGGATTTATAAGCCTGCAAATTCTCTCTTTTTATGATCCCTTTGTGTCTTCCTTCGCAATAATAATGATAGCTGCGATTACCATCACGATGCCGAGCATTTTTAGGAGATTTGACTCTTCGTTGAAGAGCAATATACCTACAGTCGTGCCGACTATAGGCTCCGTCGCTCCGTAGATGGCTGCCTTTCCGCTCTCTATAAGATTAAGGCCGAGCGAGAATGCGTACTGCGCGAGCACTCCTGTCACCAGACACATAATAAGTGCAACTATGAGCACCATCGGATTTGACTTGCACACAGTAACTATGCCGCCGGCTCCGCTGAACGGAACCAAAAACAGAAAGCTAAAGAATAAGGTGTATAGAGTAACAGTCTCCGGACTGTTTTTCTTTACGGCTGCACTCGTCATGATGTTGTTGAGCGCATAGCAGAATCCCGTAAGGACACCTGTCAGAATTGCAATTGCAGGTGGTGAGTATCCCTCACCTACGATGCCGGTGACGAAGACGCAGCCCATTACTGTTAATACAAGCGCCGCGAGTTTGCCGAGTGTGATTTTCTCTCCGAATAAAAACCTCGCCATAATCATTACGAAAATTGGTGAGGTGTATAAAAGTACAACGGCAATAGATGCCCTGCTGTTTATTATCGTATAGAAATAAAAGAAGTTGAACAAAACGCCGTTAACCAAGCCGACGCCCATTAGAAGCGGAATGTCGCGGGTCTCAATTCTAAACTTAGAAGGATCTCTTATCAGGATTATCGCAGCAAATATCAGAGCAGAAATAAGCTGTCTCAAAAATGAGATTTGCATAGTCCCAAGCCCCGCGTCAGTCAGATAATTAATATATATGCTGATTGATCCCCAGCAGACACCCGCAAGGATAACCAGCAAAGCCCCCTTTTTATTCTTGTCCATATTGTTTTATATCTCTTCCCTTAGCTTTTCAATGACTTCAATATCCGAGGGAAGCCATTTGACTGAACCGAGTTCGTCTCGCGAAAGCCACTTGGCTGATTCGTGCTCCACAAGTTCTATATCTTCGGATAACAGTTCACAAAAAAAGCAGTGCATCAGCATGTGAAACTTAGGATAGTCGTGCTCGACTCTGCAGAACTCAGCACCGACTTTGACATCGGCCTTCAGTTCTTCCCTAATCTCACGCACCAATGCATCTTCAGGGGATTCTCCCGCTTCAATTTTTCCGCCCGGAAATTCCCACCAATCCTTGTAGTCGCCGTAACCTCTCTGAGTGGCCAGGACCTTTCCGTCCTTTATTATAATTGCCGCCACTACCTCTATGCTTTTCATCAGGCCTCGATTTTCTCCTCTTCTTCGCTCGAAGTCAAATAGCCCGTAGGCGCCTCATAAGGCGGAAATTCAGAAATACGCTCTGCTTCTTCGAGGTCCGCTTGGCGCTGTTTTTCTATCCTGTCAAATTTATCAAGTTCGAGTTCGACAATCTTCTCTCCGAGCATCTTGGCGCCCGCAATAAGAAATGCACCGCCGGCAACTCCGAAAGCTATCATTTTAATCAGTACTCCCGTAAGGTCAGCTTGCTGCTGATCCTTGGGTTTGGTCATTCCTGTCTTGTTGTTTGGCATCTCTCTACCCCTTCTTTCCTTGATATTCAATGCAGAGCATGGTCAGGTCATCGAATTGCGGAGCCTCTCCGGCAAAGTCTTCAACTGCATTTATCTCTGCTTTTATTACGCTTTCCGGGCTGTCATCAGCGTGCTGATTCAAAACCTCAAGGGCTCTTTCCATACCGAAGAGTTCTCCGTCTGCGGAGTTGGCCTCGGCAAGCCCGTCCGTATAAACGAATATGCTGGAACCCAGCTCCATTTGGATTTCGTATTCAGTGTACTTAATTCCTTCCATACCGCCGATAACGAAACCATGTTTATCCTTATAGATTTCGTATTTTCCTCCCGCGTGCTTGATCATAGGATACTCATGCCCTGCGTTGGCTGCCGTAAGAACACCCGTATTCAAATCGAGTATTCCGAGCCATACGGTTACGAACATCTCCTCGCGGTTGTTTTTGCAGACCTGTTCATTGACTACCGTCAAGATCTCCGCCGGGCCTCCTCCGTTGAGCGCCTGAGTCTTAATCATAATCTTACTCATCATCATAAAGAGAGCAGCCGGGATTCCCTTTCCTGATACATCCGCTATGACAAGGGCGATATGGTCCTCATCAATAAGGAAGAAATCGTAGAAGTCTCCGCCGATTTCCTTGGCAGGATTCATCGATGCATATACATCGAATTCGTCCCTGTCCGGAAATGCTGGGAAGATATTAGGAAGCATATTTTCCTGAATACGTGTGGCGAGCGCGAGCTCAGTCCCTATACGCTCTTTCTCCGCTGTTATCTTGGTTATGTTATCTACATATTCGCAAATATCCGTCTCCATCTGATCGATTGAAGCAGCCAAAAGTCCAATCTCATCTTTGTTAGGAATGGATTCCGTCAATTTATCTTCTGCCTCGGTGCCTTCATCGGCAAATCTGATTGCTTCGTCCGATACTTTTATCAGCGGATTAATCAGAGACTTGTGCAGGAAGTAACTCATAAAGCCGATTGTAAGAATAGTCAGCAAAACGAAGAGTATAAATACTTTATTGATATATTCGTTTCTGGCTCCTTCAAGCGCATCCAACTGTCTTTGCACGCAGAGAATCGCCTTCGTCTCACCACCGAAACCTTTTAGAGGTTTCATTGCTGTGATGTGCTTATCCGTCTCTATATATCCCTTGTCGCGAACGACGGTTTCAAAGTCGGATTCACCATCCATGAGTTTTTTGTATTTTACCTTGTATTCGTCATTAGTGGTCTCTCTGTAGTAACCGTAATCATATCTCGTATAATCGCTGTTCTTGTTGATAGTAGATATGTAAAAGGTAATGTGGTTGTAGTCCTCATCCGGCACTATGACATATATAAATGTAGATCCCGACGAGTTGCAGAGTCTTTCTATTCTGTCAACGACGACATTATATCCACCGCTCTTGCCTTCGCTCTTAATAATCCAGCTCAGGTCATCTCCGCTGACTATGTCCATGGCGGTATCTGCCGTGCTCCCGGCATCAGTCGCATACTGATTTACAAGTTCTATAGTAAACCTCCTGTATCCGACAATACCTGTGCATATTGCAAATACAATAAACAGCACCACAACTCCCGCGACGGTTTTCATCGCTATGCTGCCGCTGTATTTTGATTTCAAACATGTATCTTTTGTATCTGTACTCATGTTAAATCAACCTTTTACTCACACCGAAAGTATAGCACAAAACTGCAATTTTTATTCCTTATTATTGCTTTTGTGACTTAGTCACAAGACATTGGTATAATATATTGTATAATTCAGACAATAAATGATAACTATTATCGTTTATTCCTGAACAAGTTGAAATTTAGTACTTTGAGGACTAGCGATTTTATAAGAAAAACAAGGAGGTAAGATTATGGCTAACAAGTATGCAGGAACACAGACAGAAAAGAACTTAATGGAAGCATTTGCCGGTGAATCACAGGCAAGGAACAAGTACACATATTTCGCGTCCAAGGCTAAGAAGGAAGGCTTCGAGCAGATTGCCGCACTCTTCCTCAAGACAGCTGATAACGAGAAAGAACATGCCAAGCTCTGGTTCAAGGAGCTCGAGGGCATCGGTGATACTGCCAACAATCTCGCAGATGCAGCAAACGGTGAGAACTACGAGTGGACAGATATGTATGCAGGATTTGCAGACACTGCCGAGAAAGAGGGATTCCCTGAACTCGCAGCTAAGTTCCGCGCAGTAGCAGAGATCGAGAAGCATCACGAGGAGCGCTACAGAGCACTGCTCCACAATGTAGAGGCTCAGGAAGTATTCAAGAGAAGTGAAGTTAAGGTATGGGAGTGCAGAAACTGCGGTCACATCGTAGTCGGCACAAACGCACCGGAGATTTGCCCGGTATGCGCACACCCACAGGCTTACTTCGAACTCAACGCAGAGAACTATTAATCCGAATAGTATCTCAAGCGAGAACAAATTACAAAACCGCCGTTGATCCTTTCGGAATCAGCGGCGGTTTTCACTTAGCATTTTTTACTATTCTTCCTCGTATTATAGTGTCATAGCCATTTCATAGGATTTCGGCTATGCTGTTTAGGATACTGTGGATTGGTTCTATTCTCCTACCAATTGATGGTTTACTTAAGGCTCCAACCACAGTCTCTTTGTTAA
>Ga0256406_1005477_pt1 | contig 13535 bp, 9 predicted proteins | sample RumenRJG_03DNA_FD_185986 | JGI IMG/M metagenome (GOLD analysis project Ga0256406, IMG submission 185986) | Bovine rumen microbial communities from Lethbridge, Alberta, Canada - RJG_03 | ecosystem: Host-associated > Mammals > Digestive system > Stomach > Rumen | place: Canada: Alberta | collected...
CGACCTCTCGCTCCTCGATCAGCTGCCGCTCGACGTCATGAAGATCGACCGGTCGCTCCTGCTCGCATCCGAAGGCTCGGAGCGCATGTGCATCGTGCTGCAGCAGATGATTGATCTCGGCCACGCGCTCGGCATGAAGGTCATCTGCGAGGGCATCGAGACGGAGGCGCAGGAGAACCTCCTGCGCCGCTGCGGTTGCGAGTACGGGCAGGGCTATCTCTACGGCAAGCCCATGCCGCGCGCCGAGTTTGAAACATTCCTCCGGCAGCATGCATAAAGACTTTTAAGAGTCAGCCCCCCTCATTGAGGGGGGAGGGCCACGAAGTGGCAGGGGGAGTAGTAGGATGCGATAGCCAAACAAATTTTTATGTCGTATCTAAAGTCTTGTCACGCCATCAGAGAAGAAGGGGTCGTCATGAACGTTTGGAAAAAATGCTGGCTATTGCCTGTGTTGCTTGCATTTGCCATTATGGCGCAGATGATGGCTTCCGCCCCGTCTGCCTACGCCCGTTCCATGCTGCGCGTCGGCGTCCATACGCTCGGCGATACCGGCATGGCGAAAGAAGCGACGGAGCGCGTGCAGGATGGCTCTGGCAATTTCTACAGCCGCGAGACGGACTACATGCAGGCCATCGCGAACTATGCGGGCATGGAAATCACGTTCGTGCCGGATACGTGGGAAGGCTGCCGCACGCGTCTCATGGCGGGCACGATCGACGTCGTGCTCGGCGTCATGCCGGGCGGGCCGGACATGCAGGGCCTCGTCTTCTCGCGCCTGCCTGTCGGCTGGCAGCGGACGCCGGAAGGCACGCCGCCTTTGCCGCAGGCGCCGGACTACCATGCGCACCCGCTCTACTTCGCTGTGCGGCCGGGCAATGAAGCTTTGCTGCACAAGCTCGACGTCGCGGCCGACCGCCTGACGGAGAACCGCCCCGGCTTCCTGACGACGCTCGAGCAGGTCTATGCCGAGCACGGCCGCCGCTTCGGCCTGCGGCTGACGCCTGAGGAACAGAGTTATCTGAAACTTCATCCCGTCATCCCCATCGTCGTCGTCGCGCGTGAGCATCCGTTTGCCTACGTCGATGATGACGGCACATTCCAGGGGACGCTGCGCGTCTTCGTCGACCGCATCGAGCAGGATCTCGGCGTCAAAGTGAGCATTATTCCCGTGCCTGATTTCGATGCGGCTGATAAAGAGCTCCAGAGCGGCCGCGCGCAGGTGCTCCTCGACATCGGCTGGGATCTCGGCTGGGCGGAAGACCGCGGCCTCTGGCTCACGGCACCGTTCTACGTCAGCAATTACACGGCCGTCACGCGCCGCAAAGGCGCAGGCGAGCACCCCATCGTCGCATCCGTTGACAACCGCACGACCGACCGCGTGCTGCGCCAGCGCTACGCGGACGACCAGATTCGCATCTATCCGACTGTCGTCGACTGCCTGAAAGCCGTGGAAAGCGGCGAGGCCGACGTCACGTTCCTGCGGCAGGAGGCTGCGCAGTACAACATCTATCAGGGGGATTTCCCCGACCTCGTGACGGACGGAACGGTCGCATTCTCGCTCGAGATGGCCTCGGGCGTCCGCGAGGATGTGCCGATGGAGCTCCTGACCGTGCTTGACAAGGAAATCGCCTATCTCGGCCCCGAGACCATCACGAACGTCGCCGCGCGCCACGACAAGCGCATGGAGGACGAGCGCTCGCTGCGCTCCGTGTTCTACGCCTACCCGCAGTATTTCATGATCGGCGCTGTCGTGACGCTCGTCCTCATCTTTCTGTTCGTCGCGCACTACATCCTTTCGCGCCGCGCGCATATCAGCGAAATGCAGGCGCTGCTCGACGAAGATCGCGCGACGAACCGGCCGAACCGCAGCTGGTTCCTGCGCGAGGCCGATGCGCTCGTCGCGGCGCTGCCAGAGGAAGCGTCAAAGCTCTCCGTCGTCGTCATCGGCGTCCAACGCACGGACATCTTCATCAGCACGTACGGGCGCGACACGCTCATCTCGTTCTTGCAGCACCTTGCCGATGTCCTCGCCAAAGCCGACTGGGTGCGCCGCGTCGCGACGCATGGCAGCGTCGGCGAAGTCGTCTTCCTCGCCAAGACGGAAGACCTCGCCGCATTGAAGTCGCAGCTGCATGTCACGTTCAAGCACTATGAGTTTGCGACGGTCGGCGGCATGCTCGTGCGCGTGCCGCTGACGGCGGGCATTTCGCCCATCGCTGGCAAAACGCCGGACGGCATGCAGATGCTCAAAGTCTCCGAGGCGATGGCGCGCGCCGATTTCGCCATGCACGAGGCGAAGGACGTCCTCGTCTACGACGACAAGATGCTCGCCGAAGCACATCTGACGAGCCGCATGGAGAGCCTGCAGGAGGCCGCGCTCGGGCGCGAGGAATTTGAAATCTGGTATCAGCCGAAATACGACCTCGTCACGAAGCGCTGCATCGGCGCCGAGGCGCTCGTGCGCTGGAAGAGCGAAGAGCTCGGCTTTCTGCCGCCGGGCAAGTTCATCGCACTCTTCGAAAGCAACGGCTTCATCTCGAACCTTGATTTCTACAACCTCGAGCACGTCATGCAGTTCCAGCGTGACTGCCGCGCGAAAGGCCTGCCCGTCGTGCCGATTTCCGTCAACCAGAGCCGCATCCACATGCAGGAGCAGGGATACCTGCGCAAGATGAGCGCGCTCGTCGGGAAATATACGACGGACGGCATCGAGCTCGAGCTCACCGAGACAGCCTTCGCCTTCACAGGCGCCGAGCAGCGCGAGCACTCCATCGCCGTCGTCGCCGCGCTGCACGGTCTCGGCTTCAAGATCGACATGGACGACTTCGGCAGCGGTTACAGCGACCTCTCGCTCCTGAACTATCTGCCGCTCGACGTCATGAAGATCGACCGCTCACTGCTGCTCGCCTCCGAAGGCTCCGAACGCATGCGCGCCGTGCTGAAGAAAATGGTCGAGCTCGGCCACATGCTCGGCATGGAAGTCATCTGCGAAGGCATCGAGACCGAAGCCCAGGAAGACCTCCTGATGGACTGCGGCTGTGAATACGGCCAGGGCTACCTCTACGGCCGCCCGATGCCGCGGCAGGAGTTCGAAGAATTCCTTCAGGCGCACGCGTGAGGAAATAGAATAGGCAATTACGCATTTTTTTGGTATAATAGGGTTGGTCTTGACTATGGAAAGGATGAAATCATGGTTTCCAATCGACTGGCCCCACTCACCGAGAGCGGCATTCTCGCCGCTCTTTCTGTTGTCTTGGGCCTGATGGCGGTGTATCTGCCGGTCGTCGGCGTCATCGCCGTGATGATCTGGGCGCTGCCGCTTGTGGTGCTGACAGTGCGGCATGGGCTGCGCTATGGCGCGGCTGCGGCCGTCGCCGCGACGGCGGTGCTCTCGCTTTTCGCGGGGCCGCCGATGGCCGTGCGGCTGTTCCTCGCGTTCGCGCCGACGGGGCTCGCACTCGGCTGGGCAATCCGCGCGGAACTTTCGGGAACGCGCATCTTCTTCTCGGGGCTTGCGGCGTCCATCGCAGGAAAGCTTCTCGGCTTTGCGCTGATCTTCTTCCTCATGGGCATCGACCCGTGGCAGACGCAGCTTGACGGCATGCGCGAGGCGTTTTCGGCGACGACGCAGATGTATGAAGACATCGGCGTCGATTCGGCGGACATTCAGCAATCGACACAGCAGCTCGACCAGGCCATCACGATGCTCGCGGAGCTCGCACCGCTCGTCCTGCTGCTCATGGGGCTTTTTGATACCGTCGTGCTCTATTTCCTCGGCGGACGCGTGCTGAAGCGGCTCGGCCAAAGAGTGCCGTCGGCGCTGCCGCCGTTTGGAGAGTGGCGTCTCCCCGTGGGATTCCTCTATCTCTTTGGCTTTTCGCTCGTCGCTCTCTACTGGGGCGGCGGCCACGATATGCCGGTTCTGCGGCAGGCGGGGCTCAATGCGAACATGATTGCGCTCTTTGCCGGCCTCGTGCAGGGGCTGTCACTCCTGCATGTTCTTCTTTCGCATTTCCATGTGCGCGGCGTCGTGCGCGCATGCATCTATATCTTTGTCTGCCTGAACGGGCTCCTGCTGCAGATCGTGGCATTCACGGGGCTCATCGACATGTTCTTTGACTACCGTTCACGCTTTGCGGGGCGGTTTGGCAGGAGGTGACACGATGCCCAGGAATCTGTCGGCATGGATCGACCTGACGCTCCAGCTCTTCGTGATGCTGCTGCTCATCATCGTGCTGTGGTCGTACAATCCGTTCCTCGCGGCGACATCGTTCGTGCTCTGGCTCTGCCTCGCAGGCTTTGCGCACGAGCGCTGCCGCGACCGCTCCGTGCGCTTCGAGCGCTATTGCAAGAGCGTCATCGCGAATGTCAACGAGCTCATGAATTATGCGATGGACCGCCTGCCGCAGGCCATCTTCGTCGTGGACGCCGAAGGCCGCATCCAGTGGGCGAGCAGCCAGGCAGACACGTTCCTCGGCGAGACGCCCGAGCATGATACGGACATCAAGGACTACTGGCCGAACGTCATCCTCGAGCCCATCTGGGGCACGGATGGCGAGTACGTGTTTGCACACGAAGATCATTATTATCAGGTAAAATACCGTCCCGTTAAGTTCGCCGTACACCAGCCGGAATACATGGTGCTCTTCGTCGAGGATGTCACGCATGTCGAGGAACTGCGGAGCGAGTACAATGCGAGCCGCACGGTGATCTGCTGCATCCAGATCGACAATTATGACGAGGTCATGCAGGGCCAGACGGAGGCGGAGCGCGCGGGCCTTTTGCTCGCGGTCAACCAGGCACTCGGCACATGGCTCAAGAACCTCGGCGGCTTCTTGAAACGCGTGAATGAAGACCTTTACGTCGCGGTGCTCGAGCGCAAGGAACTCGATCGCGCGATGGCGGAGAAGTTCGACGTGCTCGACAAGGTGCGCCAGATCCAGAGCACGAACCGCCTGCCTGTGACGCTCTCGATGGGCGTGGCCGTCGCCGAGGGCCAGACGATGGCCGAGCTCGGGCGGCAGGCGCAGGCGGGGCTCGACCTCGCGCTCGGCCGCGGCGGCGACCAGGTAGCCGTCTCGATCGGCGGCAAGACGCAGTTCTTCGGCGGCCGCGCAAAGGCGGTCGAAAAGCATACGCGCGTCAAGGCGCGCGTCGTCGCGCATGCCATCGAGGAAATCATGGAGTCGTCGGATGCCGTCTACATCATGGGGCATCACAATGAGGACTATGACAGCTTCGGCGCGGCCGTCGGCGTCGCCGAGATGGCGAAATCGCTCGACAAGCCCGTGCACATCGTGCTCTCGGACATGAACGAGGGCATCGGCAAGATCGAGGAATACATGCGCAGCAAGGAAGAGTACGACGGCCTGCTCGTCCATGCGTCGGACGTTTCGACGCTCGATGCGCTGTCACCGGTGCTGTTCGTCGTCGATACGCACATCCCGCATCTCGTCGCCGATCCGACACTTCTCGAGCGCGTGAACCAGGTCGTTGTCATCGACCATCACAGGAGGAGCGAGCAGTTCATCAAAAATCCGCTGCTCGTTTACATCGAGCCGGCGTCGAGCTCGACGAGCGAGCTCGTGACGGAGCTCCTGATGTATTTCAGCGACGACATGCGCGTCTCGCGCCTTGCGGCGACGGCACTCTATTCGGGCATCGTCGTCGATACGAAGAACTTTGCCGTGCAGACGGGCGTGCGCACGTTCGATGCAGCGGCGTATCTCAGGCGGTCGGGCGCCGATCCCGTCGTTGTCCGGCACTTGTTCCGTTCGGACTACGATACGACCGTCGCGCTCGCGCGCGCCGAGGCGCATGCGCAGTTCTTTGCAGGCGGCCTGATTGCGACGGCCATCCCGTCAAACGTCCCGAACATCCAGGTCATCGCGGCGCAGACGGCAGATTCTCTGTTGCGCATTGAGAAAGCGCGCATGAGCATCGTCGCCTTTGCGCTCAAAGAAGGCACGGTCGGCATTTCGGCACGCTCGACAGGCGAGCTCAATGTCCAGGTCATCATGGAGCATTTCGGCGGCGGCGGCCACCAGAATGTCGCCGGTGCGCAGGTCAAGGGCCGCACGGTCGAATCGGTGTTCGCCGAAGCCATTGAAGAAGCAAAAGCATATATAGAGGAGTATGATCAAGATGAAAGTGATTCTGCAGCAGGACGTTAAGAAACTCGGTGTCAAGGGCGATATCGTCGAAGTCTCGGAAGGCTACGGCCGCAACTTCCTCCTCCCGCGCAAGGCGGCCATCCTCGCGACGGCGGAGAACCTCAACGTCGCCGAGGCAAAGAAGGGCGCGAAAGCGCGCAAGGATGCCATGGCGGCCGACGAGGCGAAGCTCATGGCCAAGCAGCTCGAGAAAGTCGAAGTCACGATTCCCGTCAAGATCGGCGAGGGCGGCAAGCTCTTCGGCTCCGTGACGGGCAAGGATGTCGCACAGGCACTCAAAGCCCAGAACATCGACATCGACAAGAAGAAGATCAGCATCAAGGGCGATGTGACGGGCCAGGGTGTCTACGAGGCCGTCATCAAGGTCCACCCGACCATCACGAGCACGATCAAAGTCAACGTAGTAGCGAAATAACACCCCGCGTACGGAAGCCCCCCCTCTAGAGGGGGCCTGAATGACAAAGAACCAAAGGAACAATTCATGGGATTATTAGACAATATCTTGAGCATTCTCCATCAGGAGAAGACTACATCGACCACCAGAGGCGAGGGGCATCCCTCGTCTTTTGCGGCCTCTCAGCAAAAGAACACGGCGCCGCAGCCGCCGGAAAGCGATGATGACGCTCCGACGGAGGAAGAACTCATCGCGCAGGAGCTCGACCGCGAGATCCAGGCGTTTTACGCCGTGCTCGTTGATACGATGGGCTCGGACAAGCTGGTATTGCAGGCGGGCAAGCTCGACGCGCTTGCGCTCATGCGCTCACAGAGCCGCGGTGACCGCGTGCTCGCACTCGAGCGCATCGTGCTCGGCAATCCGACGCTCGGCCCCGCGCCGACGGACGAAGAAATCCCCGAGACGCTTTCCGAGCTTTCGGAGCATGTCGCCGACATGATGGCGCGCAAGAACGTCGAGGACTCCATCGAGAAGAAGGTCAATGACAAGCTCGAGCAGGAGCATCAGGACTACGTCAAGGACATCCGCATGCAGGTGCTCAAAGAGGAAAAAGGCCCGACGGAGTCGCCGCAGGATGCCGAGAAGCGCGAGAAGCTCGAAAAGATGGACAAGATTCATCTGACGCAGTCCGTCATGGAGCTCCTGCGTCCGCAGGACTTCAGCGAGATCGTCGGGCAGGAACGCGCCGTGAAATCGCTGATGGCGAAGCTCGCGAGCCCGTATCCGCAGCACCTGCTGCTCTACGGCCCGCCAGGCGTCGGCAAGACGACGGCCGCACGCCTCGTACTCGAAGCCGCGAAGAAGAAGCCGCTGTCCCCGTTCGGCGAGGAAGCACCGTTCATCGAGACGGACGGCACGACGCTGCGCTGGGATCCGCGCGACATCACGAATCCGCTTCTGGGCTCCGTGCACGACCCGATTTATCAGGGCGCGCAGAAGACGCTCGCTGACAACGGCGTCCCCGAGCCGAAGCCCGGCCTCGTGACGGACGCGCATGGCGGCATCCTCTTCATCGACGAAATCGGCGAGATGGACGAGATGCTGCAGAACAAGCTGCTCAAAGTCCTCGAGGACAAGCGCGCCTATTTCGATTCGGCCTACTATGACCCGACGGACCCGAAAGTGCCGCCATACATCAAGAAGCTCTTTGAGGAAGGCGCACCGGCCGACTTCGTACTGATCGGCGCGACGACGCGCGATGCGGGCCACATCAACCCGGCTCTGCGCTCGCGCTGCGCCGAAATCTACTTCGAGCCGCTGACGCCTGCCCATATCGTCAAGATTCTGCACAATGCAGCCGCGAAGCTCCATGTGCAGCTCGCGGACGGCGTCGCGGGCCTCATTTCCGAATACACGATTGAGGGCCGCAAGGCCATCAACATCCTCGCCGACGCCTACTCGCTCGCGCTTGAGCGCAGCGGGCAGGACAAGGCCGTCGCCAAAGCGATCGGCGCGGCGGAAGCGGCTGGCAAGTCGCGCCAGGAAGCAGCGGCCGAGGCCTTTGCCTCCGCTTCGCTGACGGTTGAGAAAGAGGACATCTACGAGGTCGCGCAGGTCAGCCGCCTCTACCAGTTCGTCACGAAGAAGGCGAAGCCGACGGCGGAGCAGGGCCATATCTTCGGCCTCGGCGTCGCGGGATTCCTCGGTTCCGTCATTGAGATCGAGGCCGTTGCGTTCCCCGCGCATACGCGCGGCAAGGGCACGGTGCGCTTCAACGAGACGGCGGGCTCCATGGCGAAAGACTCTGTCTTCAACGCGGCGTCCGTCCTGCGCAAAGTCACGGGCAAGGACATCCACGACTATGACGTGCACATCAATGTCATCGGCGGCGGCAACATCGACGGTCCGAGCGCGGGCACGGCGATTCTCTCGGCCATCGTCTCGGCCGTCACGGGCCGCAAGATTCGCCAGGATGTCGCCGTCACGGGCGAAATCTCGCTCGCAGGCCGCGTGCGCCCCGTCGGCGGCGTCTTCGAGAAAGCCTACGGCGCGAAGCAGGCGGGCATCCGCCTCATGGTCATCCCGGAGGAAAACAAAAAAGACATCCCGGACGGCCTGCTCGGCCTCGACATCCGCCCCGTGAAGACGGCGGAAGAGGCATTCGAATACATCTTCGCACCCGCGAGTCCCGATGACACGCCCGTCGAGATCCCGCCCGTTCCCTCTGGCCCCCTCTCAGAGGGGGCTGTCAGCGAAGCTGACTGGGGGAGTGTCGAAGGTAGAGCGTGAATTCATCATCGATTGTGCAGTCGAAGGAGATAACTCACTATGCCACTATCCCAGCGCGTTCCGCCGCAGAGCATCGATGCCGAAATGTCGGTGCTCGGTGCCATGCTTATCAAGAAAGAAGCCATCACGCAGGCGCAGGAGCTCCTGAAAGCCGATGATTTCTACCGAGAGGCGCACCGCCTCGTCTACGACGCCATGCTCGAGCTCGCGGGGAACGGCGAGCCCGTCGATCTCGTCACGCTGACCGAGGCGCTCCGCAAGAAGGAGATTCTCGAAAAGGTCGGCGGCATCTCTTTCCTCACGCAGCTCGCGAACTATACGCCGACGGCCGCGAACATCGTCTACCATGCGAAGATCGTCAAGGAGAAATCCGAACTGCGCCATCTCATCGACGCTGCGACGGAAATCGCCAGCGCCGCCTACGAGGCGACGGACGAAGTCACGGACATCATGGACGATGCGGAGAAGAAGATTCTTGCCATCGCGGGCAGCCAATCGACCGGCGGCTTCGAGCCCATCAAGGATATCGTCATCAACGCCATCGACCACGTCGAGTCCATTTACGAGAGCAAGGGCGGTCTCACGGGCATCGGCACGGGTTTCAAAGACCTCGATGCCATGACGAGCGGCCTCCAGAAATCCGACCTCGTCCTCGTCGCCGCGCGCCCGTCCATGGGCAAGACGGCGTTCACGCTGAACATCGCCACGTATGCTGCCATGCACGGCTCGACCGTTGCCTTTTTCTCGCTCGAAATGAGCAAGGAGCAGCTCGTGCAGCGCATGCTCTGCTCCGAAGGCGGTATCGATTCGCAGCGTCTGCGCACGGGCAAGCTCGACGACCAGGAATGGCAGCAGCTCATCAACACGGCCGACAAAGTCTCGAAAGCGAAGCTCTTCATCGACGATACGGCCGGCATCAGCGTCATGGAACTGCGCTCGAAAGCCCGCCGCCTCAAGGCCGAGCACGGCCTCGACCTCATCGTCATCGACTACTTGCAGCTCATGCAGGGCCGCTCGAAAGGCGGCGACAACAGCCGCCAGCAGGAGATTTCCGAGATTTCCCGCTCGCTCAAGGCGCTTGCCCGCGAGCTCGACGTCCCCGTTGTCGCGCTGTCGCAGCTCTCGCGTTCCGTCGAAAGCCGCACGGTCAAGAAGCCGATGCTTTCCGACCTGCGCGAATCCGGCTCGCTCGAGCAGGATGCCGACATCGTCATGTTCCTTTACCGTGAGGACTATTACGATCAGGAGACGGAAAAGAAGAACATCACGGAAGTCATGATTTCGAAACACCGCAACGGCCCGATCGGTTCCATCGAGCTCTTCTTCCAGAAGGAGTTCACGAAGTTCCGCGACCTGTCGAATCTGGAATGAGAAAGGAAGACCGTATGAAAATCCTCGTTACCGGCATCACGGGCCAGCTTGGCCATGATGTCATGAAAGTGCTTGCGGCGCGCGGCCACGAAGCCGTCGGCGCCTCGCGCAAGGAATTCTCGCTGACGGATTTCGACGCCGCGCGTGCCTTTGTCGAACATGTGCATCCCGACGCCATCATCCACTGCGCCGCCTACACGGCCGTCGACAAAGCCGAGGACGAGAAAGACCAGTGCATGATCGTCAACGGTGGCGCGACGCGTAATCTCGCGGCTGTCGCACGCGACATCGGCGCGAAATTCGTCTATATCTCGACGGACTACGTGTTCCCCGGCGTCGGCGAAGAAGCCTATGACGTCGATGCGCCGAAAGGCCCGACGAATGCCTATGGCCTCTCGAAGCTCGCGGGCGAGGAAGCCGTGCAGGAACTGCTGACAAAATACTTCATTGTGCGCATCTCGTGGGTCTTCGGCATCAATGGCAAGAATTTCATCAAGACGATGCTGAAGCTCGCCGAGACGCACGACAAGCTGACTGTCGTCGATGACCAGATTGGTTCGCCGACGTACACCGCCGATCTCGCTACACTCCTCGTGGACATGGTCGAGACGGATAAATACGGCGTCTACCACGCGACGAACGAGGGCTTCTGCTCGTGGGCGGATTTCGCAAAAGAAATCTTCCGCCAGGCGGGCAAAGACGTCGCTGTTACGCCTGTACCGTCCACAGCCTATCCGACAAAAGCCACGCGCCCGAAGAACTCGCGGATGTCGAAAGCCTCCCTCGACCGCGCCGGCTTCCATCACCTGCCAACCTGGCAGGACGCACTTGGTCGTTATTTGAAGGAGCTTTGATCATCATGCAGCTCGATGAAATCATCAACAAGCACAAATCCGACCTCAACGCCACGGACATGGTCATCTGGAAGTACATCGTCACGCATCGCGCGAATGTGCGCCACATCTCTATCCACGAGCTTGCGCGTGACTGCGCCGTTTCTTCGACGACCATCGTGCGCTTCGCGCAGAAGCTCGGCCTCGACGGCTTTGGCGAACTCAAGGCCATCCTCAAGATGGAGGAGCCGACGGGCGAGGTCTATCATGACGACGTCCTCAAGGATCTTGGCGATTTCTACATCAAGACGGGCAAGAAGCTCATGGCGCGCAATTTCGACGCCGCAAGCAAGCTCATCCACGAGGCGAACCGCGTCTATGCCTACGCCTCGGGCTACGTCCAGAGCAACGTCGTGCAGGAGCTCAAGCGCCTGTTCTTCTATGACAACGTCCTGATCTTCGAAATCCGCGGCCGCGAGGAATTCAACGCCGTCGTGCAGACCATCACGAAGGACGATCTCTTCATCTTCGTCTCGTTCTCCGGCGAATCCGCGAACGTCACGGACTTCGCGCAGCAGCTCCAGCTCCGTGACGTGCCGCTGATCTCGATCACGAAGCTCCACGATAACACGCTCGCGAGCCTCTCGACCGTGAACCTCTACGTCTCGCCCGCGCGCTTCCAGCTCTACGAAGAGGGCGACACGCGCCCGCCGTTCCAGTCGATGATGCCATACTTCCTGCTCCTCGAAATCTGGTACGTCAAATATCGCGTCTACCTGCAGCACCAGGCGGACAAGTCGAAAGAAAGCGCCGCAGACGACGCATGAGGAACCGTGGATGCTGAAAATTCGTGAATACATCCTGCCGCCGCTCGTTCGGCGGTATTTTTTTTGCGCCCGATGTGGTAGAATAGAAGCCGTATGAAACGAGGATGGGAGGAACCTGTATGAAGATTACAATCGGCAGCGACCACGGAGCCGTTGCTTTGAAAGATGAGGTCAAGATGGTGCTCGCCGAGTATGGCGACATCGAGGTCACGGATGTCGGCACATTCGGCACGACGTCGGTCGACTACCCGGACATCGCGGAGAAGGTCTGCGCCGATGTCGTCAGCGGCAAGTCCGACCGCGGTATCGCGCTCTGCGGCACGGGCATCGGCATCTCGATTGCCTGCAACAAGATCAAGGGTATCCGCTGCGCGCTCTGCAACGATGTCTATTCGGCGAAGATGTCACGCCATCATAATGACGCGAACGTGCTCGCGATGGGCGGACGCGTGCTCGGCAACGGGCCCGCCGGCGAAATCGTCCGCGCCTGGGTCGAGACAGGCTTCGACGGCGGCCGCCACGAGCGACGCGTGAACAAGATCATGGAATTGGAGAAAAAATAAACGGTATTTTTGCCTCCCTCTCCGAGGGAGGGGGACCGCGAAGCGGTGGTGGGTTAAGCAGACGCAAGGCGCTTTAGCGCCTATGCGGTCGCTTATGCCGACCATAGGTCGGTAGTGTCGGAGGTACGGCCTACCTTTGACACACCCCCAGTCCCTTTGGGACAGCCCCCTCGGAGAGGGGGCCAGAAGATGCATGATAATAGTTGAGGAGGACACCTACATGAGCCTGATGGAAGAACTGAAGCAGTCGGATCCGAAAGTTTTTGAAGCCATCGACAACGAACTCAATCGCCAGCGCACGAAGCTCGAGCTCATCGCGTCGGAGAACATCGTCTCGAAGGCGGTGCTCGAGGCGCAGGGCAGCGTGCTCACGAACAAGTACGCCGAGGGCTATCCTGGCAAACGCTATTATGGCGGCTGCGAGTACGTCGATGTCGTCGAGCAGCTCGCCATCGACCGCGCAAAGAAGCTCTTTGGCGCGGAGTACGCGAACGTCCAGCCGCATTCTGGCGCGCAGGCGAACATGGCGGTCTTCTTCGCGCTCGTGAAGCCCGGCGACACGGTCATGGGCATGAACCTCACGGACGGCGGCCATCTCACGCATGGCTCGCCCGTCAACATGAGCGGCAAATATTTCAAGATCGTGCCGTATGGCGTCCGCAAGGAAGACGAGCGCATCGACTATGACGAGCTCGAGCGCATCGCGAAAGAATGCCAGCCAAAGCTCATCGTCGCAGGCGCGTCTGCTTATGCGCGCATCATCGACTTCGAGCGCATGGCGAACATCGCGCACAGCGTCGGCGCCTACCTCATGGTCGACATCGCGCACATCGCCGGCCTCGTGGCGGCCGGCCTCCATCCGAGCCCGGTGCCGTATGCCGACGTCGTCACGACGACGACGCACAAGACGCTGCGCGGCCCGCGCGGCGGCATGATCCTCTGCAAGGACGCCGAGTTTGGCAAGCAGTTCAACAAGGCCATCTTCCCCGGCATCCAGGGCGGCCCGCTCATGCATGTCATCGCGGCAAAGGCCGTCGCGCTCGGCGAGGCGCTGAAGCCGTCCTTCAAGGAATATGCGCAGCAGG
>Ga0256406_1005478_pt1 | contig 13533 bp, 8 predicted proteins | sample RumenRJG_03DNA_FD_185986 | JGI IMG/M metagenome (GOLD analysis project Ga0256406, IMG submission 185986) | Bovine rumen microbial communities from Lethbridge, Alberta, Canada - RJG_03 | ecosystem: Host-associated > Mammals > Digestive system > Stomach > Rumen | place: Canada: Alberta | collected...
CCGATCATCTGGGCGAGCTGTACGCGAAAGCCCGCGGCATTCCGTGCCGGGTATTCCCGGCTAAGTGGAGCCAGTACGGACGGGCAGCGGGTCCGATCCGGAACCGGGACATGCTGCGGTATATTAAGAAGACCGAGCGGGAATTCTCGGCCATTCAATGACCCTAGCCCCAATGCTGCGCATTGGGACAATAGATGAAAGCGACATGACGGACCCCAGAGATGTCTGAATTTCAATCTCCAGATCGAACAAGTGTTGCATCTGTGCCTGCTTTGTGGTATACTATTTGTGTAATAGATATACCAGACAAAGGAGGCGACAGCCTGTGGACAGAAACGTTTTCGAAGAAGACGCGGCGCTTCATGCGGCCGACCAGATGCTCACAGATGAGCTTTATCCGTTTCCGGGAAGTGCGCGGCTGTATACCATCCATCTCCCGGAGGCGGAGCGGAAACGCACGTCCTCCCGCAAGAAGGATGGCCCGGCCTCCTATACAGCCTACGTCTTTGAAGGATACCCGACAGATGAGCAGGCCGCTTATTTCTGTCAGACCATCGGGAACTGCCGGTTTATCTGGAACCGGATGCTGGATGATCACAGGCATGGCATCTATCATACGCCTGCCTGGTACAAGAAACAGCCGGAACTTTCGTGGCTGGCAAAAGCGGATTCTCTGGCACTGGCCAACGTCCAGCTGAACCTGGAGGCCGCCGAGTCGGACGCGAAGTCCGGGGAGAAGGACCCGCCGAAGTTCCACAAGAAAGGCGTCTGCCGGGATTCCTACAAGACGAACTGCCAGTACCTGAACGGAAAGCCGACCATCACCCTGAAGGGCGGGCTTTTGAAACTTCCGAAGGCCGGAGAAGTCCGTGTCAAAGCACACCGGCCGGTTCGTCCGGGAGGCATTCTGAAAAGCGTGACTGTTTCCCATGAGCCGGACGGAAAATGGCTGTTCTCCGTCGTCTTCCAGTATCCGGATGAACCGTTTGAAGCAAACGAATCCATTCAGGCCGTCTGGGACAGCGGCTGTACGGACGGCTTTCGGATGACCGGGCTCGACATGTCCCTTCCGCACCTCTATATTGACGCAGACGGGCAGATGCCGTTCTATGAGCTGAAGGACTCCACGGTTTGTTTCGACAAGGCTTACCGCCGGCTGGAAGGACGGATCGCCAGAGAACAGCGGAAGCTCTCCCACATGAAGAAGCACTCCCATAACTACCAGAAGCAGCAACGGAAAGTCGCGAAACTCTATGCGAAAGCCAAGCATCAGCGCCACGACTTCCTCCGCCAGATGGCTGTCCGGCTGGCGCGGAAGTACGACCTCATCGGGATTGAAGACCTTGACATGCAGGCCATGAAGAAATCGCTCAAATTCGGCAAAAGCGTGTCCGATAACGGATGGGGGCTGTTTACCCTGTATCTTGAGGAAGCCTGCAAAAAGACAGGGAGTATTCTGATCCGGGTGGACAAATGGTTCCCGTCCTCGAAAACATGCCACCACTGCGGGCATATATATCACGACCTGAAACTGAATGACCGGACCTATATCTGCCCGGTCTGCGGACACGTCATGGACCGCGATTATCAGGCCGCGCAGAACATCCGGGATGAGGCATTCCGGATCTTTCAGGAAATCTCGCGGGGGAAGGCTTCGGCCTGATCCCGTTTCCAATATCCCGATCCGGCATCTGCCGGATCAAGAAGTAAAAACCGCCGGAACGGCGGGGTTAGCCTGACAGGAAGGATTTCCTTTCTGCAAGCGGGCCTGAGCTGGTGGAAACACCCGTCCGGGTCCGTATCCGAGCTACGGGGCGTACGTGAAACCGGTGCAACTTGTCGGCAGCGTACCTAAAATGTCACCCGGTTAGGCAGGAAAAATGAGAAGAGATCCGCTCTTCGATGCTCGGCCATTCAATGACCGAGTAGTTCACGAAATCTAACCGACCATCCGTGATCGCGTTCTGGGACGGCAAAAGCCGCGGAACGGGAAATATGATCCAGATCGCGCGGGACGCGGGCGTAATCGTCACGGTGATCGATATCCGAAAGGCGGAAAAACAGGGCGAAAACAAATAAGTACAAAACAAGTGCCGGTAGTTCCAGTTCTACGGATTGGGACTGCCGGCACTTGCTGTCTGTCCAGAAGGCTGTTTTTTCGTTCTTCTCCCCCCACCATTTGTCCGAAAGCCAGTGCGTACCGGATCACATCTGGGTTCTTCGCTCCCAGAGAAATCTATTCGCTGACTCTCCGGATTCGGAAGACAATATGCCGGGCGGTCAACTGCCCCGACCCTAAAGGGATCGGGGCTTGCTAAAGGTCCCGTTACCCGTTAGTGTTGCGTGGCTTGCAGCCCGCCCATGTGGTCCTAACGTAAGTCTCCCACACTGCGCTTTCGCGTGCGTTCCCCGGTACAGAGGATTGCGGCATGCATCGCCGGGAGGTTGACAACCCCCGTTTTTTGGTTCCGGCAGGCATGCCCGCCGGAAATATAGCTACTTTGTTTTCCTGACGCCGAACCGCGGATTGGTATCCCCCGACACATACATGGCGCCGAGCGTCTGGATGTTCATCGCGCCGATCCGGTCATCATTGGAGCGGTATCCGCAGCAGTCGCAGACGTATTCATGCAAGACATGGCTCCGGTTTTCCTTATGGACGCGCCCGCACTTCGGGCACCGCTGCGACGTATAATGCGCGTCAACCTTCAGGACTTCGCTGCCTGCCTCGTGTGCCTTGTACGTCAGATCCTGCTCGAACTGATAGAACGTCCAGGACCGGAGCTCCCGTTTTCCCCGCGCGGCGCGTGATCCGAGTGTTTCTTCGCTGAAACTGACGCCGGTCAGGTCTTCCAGAACAAACAGAGTGTTCCCACCGTACTTGCGGACGAGTGTCTTTGAGATCTGATGGTTGACATCAGACATCCAGCGGTTCTCTCGTCCGGAAACACGTTTCAGGACCCGTTTGGCGGACCCGGTCCCGCGCGCCTGGCACTGCGTACGGACAGCCTGAAACCTGTCACGTTTATCCAGAATGGCCTTTCCGCCAATAAAGTCCGTGTGGCCGGTTTCGTCATAGGTTGTCGCGAGAAAGCGCAGGCCGCGTTCAATATTGCCGGATTCCGGGAATCTGAACAAAAAGACCGCACAAAAAACAGGCCGGAGACCTCATTCGAGAGATCCCCGGCCTGTCCGATCATTCCTGTCTGCAGGAATGCGCCGCTTATCCGCCGTAGTAGGCGTCGGCTGCCGCTTCCGCGACATCGACACCCGACTTATTGTACGACAGCGTCTTACGGTCGATCAGTCCAAAAGCGTTGTCCGTGCCGCTGATCTTGGCGTCATCCCAGAAGAAAACCGGAATATTGTCCGCGCGGCTCGCCTTTTCCGTATCACTGTAGAGGCTCGCCAGCTTCTGCGCCGAGCTGATGTGCCACGAATAGCCGAACTCTCCGATCAGGACCGGATAGTTTGCCTTCGCCTTGATCTGGCTGAACTTATCTGCTACTCCGCCGTTCGAATACCAGTGGACTTCCTCAATGACCGCATTCCTTGCGGAATCGTTCACCTTGAGTGACCGCATCTGCCACGGGTCAGCCTCTCCGCCGAATGTCTGGAGAATCAGGACGCGGTTTGCATTGTTGCCGCCCGTCGCCCGGACCGCGTCAACAAACGCCTGGCCAAGCCGGTTCATGTTTTTGAGATCGGTCTCCGTTGCGCCCCAGTTATTGCGGTTGCTGCTCAAGACTTCGTTGTAGTCCTCGAAGAGAAGCCGGCCGTCGTAGCCCTTGAATTCGTTTGCGATCACCGTCCAGAAGCGTTTCGCGTTTGCGCACGATGCATCCAGCGTCGCGGAGTCCGTTGTCCAGAGCTGGTACGGAGTCGCCATCGTCCATGTGAGGCCTGTATCTCCTGCTCTGGCCATCGTCTTGCCGCTCGAATAATTGGACGCGTCATGGTGCGTGTTCAGGATCACGTACATGTTGTTATTGTACGCCATATCCACCACGCGCTTCAGTTCCTTGAGGAACGTCGGAGAAACCGTCACGTTTCCGTGCCCGTCATCAATCAGGTGGTGGCCCCAGGTGACCGGAATCCGGATGGAGTTGAATCCTTTCGCCTTGAGAGACTTAATCAGGCTTTCCGTTACGACCGGGCTGCCCCACATGGTTTCGTAGTCTGTGCCTTCATTTGCCGTCCGCTTCAGGGCCGACTGCCGGACGGTGTCGCTTGTTGCGTCGAACGTGTTGCCGAGGTTCCAGCCCATCGTCATGTGATCGATGACCGTCTGCGCGTCCGTGCTGGCAACCGCGTCAGGAGCCATATGCCCTGCCGCCTTTGCCGGAGCCGGTGTAGATGTCGGCGTATTTGTCGGAACCGGTGTAGATGTCGGCGTATTTGTCGGAACCGGTGTAGATGTCGGCGTATTTGTCGGAACCGGAGCAGATGTCGGAGCCTTTGTCGGCGCAGTTGTTGCGGTCGGTTTTGGCGTTACCGTCGGAGCTTTGGTAGGCGTTTTGGTCGGCGCCTTGGTTACAGCCGGTGCCGTCTTTCCGCTGCTTTTTGTTTCTTTCGGGACGGCATAGAACGCGACGCCGTCGTACGTCCAGCCCTTTTTCTTCAGCTGGTCGCGGAGCGTCGTGTTCGCCGCGTACCGATATTCGCCGCTCACGCGGCTCGTATCGGACAGCCGGTAGATCTTGATCCCGTCCGTCCCGTAGGAATTAAACCCGACACCCTCGACATTCCATCCGGCTTTCGCCAGCGCGTCCTTTTCGGAGGCATCGTCCGTATACAGGTGGCTTCCTTTCCTGCTGCTGTAGAGCCTCCAGATCGGCGTGCCGCTTACCGGCGCCCGCCACGCCGTGCCATCGTCTTTCCATCCGGCCAGTTTGACAGCCGCCCGCTCTGCGGACGATGTTGTATACAGCATGTCGCCCGTCTTTGTGTTTTCGAGCCGCCAGACCGTTGTGGACGGCGTGCCCGCAAGCGTTGGAACCGCCGTCAGTGCCGGAGACAGGCTTCCTCCAGCCATAATGACCGCGAGCGCCATAGCAGCCAGTGCTTTTTTGTTGCGCATGATCAACATCCCCTTTCTTTTTTCGCATCGGGTATATCCCGGTGCCGTCCGCATTATGACAGAAACTGATACACCGGAACGCAAAAACAGACCGGAGACCCCGTTTGAAGTCCCCGGTCTGCCGGAATCGTATCAGTCAGCCGTCAGATCACGGATCAGACAGCCTTCTTCTTTCTGCGTGTTGCCATGACGACAATGCCCGCGCCGGCAAGAAGAGCCGCGCCGCCGACATAGAGCATTGTTGTGCCGGAACCACCAGTGTGAAGTGTCAGTGTCTTGTAGTTGTCAACCGTCAGATCGACCACGCCCTTGTTATTTGTATCAATCGTCAGGCCCGTGGACTTGCCGTCCTGTGTGGAAATCGTACCGGAGAGCAGTGTGCCGTCGCGGTCCGGATCCGGAGCCTTGAGCGTGATATCGAACGTGGACTTGAGCAGATTGTAGCCGTCCTGTGTCTCGATCTCGCGGACGGTATACGTCTCGGAATCGACGCCCTTAAGATAGAGGTTGCCATCCTTGTCCGGAGTCACGGACGTGACAGCGTCAGCCTTCTTGTCGTTCGCGTTATCGAAGATGTGGTAGATGCCGTCCGACTCTTTGACGAAGGAGAGCTTAACCGCATTCTTCTTCAGGCCGTCATACGTTGTGCCGTCCTTCGAGATGTTCTTCTCGGAGTCCTCGATCTTGCCGTTGCCGTTGCCATCCTCAACCTGATCGTACACCTCAAACTTGACCTTGCTGTAGTCTGTCAGTCCGGACTTCTTGAGCTTGACGCCGTATGTATACACCTTGATCTTGTTACCAGTAACCTTCTCCTTCTCCTCGTTCGTGTTCTGCCATGTCAGTGTCGGGGTGTTCGTGTTGGCGGACTCTGTGCCGACTTTTGCCGCGGAGTTAATGATAGAGTCGAAGTAGACATTGACATTGCTGTCGCCCTTCAGCGCATCGAGCTTTTTGAGGCCGGCAGCCGTGAAGTCAACCGTGAATCCGTGATTGTCTGCGTCTGCTGTGACCTTGTAATCCGTATTGACAGTCAGTGTCTGCGAATTCTTTCCGGCTGCCAGCTCGGACTTCTTTGTCGCGTTCGCGACCACGTCTGTGACAACAACTCTTGTAACCTCCGTGAATGTCAGGCCTTCGGTCATTGTATCGTGGATGCTGTAGACCGTGTGCTTCTTCGCCTCGCCGACTGTCGCGTCCTTGCCGACGTTGTCGGAGCTTGTGATCTCGCCTGTCTGCCACTTGCGGAGCGGCGTTGCCTTGGTTGTGATGACCTGGTGAAGCGTATCGCCGATCTCGTAGTCTTCCTGATCGCGGAGCGTATCGCCGTCATCCGGGTCAACGACCTTCTTTGTGACCGATGTGGAGGAGTTCTTCGGATATGTCGTCACATCGTAGATCCAGGCTGTACCGGCCTCATAGTCACCGATCTTGGAGACATTGGTTGTCGGGATAGAAACAAGATACGGTGTCGCGTTGGACGCGATCGTGACGTTTGTGCTGTCGATGGACTTGCTTGTTCCCTTGTCATCCTGCTTGCCTGTCTCGCCGATATCGTCCATGCTGCCGTCTGCCGTGCCGGACTGGTTCTGCTTGACGTCTGTGGAGGACTTGCCGTCCTGGCTGTAGATTGTCTGGGACTTATCAGACTCGCCGCCGACCGCGTCATCACCGGTTGTCGCGTTACCGGCGACATGCGCGTTTGTATTGTCTGTCTCGGCAACAAGATAAAGGCCAAGCGCCAGATCGGAAACCGTCGTTTCGCCGTTTGCGTCTGTCGCGTTCATGGCCTTGCCGTTTGTCTTGACCAGGTTCTCGACGTCATACTGTGCCGCGTTCATCGAGTTGACCAGTGCTTCCATGGTGGATGTCTTGTAGTAGGACTTGTTTACTGTCTTGTCGGCCTTGAGGGTAATGCCCTTTGTATTCAGATACTTTGTCAGCGCGTCCGGGATGTTTGTGTAGTAGACGCCGACCGCGTCGGAATCCGCCAGTGTCTCGATATCCGCGATCTTCCAGTAAGAGAAGACCGCGCCGGATACCGGCGTAAATGTGTCGTTCTTCTTCAGGCCGTCTGCCTGAACGAACTTGCCTGTCTCATCGAGGATCTTGTAGAGTGTCAGGGATCCCTTGAGGCTTGTGTCGATCGTGGACGGAGTGAGGCGGACGCCGTTGACTGTAACGGCGCCTGTGGATGTCTGCGCGGTATCGGCTGCCATTGCCGGTACTGCCATGGAGAGTGTCATGACGCCCGCGCCAAGGCCGGTCGCCACACGTCTGATGTTCAGTTTCATATGAAAACTCCTTTCCCCTGTTTCCGGGTTGTTTTGTTTCCGGCCGCGCGGCTTTCATAGCTGGATCGGTTCCGACAAAACCGGGGTCAGGAAGGGAGCGCCGCCGCGCACAGCCCTTCGTCTCCTGTCCGGTTCCGTTCGCTGTCCCCAATATGACAGAAATTTTGACAGCGGAGTGAAAAAACGGGGGTGTTTTTGCGAAAAAAAATGCCGGCGGCCTCTTCCGCGCGCCATGCGGCGCCGGAAAGCAGAAAAAAGCGGCCCGGATTGCTCCGGACCGCATCTTTTTGGTTCCGCGTCAGAAAATCCGGTAGCTTCCGTCCGCCGCTTTCCGCGCCCGGGTGAGCTTTTCCTCGTTTGCCCGGATCATGTCCAGCATGGCGTCTTCATCCGGCAGGGTGTACCATCTCCTGTCATACATGGAAAAGACGCGCGGGAAGTACCGGAGGACGTACGGATTGTTGAAGGACAGGAACACCTGCAGGTCTGTCCGTTCCGCGGCGGCCTTCTGAAGCCCGGACAGCATCTCGTCCAGGTTGTCAAGCGACAGCCCGGAGTCAAGCTCGTCGATCAGCGCGATCGTGTCTACGTCCGGGAACTGGTATTCCGCCTGTCCGTCCGCGTCCGGGATCAGGCCGTCGATCAGGTCTTTCGCGGAGTAGACGATCGACTGTCCTTCAGACAGGGAACGGGCATCCATATGCCGGGAAATGTATGCCGGATCAAACGCCGTCCGGTACGAGTCCGCCTTCCACGTCTTCCAGTTGTTTCTCCGGTTCGAATATGACAGATACAAATCCGGCAGCCGCTCCCCCGTGAGGATCAGCGGGGACTCCGGAAGAAACTCCGGCGCGTCTCCGTGCCGCGCGCACGCCGCCGCGGTCAGGCTCTTTCCGATCGCGGTAAGAAGCGTCGTCTTGCCGCTGCCGTTCGCGCCGAACAGCGGGACGACCGGCCGGATCTGTCCTTTGTCCGTAAAATCCGCCTTCCGGAAAAACAGAATGCGTCTTGCTTCCGTCTTTGGTCTGACTTCGATTTTTTGGATCATTTATTTCCTTCTTTCTTCCTATATATGGGTGTTTTGCGTTCTTTCCAAAGTATGCCAGATTCGGGCAAAAAATCCCCGGAAGGGGAAGTTCCTTCCGGGGATTTGGCGACGCTTATCCGGCCTGTTCTTCTTGTTCTTTCCGCGCCTGCGCCCGGCGGACATAGCCGAGGGCGAACCGGCGGAACTCTGGGTCATTCTGCAGAAGATCCGTCACGTTGGACTGCAGGTCCTTGCTGTTCTGCGCGTCATCCGCGGTCTCGCCGACCGTTGAGGAAAGGAGCGGGAACAGCAGGCTGTTCTTCGGGAAGTCATCGACAAACGGGACGATGGTTGAACCTGCGTAAATGAGCCCGTGGCCAGCTGTCGCGTTCGTGATGTTGTTCTGGAGTGATTCTGAGATGTTCAGCATCGCGGAGAGCTTGTCACGGTCGATCGGTGCCTGGTTGAGCATCATGACAAAATCCGAGTCGGACAGAATCGCCATCGCTTCCTTCCGTTCGAGGAGGTCAGTGACGTTCTGCGTGATTCCGGTCGGTACGCCGCCCCATTTCCGGGCACGTTTCCAGATCATCTGCAGAAACCGGGCGGACGAGTCGGACTGGGTCAGCAGGTAGAACTCGTCGATGTAAATCCATGTCCGCTTGTTCTTCCGGCGGTTCGCGATCATCTTGTTCCACACGTCGTTGAGGCAGACCCGGACGCCCATCTCCATCATGCCGGAACCGATATCCTTCGTATCGTAGACGGTAAACCGGCTGTTTGTCTGCACGTTCGTCTTCTTCGCGAACGAGTCGAGCGATCCGATCGTGTAGCGCTCCAGCGCCAGGGCGATGTTTTTCGCCTCCGGCTCGTACTGTCCCCGCAATTCATTGTAGAAGTCTGTCAGTGTCGGGCAGAGATCCGCGTCGAAGGAGATCTGCTTGTCTTCGTCCTTCCCCATGTTCAGCTCGTCGAGCTGCCGGACATAATCTTCGTAGAGCCTCCGGGCGCAGCGGTCGATAATGGTCATCTGGGCCGGCGTCAGTCCGATCCGGCCGCCGAGTGCCGTTTCGCAGAGGGACGCGATGTAATCCGATTTCATCTGGATCGGATCCTGCTTGCCGCCCGTGTCGTCGTCCGCGTAATGGAGGTCCATGTCCATCGGGTTGATATAGACGCCGGAGCCCGGCGCGACACGGATGACCGAGCCGCCGAGAGCTTCCGCCAGCGTCTTGTACTCGCGCTCCGGGTCGATGACAAACACGTCATCGTCCGTGTTGAGGATGACGTTTAACATCTCGCGCTTTGCCGAGAACGACTTGCCGGAGCCCGGGGTTCCGAGGATGACGCCGTTCGCGTTTTTAAGGCGCAGGCGGTTGAGAAGGATCATACTCTTCGAGCTGGCGTTGAGTCCGTAATACATGCCGTGCGGCTGCGTGATTTCCTGCGAGCTGTACGGAAGGAAGACGGCTGCCGACGCGGTGGTCAGCATGCGTTCCGCGTAAATCCGATTGTATCCGAGCGGGAGCGACGTATCGAACCCGTACTCCTGCTGGTAGCCGAGCACGTCCAGCCGGCAGATGTTTTTCTGCGCGATAGCCTGCACTTCCGTGACATACTTTTTCAGGTCTTCCTTTGACTTCGCGAAGACCGTGACGACGACTGTAGCGAAAAACAGCTTCTGATCCTGTTTCTGAACCTGGTCCATCAGGTCGTTGACGGCCTCCGTCGCGTCAGACAGGGATCCGTTCGCGAGGTTCGGGTTGTAGCCGCGCTGGAACGCCTTCGACTGCCGCTGGATGATTTCCGAGTCGATGTTGATCCGGTACTTCCTGATCAGCTTGACCGCCTTTGCCTGCTGCATGGAACGGTAATGGACCGACACCAGCATATTGGTCGGCAGGGAGGACAGTTCGGTCAGAATATTCATCTTGAGCTGCGAAGGGAGCTCGGCGATAAACAGGGTGCAGCCGTAGCGATCCCCGATCATAAATTCCTTCCGGTCAAAAGACATCGAATCCGGCCCGATGCAGTCCTTGGTCGTGATTCCCTGCATCTTGCAGTTTTTGAGGGAGAAGAGGTCCGCCTTGTACCCGTCAAACGTCTGCACATGCTTTAAGAACGGGCTCTTGCTGTCCTGATTGTAGATGCTGTAAAGAAGCGCGAGCCGTTCATCAATCGACATCGGCTGTGTCTCCACGCCTTTTGTTGTCTTGTTGATGGAAGACGCGATCTGGCTGTCCAGGGCCTGAAACATCCGGTCTGCCTCTTTTATCCCGTTCGCCTCGATCGTTAACGTCAGGTATTTCTCGCGGCGGATGTTGTTCTGCGCCTCTTTGGACTTGTCAAGGAGCATGCGGTTGTAGTCATCCCGGTAGGCGTTCAGCGCGTCGTCCTGCGGTTTCAGAAGAACGTCGTTCGCGAACTGTTCCATGTCAATCGAACGGTTGTAGGTTGTGATTTCCATCTTTACGGACGGATCCAGCTGATTTAACATCTCACAGTAGGAGTCAAAAATGCGGATCTGCTCGTTCTGCGACGCCTGATCAAAACTGACGTCCGGGATGCGGTAGGTTTTCGTGTAGACGCCGCGCTCGATTTCAATGATGCCGTTTGAATAAGTCGATACATACGGGATCGACTCCTGTACGGTACGCGGAATAATCGTTCCGTTATTGGCCTTCGTCTTCCGGCTGCCGGACGATTTGGCTGGCGTATCCTTCTTTGCCTTTGCCACGGGCACCGCTTTCGGCGCAGGCACAGCCTTTGCCGGCTTTCCTGTTTTTTCCTTCGGTTTCCTCATCTGCTTTTTTTTCTCCTTTGCCTTCAGTTTTCCCGCGGCTGGTTTCCCGTTTCCTTCCGGGGCATCCGGGGTGGGCGCGTCTTTCATAGGTTCCATGTCAGTGTCTGCCCGCTTTGGCTCCGCAGCCGGAGCGGGATTTTCCTTCGGGGCGGTCCGGGTGTCCGGAGCCGCGGATGCCGCGCCGATCGGAACGGCAGTATCCGGCCGCGCTTCCTTCGGAACGTCCGCCGGCTTTGCGTCCGCGTGCGGACGCGCGCCGGATGCCGCCGGTATGTCCGGTTCCGGCAGCGGATCAGGTTCTGCCGGCGCAGGACCCGCGTCCGTGGCCGGGGCTTTTGCCTGCTCCGGCGCAGGCGGTACGTCTGATGCCCAGTCGTCCGGTCCGAGGTCCGGCAGCCCATCCGGCAGTCCGTCAAGCAGCAGGTCGTCCGGAAAATCATCCGGCTTATTTTCCCTGACCGGCGCGTCCGGGACTTCCCGGTCTTCTTCCCGGTCCTCCTCCGGAGCCTCTGAACGCTCCATCTCCGGAACCGGAAGCTCGTCGGGAAGCGGGTCGTCCAGAACCCGGCCGGTATCCGGAGTTTCTGTCTCTTCCACAAGCAGGGAATCCATGTCTTCGTTCAGCTGATCGATGTCCCGCATCATCTCTTCCGGGCTGGACACAGGCTCCGTCTGTTTCTTCTTTTCGCTCATCATTTTCCTCCCTGGTTATTCAAATGGCTCGTATTCCGGGTGCTGTCTGATTTCTCTGGCTGACGCCGGAGCGGCATTGGCGTTCGGCTCCACAAGTTTCTGCCGGACGTCATAGGTGTTGACCGTGTGGTACAGCCGTTTGTGCGGCGCCACAATCGATGTCACGACGACGATCCGGAGAAACTTTTCAAACGGCATGCCGTACGGCTTGACAAATCCGAACAGGAACGGAATAATCATCACCGCCACAAACATCGGAACCATGTTGTCGATCGTGATATGGTTCGGCTGCCCGATGTAGGCGTACGTCAGGTAGCAGAAAATAGCACCGATCCCGAGACAGATGCAGTTCCGGGGTGTCAGTCCTCCGACAATGTGTGACTCGTACGACCGGATATCTTTTGGAATATTAACTCGCAGCATAGGCACTCTCCTTTCTTTCTATCAGTATGCCTGTTTTTTTGTAAAATTCGTGAGGCTACATAATGGCGTCTTCCGCCAGTGACTGGGAGCGGAGAACCATGTAAACGGCCGCGCCCTGTACCGCCATGACAATCATCAGATTGGATACCGTAAAGACAGCGTCAAATATCGACTCGCCGCTGACCTTGACCGACTCCAGATCCTCATCCACCGTCGTTGTTCCGTACGGATGAAACGAGGAATCCGAGGACGCCGTGGAGGCGCCGTTCTGAAAATACTTGTCAATCTGGTCCGAACCGAGGTTCTGCGCCGTTGACTCGTCCACCTGAAGGGCCTGCGCGACTTTCGCCATTGTTCCATTCCCCTGCATGAACCCCTCCGTGATAATCGAAGAGGCCCAGACAACAACAGTGATCGCAAGCGACTGAAAGATCACGACCGCGATCTTTTTCAGATACCGAACGCCCTCCGACTGTTTTCCTTCGTGGAAGAGCTTCGGCAGGGCCATCGGCGCAAACGAAATCCGGACCGTCAGCTCGATCACCCGGAATACAGCAACCGCGTAGATCAGGATGCGGACGACATGCAGGATCAGATACGGAATGATCAGCCGGATGATGAGCAGCAGCTTGGTCGCGGTGTTCGCGTTGTACGCGTAGATCCGGGCCGCCTTGATCGCGTAGGTAATCTGCGAGGAAATGTCCGTCAGCGTTCCGTTCGACGTCGCCGCGGAAAACTGTGCCACCAGGCTGTCGCCCAGGGCGATGAGATACAGAATCACCGGCAGGGCGTTGTTGAGAAGCAGGATGCCGATCATGAGTTTCACGAACTGCTTGGTCACCCATTCCACTGTATCCACATCCCGGATGTGGAATTCCTCGAAAAAGGAAATCAGCCATGACACCAGCAGGATTCCGTTGCCGATCACGAGAAACACATCGTAAATGATCCGGACCGAGCCGCCGGATGACAGTCCGCTGGTAAGGCCCGCCTCTGTGTACGTGAACTGCTTCGCGACGTCGGAGAGCGGACTCTGGCCTGCCATGCTGCGGAATATGTAGTTGACCATGTCTTCTAGAAATGATCCCATAAAAACCTCCGTATGATCGGCGCATAAGCTCTGATCTTTCAGATCAGCGCAATGGGTACGCCGCCCATTCTTTTTGGGAATGGGCGGTGAGGAGCGCCCCTGGTTATTGATTCCGGTTATGCG